>JAEEGG010013096.1_pt1 | contig 17796 bp, 14 predicted proteins | sample 9134161 | NCBI WGS metagenome assembly JAEEGG01 (sample SAMN16246543, study PRJNA631951) | gut metagenome | biome: gut microbiome; feature: rumen; material: CR-attached | host: Bos | place: Iran: Karaj | collected 2018-10 | reverse complement strand
ACTGTTCTATTTCCTCATCGGAATTGCCGCGGCTGTCCCGCGATGGCACATTTTCAACGATTGCCTCGAGCCTTGCGATAATTGTGTTCATTTGATCTCTCCTTATGATATCTGATTCCGAGATAACGTTCTATCATAATCGTATATCCTGAAAGATAATTTAGTTAGAAAAGCCAGAATTTGTCTGACAATAACAATCCGATAAGATCATACCAGAGATGCTCTTTTCAAAATCTGTTCATCTATCCTGCGCACAACACTATTGGTATAAGCATTAAAATACTTAAGCCAAAAGCCGCTTCCTGACGGATTGATACTTTCAAAATCCACTCCGAGTTTGGTATATCCTTCCGCTTCCAAAGTATTTATAACTAAATTCAACAGCTTCTGATATACTCCCCTGCCCCTGTGTTCCGGTACACAATATGCTCCCATGATATGACGGTAAGCATCTCCAGATGCTACAAATGTTTCGCCTTCATTTGACACTTTCAAATAGGCGCATAGTTCTCCCTTTTTCTTCGCTACAAAGTAACGTTCCTTGTTTCTTTCAGAAAATGTTAAGAACTCTTCCAGTGTATCCGGCTTTCGATTCATAAAAAACGGGCTGGAGCAGTAATGCTCGTTAAGAGCCAAATGAAGCGGATAAACACTTGCATAATCCGCCTTAGGCAATTCTAAAAACTCATATCCATCGCATGGGACACAGTCTATTGTTTCCATCGGACGAATGGCATCCATACATCTCATTCCAAATCCATAACGAAAAAGCTGCTGTTTTGCCTGCTCATCGTGTCCATATAAACAAATGGCATGTGACACCGCTCCGGCTTTTACCCACTTTTTTGCAGCTGCCTGATACAATGCGGCATAAATCTTACCATGATTTTCCGCAACTGCTCCATTCGCACCCATAGGCGAAAAAACACCTTTCACATCAGTGGAACGAAAAACATTTTCAAAAGGTTCAACACTGCATAGAAATCCGATCATTTTCTCACCTTCAAATGCTACAACACCGAAGCCATTTTCGGATAATTGTTTCAGTATGGGAATGCTTGATATTTCCGGAAGATCCCGTATAAATGCTCTCTCATAATTATATGCGTCAAGGGCAATTTCCATTGCTTCCTCTATATATTTCGTTTCAAAGTCTCGAATTATCATTTTTCCCTTTCTGCAAACACGATTTGCCAATAAGTAAGTTAAACCAAAATTCTTTTAAGCTTCTCCAATTATTGTATTATTTTTACTCCGTAACCCAATTTTAAAGATAGTTAGGGAGTAAACATAATCATTCAAAAAGATCATCAAGCTTTATTTGAGCATCTACCTCGTATTTGTTTAGGCCCCGAAGTTTCTCGACTTTATCAAATACGCCCCTTCAAATTTGGAGGATCGTTCAACTAACCGGCTTATACTAATAATACTTCTTTTCAAACTCTTCTATAGAAATAGGCTTACTGTAATAATATCCCTGGATCAGATCACAGCCGTACTGGCTTAAGCGTTCAACCTGTTCTTTTCTTTCGGCGCCTTCTGCCAGGCATACAAATCCCAGATCCCTTGCCAAAGAGATAATATGCTTTAGAACAAAGATATCTTCATCCCTTTCGTTCTGTATACCTATTTTATCCACAAAACTCTTGTCAATTTTTAATGTGTCGAGCGGCATACAGGTAAGAAGGGATAATGATGAATATCCGGTCCCGAAATCATCCATGGAAATCTTAAAGCCTTTTTTTCTAAGCTCAAACAGCATACTTATCATTTGTTCCGTGTTGTCATAGGATGCACTTTCCGTTAATTCAAAATCAATGTATTCGTGTCCTACTCCGTAGCTGTCAACTATTCCGGTCAGATAATCTATGATGTTTTTATCATACATCCTGTTCCTTGAAAGATTCACCGATACCGGGTACAGCTTTTTCCCTTCGGTTTCCCATCTCTTTAAAGTCATACATACTTTTTTAAGTACAATGTCATCAATCTTACCGATCGATCCGTCTTTTTCAAAAAACGGGATAAATCTTGCCGGGGATAAAAACTCTTTTTTCTTGTAATTCCACCGGATAAGAGCCTCCATACCCTTTAAGGAATTATTTCTGCTGTCGAATTTGGGCTGAAGGTAAACCACAAACTCATCATTTGTAATGGCCGTTTCGACATATGCCTTAATATAATTGCTCCATAAAACATCGTCGTGCATTTTTTCGGTATAGAATATGATCTCCGTCTTGGTATAATCCTGTCCGAGTTCCTGCGCCATCTTTGCGGCATCGGCTACTCTGTTGGCTGAAAGAAGTGCTCTTGGCATAAGTACTACGCCGCACCTGTATAAAATCTTGTAATTCGGATCCTCTTTAAGATGGGACAGGCCTAAGAAAAATTCCTCCAGCGTTTTAATGGTCTCTTCCCTTGGCATGTCCTTTATCATCATGGCAAAGTTGTCATTGTGGCATCTTGCGCTTGCATAGACAAAATCAGCCTCATTCATGGCCTTAACAATATTGCAGAGTACCTTGTTTGCAGCTACATGCCCGTAAACCTCGTTAATTACACGAAATGCTTTAATGTCAAAATGAACAAATCCGTAATCATTTATTCCATTATCCATAGGCATCTCAAGATAAGCTACAAGATGATTCCAGTTGAAATGCCCGGTAATAGGATCGTTAAATGCCTTATTATATAGATATGCCTTGTCAAATTTATCATATTGGTCGCGGATCACATCTTGGGCACGATCCTCATAAAGGCTCCACTCATAAAGAATCCTTATCTTCTTTCCGTCAGAGAAAACGCTTATGGTCTTCGGATTTTCTTTTATGGATAGATCACTGAAATTACGGTGTGCGTCATCATCTTCCGCAATCTTTACAAAGATATCCCGGATGGTTTCTCTGTCTATTGATATCTCGTTATCTATCTCTATTGAATAGAAAAAAGATCCTTCAAGAATAACCGATTTAAGATCCTCCGGGTATTCGACCCTAGGATCATCCATCCTATATTCGATTCCTATCACGGGTTTTTCAAACGTATCAATAAAAAATACTCCGGGAGCATCATAAGCTCCAAAAGCATTCTTGTATCTGCTGATCTGCGGTATGCTTTCTCCGTTACAGAATGCTTCAACGCTTTTATCTGTGTCTTCCGTGTAATACAATATTCTTTTAGGTTTATATAGCTGATTAAGTTTGTTTATAAACATATCGGTTCCTCTATCTTACCTATTCTTTGATTATTGTCCAATCAGCCGTCGCAGATTCTCTCTCTGCCATATAGCCACAAGGGATGCTCGCAATCAAGGAGATCGTTGAATCCAGTTCCAACGCTTCAGCCAATCCGATTACACATGCATCTTCTGGAAATGAATGCTCACATCCACACATAAACTGCCACATACCATCTTCATCATCATGCGAAGCGAACAGAATCGGTTTCTCTTTGCGTAATATGTGCTTGCACACAATACAAGCTGTATTGGGAGATTCACTAAACGGGAAATTCATATTATTCCTTTCAAGCTCGTAAACCAAGCATTATCCAAGCACTACATTTACCTTCTCATTTTACTCAGTATATAAGAAGTATAACAAATCCTATGTATCAAGTCAACAATGGTAACTCATAGATTTGGGTTCTTTTCTCAGGAAAACTGTTTTCTGATTATACTGATTGCTTTTTTCTTGTTTTTCTTTTTTCAACATCATTTTCATAGAAAAAAAATCCTCACTTCAACTGTTACAGTCAAAGTGAGGTTTTTCCGTTTTCAAGGTGATTTAGGAACTGTTATTCCAAGGATTGCTCTACCTTTCTGCTATAGCAGCCTGTGCAATCTTCTAAACAGGAGTGGCTATCGTTGACCTAAAGAATATGCTATTATTAGACATTCTATGAGCCACATAGCCAGTCCATAGTCGATACCATGGCTGAATAAGGTGCCCCACAATGTCAAATTCTTCCCAGTCCACTAAATATAGAAATTTCAAAATGTTACTTAATGGTATATTGGGGATATATTATTAAATTAAATTGGCATTTTTCTTACTTTTTAACGTATACCTTCATGCTTACAGCCGCAATTTCGTCCTTAACATCCAGTTCTTCCTGCATATCAAGGATAGGCTCTCCGTCCATACCAAAATGCACTCTTCGGATTCCGGTACTTCTCGGGCCGTTAACGCCCGGGCGCGCATGATAGCTGTTCCATACAGTCCCGTCATCGTCAATCACATAAGCATTGTGACCTGTACCGTATTCACCCGGAGTTGACCTTGCGCATAAAAGGGGATAATTGTTCTTTGTCCATTCTCTTGGATTCATAATATCCTGACCCTTTTTCAGAGAAAGCATATTAACTATGTAAGTCGAATCCACCAATGCTCCGGAATATGTCAGATAAAGCTTGTCACCCCTAATAAGGGCAAAAGGACCTTCTGCTACATAAGTATGGTTGTTTTCAAAGCTGTATTCGGGCTTTGTAAGGACAAAAGGCTCAGAAGCAAGCTTCCATGGCTCCTTTTTATCCAGTTTTGCCATATAAAGCCATGCGCCCAAATCTTTTGGAACAAACTGTCTTTGAGACCACACTGCATAGTATTCATCTTCCCACATAAATACAGTCATATCCAAAGTAATCTCTTTTGTTTCTTCCGCCAAAGGAGTTCCATCCGGCTTTAATACCTTTATCGGAGCACTCCAATCCTTTGGATTAACAGGATTTCCGCCTTCCTTCAGCTCCATCACACGGCTTTCTTCACGTAAAAACTCACCCTGAAAAGCTGCGGCAAAATAAATATACATTTTGCCTTCAACCTCATGAAACTCCGGTGCCCACAAAAGGCCACCTATATAGTCATAGGTATTGGAATCAAGCAAAAGAACCGGTTTTGCATCCATCAGCCCTTTAACAGAATCCGCTTCCCTGATATATAAAGAATGATTTCCGTCCTCATCTGTCGTTGCGATAAAATAGTATTTACCGTTCCATCTTCCGATACAAGGATCCGCACGGTTTTCAAAAATCGGGAAAGGAAAATGCTCCTTATGCACTTTTCCCGTAACTCTGTATTCTCCTTCTTTTTCAAAATCAACAGTTGAAAGGTCCCAGTCTACAACCTTTTGGCACTGCGAACCGTCAGAATATTCGGCAACTGCTTTTACTCCTGTCACATCAGACTCCTGCGATGCAATAACAGACTCGGGAACTATATTTGTTATGTTAACCGGTGTAATAAGTTTCTTTTCTACATAATCAGCAGTTTCGTCATCAATCTCCAAACTTCCCGAAAGAATCATTCCTTCCGGAAGTTTTTCTTTTCCATTCTCGCAAAAAGAAAGAACTTCTTTAGATATTCCCTGCTCTTCTTCAAAACTTTCTTCAGTCACATTAAATAAATCTCCGGTAAATGTTTTAGCAAAACCTCTGAACCACTTTCCGTTACTTTCCTTATACCAAACTTCAAAAAATCTCTTTTCATCATTAAACGAAACAAAAATTCTTTCTATAAATTCCTCGGAAATATTCCACATCGCCGGTGAACTGTAATGAGCAAAATCTCTTGTAATGCAGACAGCAACCTTACCCTTGCTTTCTTCGTCCGGCTCACCTTTCTCGTTGCTTATTATGTAAACCACGCCGTATAAGAAATTATTAATCTGTAAAGCTACCGGTTTTTCAAGACATTTTGCATTTAACGAACCGTCAGCATTTTCTGTTGCCTTGCCAAACAGCACTCCTGAATTATGATTAAGCACCTTGAGTTCCCCGTTTGATAAAACAGCCAGATGCATGCTGTGGGCAACCTTAACGCTTAATTCCTCTTCGGAAATTGTTTCTCTTGTATACAAAATCAGATTTTTCATTTGTCCTCCATTCTGCACTAAATGCAAAAGAACTTCATTAACTCTTCCGGAACCATTCCCGGAAAGTGAATTTTATCATATCAGCAGGTTTATGTAAAATCCTGCTAACCTATCGTAAACTCCATCTCGACATCTGACATTTCTGCAGGAAGATCTCTTTCACCCACCACATTAAGAAGAGGAAAGCCCGATGCAGACAGATGTACCCTGTGGAAAGCGCTGCAGCGGCAGTTGTATTTATCTCTTTCCTGGGCATGATAGGCTATCATCAGCCTGCCGTCCATATCATAGAAAAATGAATTGTGGCCGGGTCCAAGTATACCTTCTACAGACTGAAGATGAAGAACTGCCGTAGGCTCCTTTTTCCAGGAAGAGATATCCAGAAGATCCGCACCGACTTTTACCTTAAGATATCCCACAACATAAGCCGGTCCGCAGGCATCACCGCCTGAATATGAAAGATATACCGTATCCCCGGATATCAATGCATAAGGTCCTTCATTATTGATAGTACCCGACTGATTTTCCCAGCCGTATAAAGGCCTTGATAAAAGTACCGGTTCTGATGTGAGTACCCAGGGCTTTTCAGGATCCGTGGTTGCGATATAGAGCATGGATCCCGTATCCTTTGGCGTTCCGATACCATAACGGTACGACCATGCCAGATAAGCCTTTCCTGCCGATTCAAAATACGTCATATCAAGTGTGATACCGTCCTCTGTAAGGAAGTGATCGTTCATCCTCTTTACACGTATGGGATCTTCCCAGTCTTCCGCACACATTATATTCCCGCCTTTCTTAAGACGCATCATGTGGCACTGGGGCCCCCAATTTTTATTGCTTACGGCAAACAGTATATAAAGCCTTCCGCCTATCACATGGAATTCCGGAGCCCAGAATGTCTGACAGAGTCCCCTTTCCTCATCATAATCAAGGATTATCTTTGTCTCGACATCATCTGTAAATAATCCGTCAACGGTATCCGCACATCTGACATATAGACCTATATCGTTTACGTTATCATTCGTTGCTATATAGTACCACTTTCCTTCGTATAAGAAGATCACCGGATCTGCAAGTCCCACTGTTAACGGAAAACCGGTATCTATCGCCTGCATATGTCCCGTTATCCTGTACCTTCTGTTTCCCATATCTCTAAGAGATGCGATGCTCCAGTATACAGGCTTAAGATCCTCCGATCCGTCCGAATAGATAACTCTGACACGGATATCCTTTAATTCTTTAAGGGAATCAACCCTTACATCTTCGGGTACGGAAACACTCTTAACTTCCAAAGGTATCCAGCGTTCACTAACAGCAGGAAAGAGCTCATCCGGGAGCTCTATGCTTTCAGAAGCCTCAGGACCAACAGCATCCGCAGAGCATTCTTCAAAGTTAACGAAATCCTTTGTACTCCAGGCAATGATACTTTCTTCTCCTGACGCAACCGGCTGTCCTTCCTTATCGATCACTTCGGCATAAATAACATACCCGTCGTCTTTTTTAACCACAAGCGGATTACGTATCCCTCTTTCATCCAGAGTGTTGTCTTCCTTTATCTTTGCTTTTGCAAATAAAATACCGTAATCCTGGTTAAGGACTGTTTCCTTCCCGTCACTGCATACCGCAAAATGCACACTGTTTCCAAGCGCTGCGGGATAATTCTTACCTGTCGGTTTTCTTGTAAATACTCTGAGTGTAAACATATTCCCTCCTAGAATACTTCCGCTACTTCCGCGCCTTCTTTTACGAAAGCGATGAACTTATCTATCGGTGCTTCGCATTCAATCCACTGTCCGCCTTTGACTATCGCCTTGCTGTTCACGTCCTGCCAGCTGCCTTCCGGAAGATATACTTTCCTTGATATGCAGCCCTGCTCAGTGATAGGAGCAAAGAGTATATCTTCACCAAACATATACTGGTCCTCAAGCTCATAGCATACGGGATCCTTATAGTAGTCAAAGAACATGGGACGCATTATGGGCTTACCTTCCTTTGATGCGATATCCATATACCTGCATATATAGGGTTTAAGGCGCTCACGGAGTTTTACCAGTTCAGCCAGTATCTCATAGTTTTCATCACCGAAGCTCCATATCTCATTTTCGCCTCCGGTACGTTCCTTTATCCCGGGGAAGCGCTCTTTCTGCTCCGGTGTACGGATCCTGGCACCATGCAGTCTCATTACAGGGCAGAACACTCCGAACTGTGCCCAGCGCACTATCAGCTCACGGAAGTATTCACTCCTGGTATCACCAGAATGAAAACCTCCGATATCACTGTTCCACCACGGTATACCGCTCATTGACATAGAAAGACCTGTTTTTACACTCATTCGGAGATTAAGGAAAGTCGATGCAATATCACCGTTCCAAACAAGTGAACCGAACTTCTGGCTTCCCGGATATGCGGCACGGGTAAGAATTATGATTTCATCCTCTCCCTCTTTCTTCAGACCGTCATAGAACATCTTGCTATAATAATATGGATAAAGCATCGCAGTCTGGGCACCGTTACCGGCATAAAACTTAAGATTGGAATACTGCTGGGGATGCACCTCGGGTTCTGCCTCATCCAGCCAGAAATTATGTATTCCTTTATCATAATAATTCTTTTTTACCTTATCCCAGACAAACGGACCGGTCTTCGGATGTGTCACATCGATAAAGGTCTGCTGGCCGTAAAAATCAAATGTACCATACTGGCCGCACTCTGTACGTACCAGCATGTTACCGTTATTCATATCACGATAATTCTCGCTTGCAGGATTGATAGTGGGCCAGATCGAAACTATCGGCTGTACACCCATCTCCTTTAATTCGCGGCACATACCCTCCGGATCAGGCCAATACTTAGGGTCAAATTTCCATTCCCCCTGCTCAGTCCAATGAAAATAATCTATAACTATGGCTGCCAGAGGTACACCTCTTTTCTTATACTCGCGGGCAACATTAAGCACATCATCCTGGCACTCATAACGCAGCCTGCTCTGCCAGAATCCTGCAGCCCATTCCGGAAACTCAGGAGCATATCCGGTAAGATCACAATAAATCTTTAAGGTCTCGGCAGGTGTCTCACCGGCATATACCAGATAATCGGCCTGATATGCACTGTCAGCCTCCCACATTATATGATTTTTCGTGGTCTCACATCTTCCGGGTGCCGGATTATTCCAGAAAAAGCCATATCCCAATGACGAATATATCACCGGAACAGCAGACTTAGTATTATAATGCATAAGATTACAGCTGCTTCCCTGCCTGTCAAAATAATCCTCCTGCTCCTGCCCCAGACCGTAAAAATGCTCCCCGGGATTTGATTCAAATATAACCTTTATATGATAATTATCACCCTCGGTATGGATGTTTCGACATGTATAATCCCCTTCATACTTGGTACGCAAAATAGAAACATCATCGCGAAAATATGTAATGATGCCACCATACCAGGGAGTTCCTACATCTACTGTCACAGAAACATGCCCATTTTTAAGAGTTGCTTTTTTCTCATCGCCTTCCACAGATATATCCGTTGCTTCTTTAGCCGGTAGCAGTGTCCAGTTTTCATCGGATATCTTACTGTTTTTTGTGGATCTGCAGCGGATACAGTTGGGACCATACGGTTCAATGACTGTCAATTCGTCACGTCTTTCATAAATAATACGATTATGTTCGATTAATATGCTCATGCTCTTTTACTCCAAATTTTGTCTGTTTTTCGGCTTTGATCCGTTTCTTGCTTTTAGTATAATACAAATTTTTTTATAGTCTTGAAAAATAATATTTTTTTCTTGCACTATTTTGCTTTTTGTAGTATCATCCGAATAAAATATATTTATTATTTGGGAGAGAAATTCATGCCAATGAACAATTCAGCATATACAGAAAACATCATACACAAAACCGGATCAAGTCCGTTTTCATTACATAAAACAATCATCGAACCGGGTCAAAACAACGCCCTCTACCTTCACTGCCATCCTGAAGCTGAATTATTTCTTTTGGACGCCGGATCTATTGACTTTTACATCGGAGATGACATCTTCAAGTTAAAGCCCGGTGATGGCATATTCATCCCTCAGGGCATGCTCCACAATGCAGTCAGGCCCCAAAACTGTCACGGAACCATCATTTATTATGCGATAGTTTTTTCTACTGAACCCATGGAGAAATGCTTTCCAAAGAACAGCCCTTTTTTTGAAGCCATTACCTGTCATCGCCGGGAATGCATTTATACTATTTTGTCAAAAAGAGCAGAAAACAGTAAATTACTTTCATATATGCGGGAGATACTCAGTCTGTATGAAATTACTCCGTCCTCCTGTGAATTATCCATACAGGGATACCTTTTTGTGTGTTGGCAGGAAATATATAATCTTCATTTTTCAAAATTCAATAATGTTTCTGAAGACAGCGGTATCCGTAAGGACCTCTTTCACAGCATGGATTATATACAGGAGCATTACTCCGATCCATTAACACTGGAACATATCTCAAAGTCAGCAGGATACAGCGTAAGCTACTACTGTCACAGTTTTAAACACCTTATTGGGACTACACCGTTCGAGTATCTTAACCGTATACGCATAGTAAAATCATGCGAACTGCTTTCTTCGACAAATAAAAAAATAACTGAAATTGCTTCCCTTGTCGGATTCAACAACATCAGTTATTTTAATCGTACATTTTATAAAATAATGGGAGTTACACCCTCTGCTTACCGTAAAGGATAAAACAACCAACTAACTGCATACTATTCTGAATACCCTATCGACAAAATAGTAAATGCCTTATCTTCGCTCCCTTCTGCCATCTTTACTTCAAGAACATGCTCCGATGCCTCGTCCTGTTTTAGAACCATGATGACATTACAGTTGTTCCATCCGCCACTCGAATATCCGTCAGCGGTTGCAACCAGCTCTCCATCGACATAAAAGTCAGCTTTACCGAAATCCGAATGGTTAGAAGTCTTATAATTGATCAAAATGTTCTTGCAGTTCAGAGTAAGCTTAAACGGCTTGTTTTCATTCCCTGCCTTATGATAGAAATTATCCGGGAATGAAGCCTTCTTTGTAAAATACATGCTAACTACGGCTTCATCAATATCGGAGAAACTTCCCGGATCAATAGTTAAATTACTGCTGCTTACGGAATTGCTGTCTATCATCACAAGATTCTTAAAGTCAGCACCCATATAATCCTGTTCCGGGAGCTTTATCTGAGGACCTGTTTCCTCTTCGTCTATAACTTTGATCAGGTTCATCATACAGTCCTTCATCAGCACATGGCCATAAGTTGTAGGATGATAATCATCAGCAAAATATTTTGACTCGGGAATCCTCATCATTTTGCTTGTCTTATACAGGGCATCTTTTATGCTGACCTGCTGGACACTGTAACGCTTTCCCATCCTTATATAATTATCCTGCATATTCCAACCGCTCCTCGCGATCGAATAAAGCAGAATTACAGCACAGTCATCATTAGCTTCAAGAGCCTTTCGGATCTGGCTTTCATAAGCCTTTCCTTTTGTAGGTTCGTTGTAATCATTTATAGCAAATTCTATAATCAAGATGTCCGGATCTGCCCCAAGGAGATCAACAACATCCTTCTGATATCTTATTATTCCCAAAGTTGAAGGAGTACCCGAAAGACCTGCATTCACAAAATGGAAATTTGACCCGTCTCCCGGACAGTACGTTGCCTTAAACTCATTCGCAAAAAGATATGCATATCCTTCGTCATTAGTCTTTGCAAGTGCCCCCTCAGTAACAGAGCCGCCAAGTGCACAGACATAGATATCCTCACCTGCTCTTGCCTTTTCGAGCACACGTTTCATTCTGCAGTTGTTTCCGGTCTCAACCAGTGATTTTTCTATAGCTTCCTGATACAGCTCGTCAGGGGTCATGGTCGGTGTCGGTTCCGGAGTCGGTGTTGCTTCCGGGGTAGGTGTCGCTTCCGGTGTGGGTGTTACTTCCGGTGTCGGTGACGGCTCCGGTATTGATATTGCTTCAGGTATTGGTGTTGATTCCACCGCTGATGAAATCCCAGACTCCTCTTTTGAACTACACCCTACAGTTGCAATGATTAAAGTAAATATAAGTACACTGCCTAAAGATGAAATTATTTTTTTCAATTTATTATTTTTTCGGTTACACATAATCCTATAGCCAAGATAGTCATCTGTTTCATCTTCCGTTATTTCTTTGATGGCTCCACAAAACAGATCTTTATGGGCATGCCAAATATCTTTAGCTATTTCTATGTCGTACTCCTCCTGAAGGAGTTGTTGGATAATCTGGTGCTTGCCATCGGTCATTTGAACTATGTGTATGGATTTATTTTCTGTAGCTGAAATGATGCAGGATGAGGCACTGTGGAAAAATCTGATGGAGCATCGTTATGCCGGAGGACATCTTGAAATGGCTTTTTCTGATCTTAAGGTAATGGACAGAATCATGTATGTCAGTTTCAAGGCATCGATTCCCGCAAACGGGAAAACTTCAATAAAAGCGGAGATGTATAAATCTTCAAGTTCATATTATCCGTATGGGAACATGAACACTACCGGATATGATATGGTAACACAGACTGGCTCTAATCTTTCCTTTACAAAACAGACCGCATCTGTTTCAGATACCGGATATGTTAAGATAGTCCGGCAGGATTTTGGTTTTGACATTCAAAACGGAGTGGATTCTGTCGAGCTCGATCCGAATATTCCTCACTATTATATAGAAGTAAGCAGAAAATAATGCAGCCTATTTCGCATAGATATGGCTTTATTAATCCTGTTTTATATGATATAGTATGTTAAAAGGAGGTACGGGTCATGGAGATGGGGTTTATTATATGGAGCGTGGTGGCTCTTGTTTTGGCGGGAATAGGCATTTGGGACTGGAATTCAAAGACAGCAGTAGGCTTCTATTCAGGAATCAAGCCTCCCGAGGTAAAGGATGTAAAAAAGTACAATCATGCGGTAGCTATATTGTGGTTCATATATGCAGTGATATTTGAACTGCTTGGACTTCCGTTAATGTTCATGGAAGAGCATTCTCCCTTGTTTATAATTTCCATTATAGGTGTGGTTTTCTCTGTTATCGGTTTGGCGGTAGCATATACACTTATACTTGCGAAACATACAAAGTAGTACTTCAGGAAATGGGGGTCAAGGGAAGAGTGAGATCGACAAATACGACCCTCCAAATTTGGAGGGTCGTTCAACTTACGCTCTAGCATGTTTTTTCATTACATCGATTGCTTTTTTAAATCTTTCATCATCCCGGACAAAATCAAACTTTTTATTTTCCAATGAGGGTAAGCAATAAAAGCAGGAATTTCCTGTACAGTTTCTGGTGGTTTCCTTACAGTCATATTTCACTCTGTTTACCAGCTGTGCTGTAAATTCGTAATCTTTATCCGAAGGGATGGGATCGGCCACAGCATATTTGCAGCAGTCCTCTACACACTTTATTGTATTTTCCGCATCCGACAGTTCCGCATACGGATGAGCCAGATTTAAGCAGTATGTAGAAACCTGAGGAGCGTATTATTCCATTGACTATGTCAAGAGTTATGTTATAATTCCTGAATAAATAACAAATGGAGCTTCAGCCCATATTGGACTGAAGCTCTGATATTCGATTAACTTCCAATTTTATGTTCCAGCAGTCAACCCGACAAATCCGAATTTGAATTACTCTCTAACAAGTGCATACATTTTCATATCAACGATATTGCCACATTTCACAGCATTAATCCTTCGGTACTCTGTAGAATCTCCCACTGATTCTTTCGGACTTGAATACATTGATAAATGCGTCCGGCTCCGCATCTCTTATTGCTGTTACAATCTTGTTGACCTCATTACTCGAAACTATTGAATACACAACCTTCTTTTCATCGTGTTCATAAGATCCTTCTCCATCAATGATGGTGGCGCCATGATGTGAGCGATTAAATATGATCTCAGTTACAAGGACCGGTTCCTTCGTGACAACAAATATTGTCGATTGCTGGTATTTTCTATATAGAACACGGATAGTCATAGTGGATACATACTGGAAAATGATGGAATACAGAGCCTTATCCCATGAGAACAAAAATCCGGCGATAGTCAGGATGATTACATTGACTATTAGCACAACATTAAAAGAATCAATTCCGTTTTTCTCAGAAAGATATATGGCAACAAAATCTGTTCCTCCGCTCGTTGCGTCAGCAAGAAGGCACAAACTGATGGCCACGCCGTTGATCAGTCCGCCAAAGATACATATCAGAAGTATATCTTTGGTCAGCGTATATGACGGTATAAGATCTGTCAGGATACCGGTAAGAAGTATGACAACACAGGACAGGGCGGTGAATTTCTTACCTATAAATTTGAAACCTATATATATGGGTATTGCATTGATAAGTATATTTACCGGTGTGTAGGGGATACTAACGGAAAAGAATTTGTCAAAAAACTCCTGTATCAGGAGCGTAAGTCCTGTTGCCCCTCCCGGAATCAAACCGCCCGTATGCACAAAGGTTTTGATACTTACGGCAAATATGAACGAGGCAATGACTATCACAAAGACTCGGGCAGCTATATTTGTTTCCTTTTTCGGAAAATTATCCTGTTCGTTCTTCTGCATATTTTCTCCTGCGTTTGCCACTGTTTTCATTTTATCACATATCTCTATAAACAATTCACGAATTCGCTGCTCATCTTCCGGTTGAACACGCTAACACTTCAGCCCGACAAACTGCGATTTGTCATCGTCCATAAAACTGAAATATAATACTAACTAATTATAACATAACTCTTGACATAGTCAATGAAATAATATATAGTCAAAACGAGCTGAACAATGAATTTTACCATTATCCAGCTCGCTAATTGTCTTAGGAGATATAATTTACAGAAAATCTTTCACACACTCGTACATTTTGAGCATTCTTGATATATCTCATCTTGTCAATATCTTTATATTTACAAAGAGATGAGCCCCTAGAACTCATCTATACTTATTTACACTGGTTCAAAAATGATCAATTGAGTACCTGGAATATCCACTGAGCGAATAACTTCTCCACCCCAAGCCTCGTGGTGTGTCTCCTTATCATAGATAATCATGCATTTCAATATCTGTGCCTTTTGATTTTGGCCATATTCATCATAATCGCCACTTTGTTTCAAACTAGGACAATAATATGTATAAACTACTGAAGTCTCAGTCTCTTCTACCCCTCGCCACAAGAGATAATCATTGTCAAAAGTCGATAAGTAAAAATCCCCTTCCGATAGAATATTGTCAACGGTCAGTTCTCCCAAATAAACAGGCCCTGCAAAAAAATTCCCATCTATTATTTCCGATATCATAAACTTATTTCGGTAAAAACATCTTCTGCCAAAACCAACATCCTGAGGTGAAGCATAACGATACTCCACATAATGATCCGTTTCTCCTACACAATCAATCTTCCAATCAAGATCACCCATGAATTCATTCATATAATCATCTGCCAGTTTTTTAAAATCCTGATCCGAGATCTTTTTGTTAAGATCATAATCCTGTCTTTCCCCACCTGGGTCAAGTAAAACCTCTTCATAACATTCAAACTCTCCAAGAGGTATCCCAAAATCACTAAAGGAATCAGCCTTATAATCATCAATAAATCACTGGTTTTATATTTGTGAGTAGCCAAATATATAACATCGTCATCCGACAGATTATAAAAATCTTCTACCGAAGAAAAACTGTATTCGCGAAAAGGTTCCTCTTCAACATCATCTATGTCATATTCCCTGTTTAAGTCAGATAATTTTTTGTTAAACTCGAAAACATATTGAACACCCTTTTCCCTATCAATCACATAAGCATTAAGGTCTATGGAAATAAGAATTTCTCGTCCATCATCCAAAATAAAAATATAATCATTTACGGCATCGAAAACATCTACAAACTGATCTTTATCCTCAATGATTTTTTCTATTCTGAACTCTTTTAGTGCTTCTATGTATTTTTTTATAACTTCGGGATCTTTCGATGGGTATTGGAAATAACCTGCTTCTCCGCCCAAACCATCTGTGCGGTTTCTTGTTCCGCAATCCTGCGGTTTCTTGAGTCGCATATCTACGGTTTCTTGTTCCGCAGATTTACGGTTTCTTGAGTCGCAGATTTGCGGTTTCTTGAACCCGCAATTTACGGGTTCAGTGGAATCACAAGGGGTTTCGGGCTCTTTTTCTTTCCTTTTTGGCTCTTCGGGATACTTTTCAACAGCACCTACGAAGTTCTTTACATAGATGATGTCCGGTTTCCCGAGTCCTCTTCTCACCCTTTCAACCAGACCTATACCTTTTTTAGAGTCCAATTCGGTAAGCACCCTCGCAGCCTTGTCTTCGCTGCAGTTAAGGTCTTCTGCAATATGCCCTATCTTATAGACTATGTATGTCCTGTTTTTTTCATCTACCCATCCGTTACGCATTGAAAGGGACATGCGGTCTAAAAGAAGCCCGTAAAGGAGCTTTGCGTCACTGCTGAGATTCCTGAACCTGTCATCTTTTACCAAAATCCTTGGAATACGGTAAAATGTGAACTGATCTGCTTCTATGCCATAGAAGTAATCGAATTCGTTTTTTTCTGACATCACTTTGCTCCTTTCTTTTTCCACTTCTCCAGCAAGCTGCATATAATGTTCTCAATCTCATCATCGCTTATATCAGGATCAAAATACCTGTAGATAATATCCTGCTTTATAGTTATCTTTCTTTCCTTTACATGTGCAACAACAAGGATGGCATGAACCGATTCTCTTGTATATTGCCTATCTTGGCTCAGTTTTTTCAGCTGTTGGGCCTGTGCAAGAGAAGGAACAACTGCATTTTCTTCCATTTCGTTTAAAAGGATCTGCTGTTCGTTCTTCTTTAGATAGGATAGCTCGACCGCCGGGTTGAATTTAATTTTCTTATCATCAACCATGTCCAGAAGCTCTGTATCAAGCTGTGTCAGACGTATATAACGCTGTATGGTACTTGCACTTTCCGAATAGTTTTTTGCCAGTTCTTCATCTGCCCGGAAATTCGTGTCAACTTGACACGAATTTTCTTTTGAAGGTCTACCGGCTGTTCTTTTCAGTACTTCGAGCTCCATTTTATAGGAAAATGCCTTCTCACTGGGCAGTATTTCTTCCCTTTGGAGATTAGCCCTGATCATTTCAAGTATCGCCTGATCGTCATCCAGTTTCTTTATGATCACAGACATTGAAAGGATCCCAGCAAGTTCACATGCATGCTTACGCCTATGGCCGGATATTATCTCATAGCCTTCTTCACCGTTTCTCGGTCTCACTATACCCGGCACCAGTACACCATCGTTCTTTATGCTTTCAACAAGATTCATCATCTTTTTATCATCCAGTACCTTAAAAGGATGATCCTTGAAATCATATAGTTCTCGAATAGGAATATACACTATATCCGGTTTCTTTTTGCATACGAGATCTGCGAATGTGTTTATCCTTATTTCATCACTCATATTTCAAGCACCTCCTCTGTAAGTCTCCTGTACGCATCAGCAACCTTACATCTCGGAGAATGCCTGTATATGCTTTTGTGCATGCCGGTACTTTCTGAAGCCTTTACTGAAAAAGGAATGCTTGTCTTAAAGATATTGATATTGCCGCCTATATTCTTGTGGAGCAGCCTTATTATCTCTTTTGAATTGTTTGTCCTGTTATCTACCATTGTCAGTAGTATTCCTTCGATACGCAGCATTGGATTCAGCGGACCCTTTACCTGATTGACTGCGCTGATATAAATGCTAAAATAAAAATGTACAAAAATTATCAAATAAAAATGTACAAGTTGTAGGTAACAGATATAATACAGGTATTACATTCCGGAGGTGATACCTGTGTTGATAACAATTAACACGCCAGT
>JAEEGG010013095.1_pt1 | contig 17797 bp, 15 predicted proteins | sample 9134161 | NCBI WGS metagenome assembly JAEEGG01 (sample SAMN16246543, study PRJNA631951) | gut metagenome | biome: gut microbiome; feature: rumen; material: CR-attached | host: Bos | place: Iran: Karaj | collected 2018-10 | reverse complement strand
GAGAAACGTCAGAAACTGTTCCGCGAACAGGAGCAGGAGAAGCAGGACAACCTCCAGCGGAAACAGGACATCATCGAGAAGATCAAGGCCATGATTACCTCGCCGGAAGAGGCCAACAAGTCGTTCAAGGAGTTCAAGGCACTGCAGGAAGAGTGGCGCGAAATCAAGAACGTGCCTGCCGAGCATGCCAACGAACTGTGGCGCACCTACCAGCTGTACGTCGAGCAGTTCTACGACCTGCTGAAACTGAACAGCGAGGCCCGCGAATATGACTTCAAGAAGAACCTGGAGCTGAAAGTGAAGCTCTGCGAAGCTGCTGAGAAGCTGGCCGAAGAGCCAGACATCATCAGTGCCTTCCATCAGCTGCAGAAGCTGCATCAGGAGTACCGCGAGGTAGGCCCCGTCAGCAAGGAGCTGCGCGAGGAGATCTGGCAGCGCTTCAAAGCCGCCTCAACGGTCATCAACAAGCACCACCAGCAGCACTTCGAAGGGCTGCGTGCCAAGGAGGAGGAGAACCTTGAGAAGAAGACCCGTCTCTGCGAACAGGTAGAGGCCATCGCTGCCGAGGAGAACAAGGGCAGCGGTGACTGGGAGCGTCACACCAAACAGATTATCGAGCTGCAGGCTGAATGGAAGACCATCGGTTTCGCCCCACAGAAGATGAACGTCAAGATATTCGAGCGTTTCCGCGCTGCCTGCGACGATTTCTTTGGCCGCAAGGCAGAGTTCTTCCGCAGCCTGAAGGACACCTTCAAGGAGAATGCCGACCGCAAGCGTGCCCTCATCGAAAAAGCCAAGGCACTGCAGGACAGCACCGACTGGAAGTCGACGAGCGACAAGCTCATCAACCTACAGAAGGAGTGGAAGACCATCGGTATGGTACCCAAAAAACTGGGCGACCAGCTGTGGGAGGAGTTCCTTGGTGCCTGCAACAAGTTCTTTGAGGCTCGTAATGCAGCAGGTGTCGGCGCCCGTAATGAGGAGCGCGACAACCTGGAGAAGAAACGCGACGTCATCAGCCGCCTGAAGGCAGCTGCCGAGGAGGCTGGCGATAACCTGCAGGAGCGCGTGCAGCAGCTGGTCGAGGAGTACCAGTCGATTGGACACGTGCCATTCAAGGAGAAGGACAAGCTCTACGAAGAGTACCACGCCGTGCTAGACAAGCTCTATAAAGACCTGAACATCACCGTAGCCAAACGCCGTCTGTCGAAGTTCAAAGATTCCCTCAAGCAGGTCGCCGAGCGTGGCGGCGACGCCCTCGACAACGAGCGCGCCCGTCTGATGCGCCAGTACGAGCAGCTGAAGAGTGAGGTACAGACCTACGAGAACAACCTCGGATTCCTGAACGCCTCCAGCAAGAAGGGCAGTTCACTCATTGACGAGATGAACCGCAAGGTGCAGAAGCTGAAGGACGAGGTGCAGCTCGTGCGTGACAAGATCAAGGCCATCGATGCCGAAAATGCCGCAAAATAACAGAGGTAAGAAGTAAGAGGTAAGAAAGTAGTAAGAGGTGAGAGAATAGTTTGCAAACGCAGCTAAACTCTCACCTCTTATCTCTTATCTTTTATCTCTCCCCTCCAAATCACACCAAGTGTTCTATCAGGTCGGCGCGCTCGCCGGGCAGCATGTCGATGACAGGAATCTCTATCATTGTGTAGCAGCCGGGCTGCAGGCGCATGGAGGCACGTGCCACGTTGACCAGCACCTGACCAGTCAGGGCGGGGTTGTTAATCTGCATGTTGAACTCCAGTCGCTGGTTCTGCGTCTGACCACTGACACCCTTGCGCACCAGGTTGACGCCATGACCCATGTCGCGCACGTCGTCAACGCTCTCCACCTGAAACACATGCGTCTCGTCGTTGGCAAAATAGGGGTCGGCCTTGATGTCCTTCGTCACCTGCTCCAGCGTGAAGCCGTCCTCCAGTTCCACATACACCATGCGGCGGTGGATGCCCTCACCCAAAGGAATGGTCATCGACAGTGCGTTCTTCACGCCAGTCTTCGAGCGGACGCAGACGCTATGGCCCATCGACATGCCAGGGCCGAAGTTGGTATATGAGAGGCCCTTCGGTGCCAGACTCTGCATCAGCGTACGCACAATGCTGTCGCTACCCGGGTCCCATCCGGCGGCAATGACGCTTACCGTTCCTGTATCCTTGTTGATGGCCATCAGACGCTCTCGATAGCCACGTATATTAGTATGTATGTCGAACGAGTCGACGGTATTGATGCCCAAGGGCAGTATCTGCTTGGCAAACTCCTCGCAACTGCGGGTGGGTGTAGCCAGTATGGCTACGTCGACATCCTTCAGTTCGCGGATGTCCTTTACTACCTCGTAGGGAGCCAGTTCAGCGGGTTTGTCGGCTGCCCCGTTCCTGCGCACCACACCGGCAATCTCGAAGTCGGGAGCGGCCTCAAGAGCCTGGATGCTGTACTTTCCAATGTTGCCGTAGCCTACTACGGCGGCGCGAATCTTTTTCATGTTTTTGTGTTCTTTGATTGTCGTTTCTTACAATTTGGCTGCAAAATTACATCTTTTCCTTGAACTATGCAACAAATTACGCTGTTTTTTGAACACTTTTATCCAAAACAGCACACTTACGTGTCTTTATGACCTCAGACAATCCACACAAAGATGCCCTTTACTGGATGACAGAATAGACGTAGCCTTTCTCTTCGTTGATGACGGTATGGAAGTGCTCAGTACCGTCCAATACGTGCTTCATGTCATTGCCGATGCCATGTCCAGAGAGTTTCAGCTTGGCCTCCTTCATCGTCCACAGGCGGATGAAGGCCACATCGGGGTGCGGTGAACTGGCTATAAGCTGTAGTTCGTCATCATTCATAGTATAGTGTGCCAGCGTGTCCTTGTATTCACGGACACTCTCGATGTCGACACCTACCGGGTGGTCACTCAGCACACAAAGAGCGGCTTCGCGGCAGTGGCTCATATTAAAGTGGATGTCAGGACGGCCGACGATAGAGGGCTTGCCATGCTCGCTGTACTCAAAGACGGGCGGCAGCTTGATGCCGTACTCCCTGCGCAGTCCCTCACACAACAACAGATAGGCTGCCGCACATGTCTTACGTCCCAGCTCGTGCTTGAACCTCAACACCTGTTCGCGCCGTTGCTCTGACAGCAGCGGCAGTGCTGCTCCGACATCGAAGCCTGCTATGTCATCGTTCAGGTAGAGCATTGATTTATCAAGCGTTATTGCTGATTTACTCGTTGGTGATCAGCAGTTCTTCCTCGGCTTTAGGGATGCGGCGGTTGGGATTTTCCTTACCACCAAGGTCTACCAGCTCACGTCCTTTCTGCACCACACTCTGACGCCCGGAGAACAGTTTGTTGCCGGCAGAGTCAAAGTCCTTGCGCACCATGTCGAGATGCTCACCCAGCTTGTTGTACCGTTGGATAAAGTCGCCAAGGCGGTCCAGCAGCTGCTCGGCAATGCCAAACACACGCTCCTGGTTCTCGGCCTGCTGGTTCTGCACCCACGCAATATGTATCATGTGGAGGATGCCCAACAGATTCTGCTCTCCGGTAATAAAGACCTTTCGCTCGAAGGCGTCACGCCACAGCGTGGGGTCGTTGGCCAGTGCCAGCTGCAGCGACGACTCAAAGGGCATGAACATGATGACGAAGTCGACGGCCTCGCGGGGAGCCTTCACGTAGCGGGAGTAATCCTTGCGGGCCAGTTCGGTGACATGGGCGCGCACCGACCGGATATGCTCCTGCAGGGCACGTTCCTTCTCCTCTGGCGTTTCGGCATTGACATACCGCTCGTAGGCCACCAGCGACACTTTCGAGTCAATAATGGCATCCTGTCCCTGCGGATAGTGCAGGATAACGTCGGGCTGCATCTCCCGACCCGTGTCGTCGTTCTTCAATGTGCGCCCCAACTCGTCTCGCAGCCGTGCCTGCACCTCATAGTGGATGCCCTCGGTCAGTCCCTGCGATGCCAGCAGGTCGCCCAGGATTACCTCGCCCATCGTACCGCTCACCTTGTTGTCGCGGCGCAGCACGTTAGCCAGCCCCTCGGCCTTCTGACCTATCTCGCGGTTCGACTCCATCATCTGCCTCAGCTGTTCGCGCAGCGATGCCGACTGCTCGGTATGGTCCTTGGTATTGTCACTGATAGCCTTGCGCATCTCACTGATAGCATCCTTCAGCGGCTGGGTGATGGTACCCATACTCTCGCGGTTCTCCTCCTTCAGCCGCTGTGCCTGAATGTCCATCAGCTGCCGTCCCAAATTGGCCAACTGTTCCTTCGTGGTACGCAACTGTTCGTCAAACTGTTCACGGGCAGCCTGCACCTGCCGGTCAGCCAGCTCTCGCTGGGCGGCCATCTGCTGTTCAGCTTGTTCTCGCTGGGCAGCCAGCTGCTGATCAGTCTGCTCTCGCTGGGCGGCCATCTGCTGCGCAAAGCGTTCCTCGCTCCTTTGCAGTTCCTCCTGCCGTTGGCGGTCCATCAGCTGCAGCTCGGTCTCCTTGCGGGCCAGTTCCACATTCAGCCTACCCACCTTCGGGTTCATCAGCAGGAATAGTGCGACGGCTCCGACGGCCACACCTATTATAATATACACAGCAATCATCATGGTCTGGCAGGACTACTCTCTTACCTTTTTTACTTTTTATCGTATGCGTGCAACGGATAGTCGGTGGTGAAGTGCAGACCCCGGCACTCCTTGCGCTCCAAGGCCCAGCGGGTGATGAGGTAGCCGACGTTGATCATGTTACGCAGCTCGCAGATGTCACGGGTTGCTCTTACGCGCTTGAACAGCCGCTCCGTCTCTTCGTAAAGCATGTCCAGACGGTCCCAGGCACGATGCAGGCGCAGGTCGCTGCGCACGATGCCGACGTAGTTGGACATGATCTGGTTCACCTCGCGCACCGACTGCGTGATAAGCACCTTCTCCTCATTGGTCATCGTACCCTCGTCGTTCCATTCCGGCACACGGTCGTTCCAGTCGTACAGGTCAACATGGGCCAGCGAGTCCTTGGCAGCAGCGTCAGCGTAGACGACGGCCTCGATGAGCGAGTTGCTGGCCAGTCGGTTGCCACCGTGCAGTCCAGTACACGAACACTCGCCAAGGGCATACAGACGTTCGATGCTCGTCTGTCCGTTCAGGTCCACCTTGATGCCACCGCACATGTAGTGGGCGGCAGGGCGCACGGGTATGTAGTCGGTGGTGATGTCGATGCCGATGCTAAGGCATTTCTGATAGATATTGGGGAAGTGGTGGCGCGTCTCGGCAGGATCCTTGTGCGTAACGTCCAGGCAGACGTGGTCAAGACCGTGAATCTTCATCTCCTTGTCGATGGCACGTGCCACAATGTCACGCGGAGCCAGCGACAGGCGCTCGTCGTACTTCTCCATAAACGTCTCGCCGTTGGGCATCTTCAGGATGCCGCCGTAGCCACGCATGGCCTCGGTGATGAGATAGGCGGGATGCGTCTCGTTAGGATTGTGGAGCACAGTCGGATGGAACTGTACGAACTCCATGTCTGCCACCGTACCCTTGGCACGGTACACCATGGCAATGCCGTCGCCAGTGGCAATGACGGGATTTGACGTCGTTAGGTAGACGGCACCGCAGCCACCAGTACACATGACGGTGACCTTGGCCAGGTAGGTATCGACTTTCTCCGTGACAGGATTTAGCACATACGCCCCGTAGCACCGGATGTTGGGCGAACGGCGGGTGACGCGGACACCCAGGTGGTGCTGCGTGATAATCTCCACGGCAAAGTGGTTCTCCTTGACGTCGATGTCAGGACAGTTGCGGACGGCCTCCATCAGTCCGCGCTGAATCTCTGCACCTGTGTCGTCGGCATGGTGCAGGATACGGAACTCCGAGTGTCCGCCCTCACGGTGCAGGTCGAAGTCGCCATTCTCCTTGCGGTCGAAGTTGACGCCCCACTGCACCAATTCCTGTATCTGCTCCGGTGCGTTCCTCACCACCTGCTCGACGGCAGCGCGTTCGTTGATGTAGTCGCCAGCCACCATTGTGTCCTCGATGTGCTTGTCGAAGTTGTCGACAGCCAGATTGGTGACGCTGGCCACACCGCCCTGTGCAAACGACGTGTTGGCCTCGTCGAGTCCAGCCTTGCAGATCAAACACACCTTTCCCTTCTTGGCACGGGCCACCTTCAGCGCATAGCTCATGCCTGCCACACCGGCACCGATAATCAGAAAATCGTACTTGTTAACCATGATCGTAGTCAATTATGCACCAGCGTCCCAATCTCCTCGCCGTCCATCACCTTCTTCAGGTTGCCGACGACATCCATATTGAATACATAGATAGGCAGGTTGTTGTCCTGACACATACAGATGGCCGTAAGGTCCATCACTTTCAGTCCACGGGCCAGCACCTCCTTATAGGTAATGGCATCAAACTTCGTGGCGGTGGGGTCTTTCTCCGGGTCGGCCGTGTAGACACCATCCACACGGGTACCCTTCAGCATCACATCAGCCTCAATCTCGATGCCGCGCAGCGACGAGCCGGTGTCGGTAGTGAAATACGGTGAGCCAGTGCCTGCCGAGAAGATGCAGACATAGCCTGCCTCCATGGCCTCGATGGCCTTCCACTTGGTGTAGAACTCGCCGATAGGCTCCATGCGGATGGCCGTCAGCACCTTGTTCTTCACGCCCACGGCGCCTAATGCTGAGCTGAGTGCCAGTGAATTGATGACAGTGGCACACATGCCCATCTGGTCGCCCTTCACACGGTCGAAGCCTTTCTGCGAGCCGCTCAGTCCTCGGAAGATGTTACCGCCACCGATGACGATACCAATCTGCACGCCCATTTCGCTGACTTCCTTGATTTGGCGGGCGTAGTCGCTCAACCGTTCCGGGTCGATGCCATAGCCCTGCTTACCCATCAGGCTTTCGCCCGACAATTTCAGTAGAATTCTCTTGAATCTTGCCATAGTCTTTTTTTGTTATTGCGATATTTCGATATTACGATGTTTCGATATTACGACATTGCGACATTTCACGTTATGAAAGTCACCTCCTTGAAGGCATAGCGGCGGTCACGGCCTTCGTCGTCGCGCAACAGCAGATGGCCGTCGTCTTCCACATCCACCAGCTCGGCCATAAATGCCCCGCTCTTGTCGGTGTATGGATGGAAGCCCTTGCGACGGTAGAGCATGGAGAGATAGCGGCCGCGCACGTCCTGCCCCAGCAGCTCGCTAAAGGAATTGAGGATGTCGTGTAGCAGCTGCTCACGGTCGGTTTCCTGTCCGCTGATCTGCCACAGCGAGACAGGGTTGGGGGCGTCACTATGGAACGTGCGCTGATTGACGTTCAGTCCCACGCCGATGATACTGTCCTTGATGGTGCTGCCGTGCAGCGTATTCTCTATCAGTATGCCACCTATCTTGCCGTTGCGCCAGTAGATGTCGTTCGGCCACTTGATGCTCAGGTCGCCGATATACCGTCCCAATGCCTCACAGATAGACAGCGATGTCACCATAGAGATATGGAACTGGCGGTTAACGGCAATACCCTCCGGACGGATTCCAATCGAGAACAGCAGGTTCTTGCCGCGTTCGCTCTCCCAGCTGTTCGTCCCACAGCCGCGCCCTGCTGTCTGGTAGTCTGCCCAGTACACAAAAGGGACAGTTCCTTTTGTGTAGTCGCCGTCATTTACACAAAAGGAACCGTCCCTTTTGTGTAATTCCTCCTTCACCCTGCGGTTTGTGGAGTCCGTCTCATCGATATGGATAATATGATATTCTATCATAATTTTTGCAAAGGTACAAAAAAAATCGTAACTTTGCACCATGATGACAGAAGAACAACAAAAAAAAGACGAAAATTACATGCGCAAGGCCCTGCAGGAGGCACAGCAGGCCTACGACGAGGGTGAGATACCCATCGGTGCCGTTGTGGTATGCCAGGATCACGTCGTGGCACGTGCGCACAACCTGACGGAGACGCTGCACGACGTCACCGCACATGCCGAGATGCAGGCCATCACCGCCGCAGCCAATGAGCTGGGGGGTAAATACCTCACCGACTGCACGCTGTATGTCACCGTGGAACCGTGTACTATGTGTGTCGGAGCCTTGGGGTGGAGCCAGCTATCCCGTGTGGTGTACGGCTGTCGCGACGAGAAGCGTGGCTATTCCGTCTATGCGCCTCATGCCCTGCACCCCAAATGTACCGTCACCGCCGGCATTCTGGAATCGGAATGCCGTCAGCTGATGCAAGACTTCTTTAAGGACAGGCGTTAGCCTACTGGCCAACCAGTTTGTTGATTTCCTCCTCTAATTTCTGCGGGGTTAGGTCACGGGCCACAATACGTCCGTTGGCATCAGCCAGCACACAGCCGGGTATGCTTCCCAGTCCGAACTTGGCTAATAGCGGCATGTCCCACAGTCGTCCGTAGCACACGGTAGGCCACTTCACCGAGTCACGCTCCAACCGCTGCTTACACCCCTTGACATCACCGTCGAGACAGATGCTTACCACGGCCAGCTTGTCGCCGTGTTTCTTCTTGAGCCTGTCGAGGCGACGCTGCATATCGGTACTCCTGTAGCTCCACGAGGCCCACAGCGATACAACATTGACCTTCCCCTTCAGGTCGTTCTGGTTCACGGCCTTCCCCTTGACATCGGTAGCCGAGAACTTAGGCAGTTTGCTCTTCACCGCCCCACCCTGCTGCACTTCCAGCCGTTTCTTAAGGTGCAGCAGCTGTCCGTTGTCGGAGTTGACCTTCAGTAGCTCGTCGGTCAGCCGCTTGGCCAGCACGTAGTTGGGCGTGGGCGACAGCACGAAATAGCGTTGTAGCAGATAGATGCTTACGGGTGATTCAGGATGCTCGCGGATGAACCCTTCCACAGCTTTTGGTATGTCAGGCGGCATCAGGCGGTTCAGCTCCATGCGCTGCTTGGTCATCAGCTCGTTGTCGTCAGTGCCTTTCACCGTCATCTCCTTCAGGTGCGAGGCATCACCCTTGATGGTGACCTCGGCTCCCGGCTCGGCAAAGACGGCCTGTTCGGAATAGTTTGGAAATACGATGACCAGCGTCGTGGGTGTTCGCAGTTCCAGTTCGTAGGAGAAGCGGCCCTCACGCACCGTGATGGTATCGATGCCGCTGATACCGCCATCCATGCTGTACACCCAGAACTCTCCCTGGTTCATGTTTCGCAGTCGTCCTTGCAGGCGGAAGCGGTCACCGTCGCTGCCACAACTTGTGAAGAGTAAAAAGGCAAAGAAGTAAAAAGGTAAAACACGAAGAAGGCGCGACCACGGGAATTTCCCATGCCCTTTGCTCAGTCCAATCATCATCTGTATCACCATGTCTTTACCTTTTTACTTTTTCACCTTTTTACTTTTCTACGGCCTTTTTACCTGATGTCCCTCAGTTCCAGGTCACTCTCGGCAGACTGCTTGAGCGACGGATCCTTCTGAATGGCCGAGCGCAGGAAGTCGGCGGCGGCCTTGCGGTTTCCCTGACGCATGCTGACGATAGCCTGCAGATAGTCGGTCATGCCGTCAGGATTAGCCACCTGCTTCAGCGTCCGTGCAGCCTTTGCGTAGTTCTTGTTCATGATCTGCGCCAGCGCGGCACTGTTCGAGTTGATGCCCTCGAAGTCCTTCTCCGCCAGTGCATAGTTACCCTGTGCCAGATGCAGGTTACCCTTCGTTTCTCCCACGTTGTCAGCACTGGCAGCCCTGGCAATCAGTGTCTCGGCAGCCTTGGTGTCGCCACGCTGCAGGGCAAGCAGTCCCAGGTTGGCATTCACCTCCGCGCTGTTGGCATTCAGGCTGCGTGCCTTCTCCAGCAGTCGCTGCGACTCATCATAGTCACCCTTGGCGTATACCATCGCAGCCAGGTTGTTCCATGCACGGCTGTCGTTGGGATATACTTGTGTCGTCGTGCGGTAGATGCTCTCCTTTTCGGCATCCGTCTTGGCGATAGTGGCGGCATAGAGCAGTTCCTCGACGCTCAACTGCGAGGGGTCGCTTTTCAGCTGTTCGGCAATCTGCTGGTCGCTGCGGCCTACCGTCTCGTAGTTGATGGTCAGACGGGCGCGGAGCAGCTCCGGCAGGATACCGTCAGCCAGCTCCTGAAAGCCGTGGCTCAAGTTACGTATCTGCTGCTCACGCTCCTGCGGGTCCTTATACATGGAGAGCACGCGAATGATGACATCCTTGTCGGGAATGTCGGAGGCCGCCACCAGCCGCTGGAAGCCCTCCCAGTCCTGTGCCGTGAAACTGGTCTCCACGCTGCCGTCGATACCGGCTGTGGCCAGTTGCTCGCGAACATATTCCTCTGTGTTGTCCTGACGCTCGTTGGCCAGCTTCTCGTTGAGCGCGAAGCCACCATCGGGCGACGCGTAGGCCGACACCTCAACATTCTTCAGGTTCAGGCGGTCGCGGTCGTTGCTGATGCGCTGCAGCAGACTGACGAACTCCTGCACGGAGTTGTTCTTCAGCTCGGCCTTGCGCAGCTCGGCCTGCTGTATCAGGAACTTGATGTTGGCCTCCTGCTTCAGGGCTATGACACGACGGAAGGCATCCGTGGCCATAGCCGGCTGCGCCGACGCTAACGTCTGGTGATACAGCTCACTGGTGGCGATGACACCGTCAGCCACCTTCACGGCAGGCACGTTGACGGGTTTCGATCCCAGCATGGCATCGAACGTCAGCCACAGCTCGCTATTCTCCATAGCCTGCTCGTAGGCGAAACGGGTCTTCATCGTGTACTGTCCGCCCAGCTTGTAGTTCACCGTCTGGTCGTTGCCCATCACCTTCTCGCCCTGGAACGTAGCCGACTGTCCTTTGGCAATCAGCTGCTGACCGTCCTTCACGTACCTCAGTTCGGGCGTCACCTTGACGACAGCCTTCTTCTGCATATACTGTTCGGGGAACAGGCCGTTGATAGTTGCCTCCACCTGACCGGCCTCGGCCTCCAGCGGGTTGGGGTTCACCTTGAAATAGTCTGCCGACAGCTCGCCGAGACTACCAGAACACGACACCAGCGCCATGACGGCCATTGCCAGCATCACAATTTTGTTCATTTTCATTCTTTTTTTTGTTATTTCTTTGCTAAAAATGCGTTTTCGGAGCACAAAGTTACGCATCTTAGACGGTATTTGAAAGAAATATGCACTTTTTTATAATTTATTAATGATAAATAGCATGGATTTCCAAAATAATTGTGTACCTTTGCACCCGCAAACCAGAAATCGTCGGCATAGCTCAGCTGGTTAGAGTATCACCTTGACATGGTGGGGGTCCTTGGTTCGAGTCCAAGTGTCGACACAAAAAGAAGTTCCAAACAACTGACAGACAGTAGTTTGGAATTTCTTTTTTTGCTGTGCCGCGAGCGGGACTCGAACCCGCACAGCCGCTATGGCCAAGGGATTTTAAGTCCCTCGTGTCTACCATTCCACCATCGCGGCAGCAGACATGTTTATTTAATTACGGGTGCAAAGGTAATAAAAAAAAGTAAAAGCGGAAAATGAAAAGCGGAAAATTTGCTTCCACCCTCGATTTTTGTTGCTTTTTTACGGCAAGTCACCTGCCAGCAGGTGCTGTGGGCCGTACCATTACTGGCGATTGACTCGGATGAATCCCAGCGGACCCGTGGTACTGGCCACATACTTCTCCAGTCCTTTGTCGCCTTTCTCCCCATCGAGTATGATGCCCCCGTTGTTCATGTCGTAGCGTTTGTTGCACCGCTTACAGGTGGCGATGCCTGCCGTCGACATCGTGACACGGTAGTTGGGGTTCACCGAGTTGTTGGTGTTGCGCACACAGTTGGGACACTGCTCGTCGTAGCCCACGAAGCCACCGTTGCGGGCATCGGCGTTGAGTGTCTGGTAGCCGACGATGATGCCGTTGTTCAGTCCGAGCACATACGTCGTGCGCATCTCGTTGCCCTTCAGTTCGACGCGTGACGTACGGCCGTCGCAGCTGGTGAAGTTAAGGCCCCGCACACCTTGCCGTGTCTCCTCGGAGATACGGCAGAACACGCCGCGCGAGCCTGCATCCATCGCCGATGCCAACACGTCGTCGATATAGATGCTGTTGTCGAAGGCAAAGGCGCACGGCCATGTGGAGTACTCGCTGTCGGCACTGCAGCCGCACAGCATCATAGCCAGCAGGCAACAGGACGCTTCAAGAAATCTTCGTACCATCTGTTTCATTGTTTTATTTCCCTGACTGTAACAGTGCAGCTTCAGCCTCTGTCACCCGCTCGAAGGTGAAACCGTCGAGCACACTGGCCATCAGTGCCTGGATGCGGTCGTTGCACAGGTTGCCGATTGAACCCTCGTGAGTGTGGTGGATGTCCTTGTCCGGCACATAGGTGCCTGCCTCGATGTCGAGACCCACCTTCTTGTAGGCATCGCGGAAGGGCACACCTTCCGCAGCGAGACGGTTCACCTCCTCGACGCTGAACATGGGGTCGTACATGGGGTTGTCGAGGATGTCGTCGCGCACCTCTATCTTGTTGATGATATACGCAGCCATCTGCAGACAGTCCTTCAGCTCACCGAAGGCAGGCAGGAACACCTCCTTGATGATCTGCAGGTCACGGAAGTAACCCACGGGCAGGTTGTTCATGATGAGCGTCACCTGCTGGGGCAGTGCCTGTAGCTTGTTGCACTTGGCACGTATCAGCTCGAAGACGTCGGGGTTCTTCTTGTGCGGCATGATGCTGCTGCCCGTGGTACACTCCTTGGGCAGACGGACGAACGAGAAATTCTGCGAGTTGAACAGGCAGGCGTCGAAGGCCAGCTTGGCCAGCGTGCCGGCGATGGTGGCCAGTGCGAAACCAACGTTACGCTCCGTCTTGCCACGTCCCATCTGTGCGTAGACCACGTTATAGTCCATCGTGTCGAAGCCCAGCAGGTCGGTGGTCATCTGCCGGTTCAGGGGGAACGACGATCCATAGCCTGCCGCCGACCCTAACGGGTTGCGGTTGGTCATCTTATAGGCGGCCTGCAGGAACAGCATGTCGTCGGTCAGCGACTCGGCGTAGGCACCAAACCACAGGCCGAAGCTCGACGGCATGGCCACCTGCAGATGTGTGTAGCCGGGCATGAGCACCGTCTTGTACTGCTCGCTCTTCTGAATCAGCTCGTCGAACAGCACCTTGACAGCGTCGGCCACCTCCATCAGCTCGTGGCGTGTAAAAAGCTTCAGGTCAACCAGCACCTGGTCGTTGCGCGACCGGCCGGAGTGTATCTTCTTGCCCATGTCGCCGAGCTTGCGCGTCAGCATCAGCTCCACCTGCGAGTGGACATCCTCGACACCCTCCTCGATGACGAACTCGCCACGCTCGCAGACCTGGTAGATATTCCTCAGTTCGGCCAGCAGCAGGGGCAACTCATCGTGGCCAATCAGCCCGATGCTCTCGAGCATAGTGATATGAGCCATCGACCCTAACACGTCGTACTTGGCCAGATAGAGATCCATCTCGCGGTCACGGCCCACGGTGAAACGTTCTATCTCGGCATTCACCTCAAAGTTCTTTTCCCAAAGCTTATTCATTAACCTATTCAATTATTTATCAAGTTCTTTTTTATCACGAATTAGAGAATTAGAGAATTATCTTCATCCCACCGTAAACTCATAGAGGTAAGAAGTGATGATATGGTATTCACCTATTCAAATAATTCCCTTTGCGGCATAACAAATTCTCTAATTCGTGACAATAAAAATTGGTTAAACGTACGGGATCATGGCCAGCGCATCGGCGATTTTCTCCACACCGTCCTGTAGCGGACCGCTGACCATGCCTTTCAGCATGAAGGGGATGTCGGCCTTCACCGTCACCTTCATCTTGCTGGTCGTCTCGTTGACGGGCAGCACCTGCACCCATACGTTGAAGGGCAGCGGCGACTGTACCGTCTCGAACTTCACGCAGCGGTTCTCCTCACGGTCGCAGATGCGCAGCTTCAGCTCGCCTACTGGGGCGACGTTGACGCTCACCGACTCCGAGTCGAATGCGAAGTCCTTTACCTTGTCCTCGGGGATACGGTCGCGCACCTTCTCGAGGTTACTCAAATCACTGATATTGCGATACACGTCCTCCACGGGGTACGGTATCTGCTTGATGCTACTTTCAAACTTGCTCATGCTTTCAATTCATAATTCATAATGCATAATGCATAATTGATTGGCCCCAGGCGGAGGGGTCTTTCCTCCACTCCTTCAAAACTTGTATTTCCTCTTCCTTGATATAGCCCGTCTCGGCGGCCTGTTCCAGCACGGCGGCATAGTCGCTCAGTGTGATAAGCTGCACGCCAGCCTCACGGAATGCCTGCTCGGCCACGGGGAAGCCGTAGGTGAACGACGCCACCATGCCGACGACCTCCACGCCATACTGGCGCAGGGCCTCGACGGCCTTCAGACTGCTGCCGCCCGTCGAGATCAGGTCCTCGACGACGACGACCTTCGCGCCCTGCCGCAGCTCACCCTCCACCTGGTTGCCCATGCCGTGGTCCTTCGGCTTCGGACGCACGTAGGCGTAAGGAAGTCCTAACTCGTCGGCTACCAGCGCCCCCTGTGCGATGGCTCCCGTCGCCACACCGGCCACGGCCTCAGCCTCCGGGAAGTGTTGCTGAATGAGGTGACACAGCTCCAGCTTGACAAATGAGCGTACTCGCGGCTCGCCCAGCGTCTTGCGGTTGTCGGTATAGATGGGTGACTTCCAGCCGCTGGCCCACGTAAAGGGCTGCTGCGGCTGTAGCATGATGGCCTTGATGTCCATCAGTTTCTGTGCGAAAAGTTTCTTGATAGCGTCCATTACTCTTTTGTTATTTTCCACAATTCGGCGGCAAAGGTACGAATAAGTGAGAACAATACAAAACAAATAATCGTTTTTTTAGTCATAAACCACAAATTAAGCGAATGACACGAATTGCTCACTCCTCAAGAGCACAGTCAATTCGTGTCATTCGCTTAATTCGTGGTTGAAATCAAGAACCTCCTGATTCTTGGAAGTTCACGGATTCCATAGAAGTATTACTGCTGCGAGGCGACGCGCTCGTTGACGAAGTCACTGACGCGCTGGGCATACTTCTGGGCTATCTCCGACTCGGTCAGCGAGTTACGGAAGGCCTGGATGCGAGCCTTCGTGGCGGCATCCTCGTCGACATAGAAGTAAGCCTCCACTGAGATGGTACCGTCAGGATTGTTGCGCTTCACGCTGAAGCTGGGACGCAGCTCGCCGCGAATCTCCTGCTCAATCTTGCCCTCGTAGGCAGCATAGAACTTGTCGAACTCGACGGGGTTCTCCGAGACCTCCAGTGCCATGTCAGCCAGCATGCGACCCTTGATCTGTGTGCTGCAGTCGGCAGCATAGCTGTTGGCAGCACTGTTCTTGGCAGCGTTGGCAGCGAGGTTATACGACTTAGCCTGTGAGAATCCAACAATCTCGCGTACCTTGTCGCCCTGCTCCTCCATCTTGGTGTAGTGTCTTGTCAGCGCCTCCTTCAGGGTCAGCGACGAGCCGAAGATTTCGTAGCCGCCCTTCTTGTAGTCCTTCAGTTTTGCATTCACTTGTTTCTTCACCCATTTGCTCTGAGCGTTGACAGTGGCGGGAACAGCTGTGAGGCACAGGGCCATCAGCATCATAACTAATTTTTTCATAATCTTTCTTGTTTTAGTGAAACATTCTTTTGTTTACAGTTCGCATTAGTCGAAGTTTCCTCCGTATATGAGTCCGTAGTACGGATCATCCTTTGAGAAATTGCCGTTGATGTTGGGGTCTCGGCTGGGCTGCCACGTACGCACCTTGATGCACGGCTGGTCCACATCGTTCAGGTCTACCATCAGGAAGAGGTAGCCCGTGTCGCCGTAGTTCGACGAGTAGTAGTCCTGGTGTATCTGAATACCGAAGGTATCGCCGCCCTTGCCCATCTTCTTCACCTCGTTGTCGGTGAAGCGGATATTGATGAACTGGTTGCTCTTGAACGACTTCTCCAGGTTGTTCAGATAGGTGTTCTTGTCCTGGCGCGTATACTTCACCAGCTGGTTGTCGGCATACTTGGCACCGTCGCCGCCCTTCTTGGCAGGCTTGGTGACGTGGCCGACGATGATGATGGCATCGTCGTCGAAGATGCTACGGATGTAGTCGAGGCGCTTCAGCGCGAAGGCCGTCTTGTAGTTCTCGAGGAAGGTGGCGATCACCATGCGCACGCTGTCGTTCCAGCTGGAGGCGTCGCGGTTGAAGATGTCGTCACGGGCGGCCTTGTCAAGTCCGAAGGCGACGGACTCAATCTTCATGTCCTTGTTGAACGTGAACGTGACATCCTCGACGAAGGCGCGGTTGTTGTTCTTGAACGTGAAGCGCATCGGCACCGAGCGGCAGATGGTACGGTCGCCCAGCTTGTAGAACTTCAGCGACGGGTTGCCCATGACGGTGGCGTTGCCGTAGTGTACCAGACGGTCGAACATCTCGAAGCCCTCGTCGGTGAAATACGGCTTCACGGCCTCGTAGGTCTTGGCCTTGATGGCCGACACGATCATGTTGACCGACTTCATGTAGTCCTTGGGCTGGGCCACGGCCACAGCATGGGTGGCGACGCTCATGTTCTGCACAGCCTCCTGATAGACGGCCAGTGCCTTCTTCTGGTCACCCTTCTTGCCGACCATCACGGAGACGGTAGCCTCCTTGTACGGCACGGTCTTGAAGATGTGCATCACCTGCTCCAGCTCCGGATCCTGGCGCATCTGCCCCTTGAACTCGTACTCGTACTGGATGTTCAGCTTGTCCAGCTGGGTGCCCGGACGCAGCTCCACCTGCATCACACCGTCCTTGGCGGAATAGATGTTGCTGTAGTTCTGGCCGTCCCAGTAGTGGAAGTCAAGGCTGGTGACGGGCTTGTCGTTATAGGTGAACAGCAGCGACACCTCCTGACCCTCGACCTTGGTCACTTCGGCCTTGATCTGCGACAGGATGGTACGTATCTGCTCGGGAATCCACATGGTCAGCGGGTGGTTGATGCCGTCGACGCGGTACTTCACCTCGCTGGGGTGCTGCATACTCTTCAGCAGGCACGACGCCCAATAGTAGCTGCGCAGGGCAGCATCGATGCGGCCGGCCTTCTCGGCATTCATCGCACTATGGACATAGCTCATGATGTTCTCCTCGCGGTCCTTGAACATACGCTCCAGCTCGGAACGCTTGATGTAGCGCAGCACAACGGCCTTCGGCGCACGTGACACGATGATGCTGCCGGTGTTCTTCAGCGTACCACGCGAATAGGTGCGTACCACGTTCTGCACCGTCGACTGTGCGTCGTTGCCCTCGCTGGTGTTCACCTCACGCTCATCGATGACGAAGTCGCTCTCGATCTGCACCGAGATCTTGCTCATCAGGTTGGCCATGGCCTCCTTGTCGGCAGCGACCTCCGTCTCGCCGAAGCCCTCACCCCACAGGTAGTTCGGGTCCTGCTTGATGGTCTCTGCCTGGTCGTTGGTCTGGGCCAGCACCCACAGCGGCGCGAAGAGCAACAGGCTCAATAGTAGTTTCTTCATATTCTGTATTTCCCTTTTTTTATTGTTGTACACGTCTGTTAGCAGTCCACTTACGGACACTATTGCGCTGCAAAGATAAGCAATAATTCTGAAAGAACAAAAAAAATGTGTTAAATTCTGCAATTTTCCAGTGAAGTGGCAGCCCAACGCGCGCGTATAGTAGTGAAAAGGAGAAAAGATCCCACACTTCCCTCACTTCCCACACCTAAACTTTGTCTCATGTAACATGGGTTAGGTGTGGGAAGTGAGGGAAGTGTGGGGTAAAAAGTGCATATGACAACTAT
>JAEEGG010013094.1_pt1 | contig 17797 bp, 9 predicted proteins | sample 9134161 | NCBI WGS metagenome assembly JAEEGG01 (sample SAMN16246543, study PRJNA631951) | gut metagenome | biome: gut microbiome; feature: rumen; material: CR-attached | host: Bos | place: Iran: Karaj | collected 2018-10 | reverse complement strand
TCATGCGCCGTAAGAACGTGACCGAGCAGGAAGCCCGCGACATCATTGCCAAGTTGGACGTCGATCGTGAGACCTATATCCAGAAATATGAGGACACCTCACGCTATGACACCCGCAACTATCAGCTGGTCATCTCGATGGACGATCTCAGCGAAGACGATGCCGTCAATGTCATCATGGCATACATCAACAACAAAGGTTAATCCTCTGCTGCGGCGGGCTGGAAGTTTTGATTCTGCTGAGGCTGTTGCTGGGAATCGTTGTCTTGTTGCAGTTCCTCGCGCTCAATAGGTCGCTTCTGGTTGTTCATGTTACCGAAGTTCCATGTCACCTGGATGTTGACCATGGGGTCGCGCCAGTTTTTCTGATAACGCCAGAAGGTGTCGCTCTCGGTATAGTTCTGCCATTTGCGGGTGTTGAAGACATCGCGCCAGTTGAAGGCTACCGACATCTGCTTATTGAAGAAGTTCTTGCGGATACCGAGGTCGAGCGAGGCATTGGACTTGCGATGACCTTGGGTGATGACACCACGTGAGCGGTAGTTGCCCGTCAGCTGCAGCGATATGTCGTAGGGCAGGATGAGTGATGCCAGCATGCGGGCGTCCCATGAGAAACTCTTGTCGCTCACGCCAGTCACCGTCTGTCCGTCGATGACATAAGAGAAACCGTCGAGCTTGTTGTAATAGCCATTGACGGTAGTGGTGAGATCGAGGATGCGGAAGAACTTATTCTTGCCGATAATCTCCACACCGAGGCTCTGACGCTTGGTGAGGTTCATCGTGGTGGAATACATCATACCGTCGTCGGCATTCTGGTAGCGGATGCGCTGCATCACGTCGGTTGTCGGACGATAATAGGTGGAGATGCTGAGGGTATGCTCCGCCCATGTCTTGAGGAAATTGAGCGAGATGGCATGGGTGTATTCCGGTGTCAGCTCAGGATTACCGAACGATACCATAGAGGCATCGCTGGTGTTGCGGAAGGAGTTGAGCTGTCCGCCCCAGGGACGGCGTAGGCGGTAGGTATAGTTCAGTTGCAGCTGTGCCGACTCGGTGAGTTCGTAGTTCAGGAAGAGTGAGGGGAAGAGCTTGAAGAAATTCTTCTTGTAAGGTTCCTCCTTAGCGGCAATGCCGTGTTCCTGGTCATAGTTGTAGCTCTCGGTATTCACTTTCCAGTATTCACCGCGCAGGCCAGCCATGATGCCCACCTTGCCTACCTTGGCATTGAGGGTGGCATAGAGCGCATGGGTGTCCATCGAATAGATGAAGCGGTTGTAGTAGCGCGCATCCTCCACCATACCGGTTCCCTCCCAGTTGTCGGCGAGCCATGATTCCTGTGGTGTGTTCTCGTGTGAGAAACGACCGTTATATCCTGCCTCTAACTTGAAATCTTTCGTTATCTGGTTTTCGTAGTCGAGCTTGGCCTCCCATGAGCGGTTGCGAACGTGCATGGGGCGGTACTGATAATCATAAACCGTGGGTTGCGCCTGAGTCGCAACATACGAAGTACTGTCGCGATAGACATTATCGTTATCACTCATCCAGCGGTTGTATTCCACGTTGGCAGTCAACTTATGGGTGTCGCTCCAACGGTGTTCGTAGCCTAATTCGGCATGATACATGTGCATATCGCCATCGCCGTTGTTGGCACGGAACATACGATAGGTGTCCTCGGCAGCTCCGATAGTACCGTAGTGATAGGGTGTAGTGCTGCGGTTGTGGTTCTTGCCGTGCATCATCATGCCTCCGATGGAGAGATCGTCCTTCTTGGTGAAATGCCAGGTCAGTCCGAGACGTGTAAAAAGGTTGTTGCCCCTGTTCTTGCTTTCGCTATTGTAGCGCTGATACTGGTTGGTCTGCTTATAGTGCTGGTCGCTCTCGCTGCCTCCCTGGTTCTTGCGGTGACGGAAGCCGATGTTGGCAAAAGCGTCGAGTACGCCGCTGGAGTAGTTGATATTACCGCTGGTGTTCCATCCGCCATAGATGTTGGCACCGGCACGCAGCGAACCGTAATAGCCGGCTTTGCGGTCGCGCTTCAGCACGATATTGATGATACCGGCAGAACCCTCGGGCGAGAATTTGGCAGAGGGATTGTCGATGACCTCGATGCGCTCGATGCTCTCGGCAGGTATCTGTTGCAGTATCTCGGCACGGTTGTCTGAGGTCAGTCCGCTGGCCTTACCGTTGATCCATACCTCGACACTCGAATTGCCGCGCAGGGATATCTCGCCATCGGTGGTCACCTCGACACTGGGAATATTCTCCAGCAAGTCGCTGGCAGAGCCGCCTGCTGCCGCCAGAATCTGATCGACGGAGAATACCTTGCGGTCAACCTCCAGTTTCATCTGTGAGCGTTGTCCCGTGACCTGTACTTCGCCAAGCACCTTGGCATCCTCTGAGATATAGAGTGCGTTATAGTGCTGTTGGCGGTTCTGGGGGGTGAGGGTAAACTGGCGGGTCAGTGTCTTATAGCCTACAAAGGTTACCTGCAGTCGGTAGGTACCGTCTTGCAACCCCGTGATATAAAAGTGACCGTCAACATCGGTAATGGCTCCCTTCACCAGTTTGCCAGCCGGTGTCTCGACCACTACATTTACAAACTCCATCGATTCGTCAGTCTGCTTATCAAGTACTTTTCCTCTGACCGAACCCTGAGCAAGTACCACGATGGTACTCATTAATAGTAATAAGGTAGATACACAAATTCTTTTCATACTGAATACTATGACGCACCATGCCCCTAAAAGTTTAATTCTTCAGTTTTTTTTGTTATTTCAACGAAAAATAAGTACTTTTGCAGTCCAAATAATAAGTCATGAACGGAATTATAAGGTTTCTGAAGGATTGGACATTGCCTGTGTCGATAGCTGTCGGCACGGTGAGCTATCTGACCTTTAACTATGTGCCAGCACTGGATGAGGCTGGCGACTGGCTGGGATCAGTCTTCGACGTACTCTTCCCTATCTCCGTGTTCATGACCCTGTTTGTCACGTTCTGTAAGGTTGATTTCCACGAGATGCGCCCTCATTGCTGGCATGCCGGCATCTTGGTAGCCCAGCTCCTGCTGATAACGGTGACGGTGGCATTGGCCTGGAGTTCAGATAACTCTAAACTCTTCTACGAAGCCCTGCTTACCTGTATCATCGGACCCTCAGCCTCGGCTGCCCCAGTGGTAGTGGGCAAGTTAGGGGGTAATATCTCGACGATGACCACCTACACCCTCATTTCGTCATTGGCATCAGCGCTGCTCATCCCCTTGGTGTTCCCGATGTTGGAACCGGCAGCCGATATCACCTTCATGGCGGCTTTCCTGATTATTCTGGAGAAGGTGTCGTATGTGTTATTGCTTCCCTTGGTGTTAGGTTGGATGATGCAGCACTATCTGAAGCGGCTGTGTGCGTGGATAGTCTCCATGCCTGACCTGAGTTTCTATTGCTGGGCCTTCTCCCTCTCGATAACCACCGGTATCACCGTCAAGAACATCGTACACAGCACGGCACCCATCATGCTGCTGGGACTGATAGCAGTAGCTACCTTCGTGCTCTGCTGGATTCAGTTCGGCATCGGCAGGGGCATCGGCAGACTGCTGGGCGAGGAAGTGAACAGCGGTCAGGCCCTGTTCCAGAAGAACACGGCTTTGAGCATCTGGGTGGCGTATATGTATCTGAATCCCGTCTCGTCCATCGGTGCAGGCTGCTATGTGCTGTGGCAGAACATCATTAACTCTTTTGAACTATGGCAATACAGGAAAACATCAAAGTAATTGCTTTCGACGCCGACGACACCCTCTGGGACTGTCAGTCGTGGTTTGACGATGTGGAACGGCGCTGTCAGGAACTGCTGAAGCCCTGGGCAACGCCACGGGAGGTGAGCGAGGGACTGTTTGCCACCGAGCAACGTAACCTGTCGCTGACGGGTTACGGTACGAAAGCATTTACGCTGTCGCTGATTGAGAATGCCGTGCGCGTCAGCCGGGGACAACTCTCTGGCGACGACGTGATGCAATTGATTGACATGGGTAAGGAACTGCTGCGTTTTCCCACCACGCCACTGCCAGAGGTGAGAGAGACGCTGGAGCAGCTCTCACAGTCGCGCCGCTACCGGTTGGTGGTGTTCACGAAGGGTGAACTGATGGATCAGGAGGATAAGTTGCGACGCTCGGGACTGGAAGAATTCTTCTCGTACATGGAAACAGTGTCGAACAAGACCGAGACAGAATACCGCCAACTCTGCGAGAACCTTGGTGTTGCACCGGAACAGACGCTGATGGTGGGCAACTCCTTCCGCAGCGATATCGTGCCGGCATTGAACTCAGGGGCATGGGCTATTCATATACCATACCACGTGGTATGGGCTTTGGAGCAGTCGGAGGAATATCCTCACGACCGCCTCATAAAAATAGCCCGTTTCAGCGAGATATTATCTCACCTTTAGTCTTTAGGGTTGCTTACCGATGTAAGCCAGAATACCACCGTCAACATACAGGATGTGACCGTTGACGGCATCAGAAGCATGTGATGCCAGGAATACGGCAGGACCTCCGAGTTCTTCGGGGTTGAGCCAGCGACCTGCAGGGGTCTTTGCACAAATGAAGGAGTCGAACGGGTGACGGCTGCCGTCGGGCTGACGCTCACGCAGCGGTGCGGTCTGTGGGGTAGCGATGTAGCCCGGACCGATGGCGTTGCACTGGATGTTGTACTCACCATACTCCGAACAGATGTTACGCGTCAGCATCTTCAGACCGCCTTTGGCAGCAGCATAGGCGCTGACTGTCTCACGACCCAGTTCCGACATCATCGAACAGATGTTGATAATCTTACCTTCGCGGCGCTCCATCATCTCAGGAACAACGGCGGCAGCACAGATGTACGGACCAACCAAGTCGATGTCGATGACCTGCTGGAACTCCGAGCGTTTCATCTCGTGCATCGGAATGCGCTTGATGATGCCGGCATTATTCACGAGGATGTCAATCTGACCGACCTCCTGGTGAATCTTGTCAACCAGCGCCTTGACGGCTACTTCGTCGGTCACGTCGCAGACATATCCCTTGACATTGGTGATGCCAGCCTCGCGATAGCTGGCAAGCGCCTTCTGCAAGGCCTCTTCACCGCGCACGTTGAAAATAATGGTTTTGGCACCAGCCTCAACAAAAGCCTGTGCGATACTGAAACCGATACCGTAGGCTGCACCGGTAATCCAGGCATTCTTGCCCTCTAATGAAAAAATGTTTGTCATAAAAATAACTTTTAGTTGTTATAGTAAATTAATAATCAAGTATGAGCGACTGACGAGGACGCAGTTTCAAATCTTGCGAGAGGTCGAAATAGTGTCCGGTAAGGATGTCTTTGGCACGTTTCGTGTCACCGATGACCTCTGCATAGCGCTTTACCTGCATGGTGGCTTCCTTGCTGGTGCCGTTGAGGATGGTGAGCGCTGTACGTCCCTTATACTGGCGGGCTATGACATAGATGCCGCCGTAAGGAATGAACTGAGTCTGCTTGCCCTTGGTGATGACTTCATTGCCCAGTCGCCAGTGCAGCAGTCGGCTGGTCCAACGGAACATATCCTGTTCGGCCTTGGTGCGCCCTTCTTTCGTAAAAGCGTTATGTGTATCACCGGGGAATCCGCCGGGGAAGTCCTTACGCACATGACCGTCGGTTACCTCCTTGGTGCCGTTCATCAATATCTCCGTTCCATAATAGATCTGTGGAATGCGGTTGACGGTCAGCAGCAGGGCGAGTGCCTGCTTGAGGGCGAGAGAGTCCTGTCCGTTTCCCAGGAAGCGGTCGGTATCGTGATTGTCGATGAAGGCCATGACCGATGATGGGTTGGGGTAGAGGAAGTCGTAAACGAACGAGTTGTAGATGCGGTTAAGACCATTCCACCAGGCATCCGTCTCTTCATGTTTGGCAAGATTCAGCTTGTCGAAGAACGAGAAGTCCATGACGGTCTTCAGGTAGCTGTTCTCCTCGCTGACCTTGCTGTCTTTCTGCCATGCTGCGGTATAGGCGGGTTCGGTAACCCACGTCTCTCCGACAGTATTGAAATTGGGATATTCTTCGTCGAGCACCTTCATCCAGCGGGCCATCCCCTTGGCATCGGCATAGGGATAGGTGTCCATACGGATGCCGTCGATACCTACTGTCTCAATCCACCAGATGGAGTTCTGGATAAGGTAGGTCATGACATGGGGGTTGCGTTGGTTCAGGTCGGGCATGGTAGGAACAAACCATCCGTCAACGGTCTCGCGGAGGTCAACCTTTGAAGCGTACGGATCCTTTACAGGAGTGAGTTTATAGCTGGTCTGAAGATAGGCGCTATTGGTTCTTGCCCGTTCGCTGTTAGGCTTTTGCTCGCTCAACCATTCTGGAGTGTTAAACCAGTCCTTGCTGGGCATATCTGCCACCCAAGGATGTTCGAAGCCGCAATGGTTGAAAATCATATCCATCACAATTTTCAGTCCTTTGGCATGTGCCTCGTCAGCCAGTTTGCGGTAGTCGGCGTTACTGCCAAAACGAGGATCAACGCGATAATAGTCGGTTGTGGCATAACCGTGATAGGTACTATAGCCGTTCTTGTTGTCGGGCGAATTATTCTCCAAGACAGGGGTAAACCATAGGGCAGTAACACCTAACTCCTTGAAATAGTCGAGGTGTTCGCGGATGCCCTCTAAGTCACCGCCATGACGAAGAGAAGGCTTGCTGCGGTCTTCCTGATAGCTATTGAGGCCTTTCACCTGTTTGGGGTGATTAGCTCCCTGTGCAAAGCGGTCGGGCATCAGCATGTAGAGCACGTCGGCATTGGTGAATCCCTTGCGCTCCTTGCCTTTCATCTCACGCTGCTTCAGGGTATAGTTCACTTTAAGCTCAGAACTCTTAGCCTTAAACTTTAACTGCATCTTGCCTGGTTTGGCATCTTCCAGATTCACATAGACCAGCAAATAGTTGGGGGAGTCGAGTCGTACTACGCTGTCAATGCGAACACCGGCATAGTCAGTAGTGACCTGTTCTACGGCAGCAATGTCTTTGCCGTAAACCATGAGTTGTACTTGTGGGTTTTTCATGTCCACATACCAGTCGATAGGCTCGATCTTGTCAATTTTCACTGCTGCTTTCATTGCAATCATTTGTAAAATGATGATTCCTGTAATAAAAACTCGTTTCATACTAATCTAATTTAATTGTTATGTTCGTTCATATATTCTCTGGGTGACATACCATAGAATTTCTTGAAGATGGTGGAGAAGGATGCCGGGTTGTTGAAACCGCAGGCATACATCACCTCAGTGATATTCATATTCTGGGTAGTCAGCAGGTTGGCTGCCTGCTTCAGGCGGATATTACGGATGAAGTCGTGAGGTGTCTGTCCGGTCAGTTCCTTCATCTTACGATGCAGGTGGACGCGGCTGATGCCCACTCCATCGGCAATGTCATCGACACTCAGTTCGGCATTGCCGATGTTCTTGTTGATGACTTGCATGACACGCTCCATGAGTTTGTCGTCAGGCGACTGGATTTGTACATCGTCCACTTTCTTTTCCAAGTCGTCGTTGCGACCGTATTTCAGCCGCAGCATCTGGTGGGTGTGGATGAGATTGATGATGGTGCGGCGCAGGATGTCCATGTTGAACGGTTTGACGATATAGGCATCGGCACCGGTCTCCAGTCCTTCCAGCTGGTCTTCTTCACGGTTCTTGGCGGTGAGCAGGATGACAGGCACGTGGCTGGTGGCGGGGTTGGTCTTCACCTTCGAGCAGAGTGTGTTGCCGTCCATCTCAGGCATCATGATGTCGGAAATAAGCAGGTTGGGTGTGGTCTTTAATACTTCTGCTAAGGCCTTCTTTCCGTTTTCGCATCCCACCACTTTATAGTCGGCTGACAGTTCCTGTACCAGGTAGTCGCGTATCTCGCTGTCGTCTTCAGCAATGACAATCAGTTGTTGCTGGTTGCCCTTCGGACGTTCCGACTGCTCGGGGACTTCGACGGTTGGCTCTTCGTCAAACAGACTGGTGGTCGGAGTCACTTCCAGATTCTCGGTAATCATCTCCTCGGGTTTCAGGTGTTCGTTGCCCAGTGGGATGGTGACGACAAACTCGCACCCCTTGCCATCTGCGTTGTTATGAGCCGAGATGGTGCCGTGGTGCAGTTCTACCAGCGAACGGGTGAGGTCGAGACCGATACCAGTGCCCATATTGCGGTCGTTGATGCTTGACGGCGACTGGTAGAAACGCTCGAAGATGCGCTCCAACTTGTCCTCGGGAATCTTTTCTCCGTTGTCATAGACACTGATGGTAGCCTCTTTCTCGCTATGGGTGACGCGGAGGCGGACAATACCTCCTGTCGGTGTGAACTTGAAGGCATTCGACAGGATGTTGGCAATCACCTTGTCGAAGTTGTTGCGGTCAATCCATGCAGGCAGTATCTGGGTGTCGTGCTCATAGCTGAACTGGATATTCTTCGACTTGGCCTGTTGGGTGAACAGCATATAGATGTCGCCCACGAAATTGATGAGGTCGGTCTCACACATTCTCATCTGCATCTGTCCCTTGTCAATCTTACGGAGGTCCATCATCTGGTTAATCAGTCCCAGAATGCGCTCGGCATTCCTGCGGATGGTCTCGTAGATGCTGCGCCGGTGTGGGTCGTCGTCTTGTTTCATCAGGGTGAGCAGGGGTGAAACGATGAGCGTCATAGGGGTACGTATCTCATGACTGATATTCATGAAGAAGCGCAGCTTAGCCTCGCCCATCTCCTCGGCATGAATATGCTCCTGCAGTCGCAGGCGGTTTTGTTCCTGATGACGGCGGTATCTCAGGTATTGCCAGAGAGCCAGTGCTGCTATCAGCAGATAAATGAGGTAAGCGATACGGGAGCGATACCACGGAGCATGGATAAATACCGTGAAGCAGCGTTCCTCAGTGACCTGGTTGTTGCGGTGGGCTACAACACAGAAATCGTAGTTGCCTGGCGACATGTGACTGAAGGTAATCTCGTTGATGCCGGGTTGCAGCTGGACCCACTCTTCTTTGTTGATGCGATAACTGTAGTAGATGTGCTCGGGGTTATCGTAGGTGAGGGTAGATAACTGGATGGCAAACGAGTTGTCGTCGGCACTCAGAGTAAAGCGGTTGGAGGCTATCACTGTGGTGTCAGTGACTTGATACCATCCCGATTGGGTGGATGTGTTTACCCGTACACCATTGATGAAAAAGGCTGTGAGCTTCACGTCAGCCTTCCATTCGCTTTGTTTGATGCCTGAGGGGTTGAACCAAGTGATACCGCCTACACCGCCCATCACGATGGTGCCGCTCTTTGAGATGCACGATGCCCCGTCGCTGAACTCGTTGCTCTGCAGACCGTTGTCCACAAAGAAACTTTGTGTGAGTTTTGTCTTGGGGTTGTAGCGGTAGAGTCCGTGGTCCGTACCTATCCATGCAATTCCCTCGCGGTCGAATTGTATGGAGGCGATACCGTTGTCAGCCAGTCCTTTCTCTTGGTTGATATGTTCCAGTTTCTTCGTTGTGAGGTCATAACAGTAGAGACCGTTGTTGGAACCTATCCATAGTTTGTTGTGAGCCTCCCGTGCCTCTCGTGTCGCTAAACCGTAATTCAAGGTGTTCTTACCTCCGAAGGTACTGAGCCAGTTCTCGGTGGCGATTTCCATACAGCAGATGCCCATCGTGGTAGCTGTATAGACACGTTTACCGTCAGGCGATATTGAAATGCCGGAGATATAGTTGTTGACGATACTGTTCACCTTACGGTCAGAATCGGCATGCCCTATAACGACATACGCTTTCTGTTCATTAGTTTGTGGGTTGAGGCGGATGAGGCCGTCGCCCATCGTGGCAAGCCATAGGTTGCCTTGTGGGTCGCATGCCATCCCAAACACGCTGACATCGTCACCTTGGGGAAGGTATTGCTTATGGAGTGTCTTCGACTTGGTGTCAATCCATCCGCATCCCTCACGGTACGTACCAATCCAGACTCGTCCCTGCAGATCTTCCGTAATCGTCAGCACCGTACCGGGAAAATGGTCTTTATAGTGATAAGTCAGGTGTTTGTTCTCATCGAAACAATAGAGCCCGTCTTTGTCCGTGCCGACCCATGACCAGCCTTTGCTATCTACGAAGACGCTCGATATACATGCTTCACCGATAGAGTTCAGCGCTCCCAGCTTATAGCCCATATAGTTGAACGATGTCTCGGAACGGGGCTGCATATAGACGCCTTTCTGCAACAGACCCAGCCAGACATTACCCGTCTGGTCTTCCACAATACTGTAGCACTTGCTCTTCGTGAGATCGATTTCCTGACAGTTGTATGGATTGTCTTTGAGCGTTCCTGTTTGGGGGTTGAAAATGGCGACGCCCTTGCCGTCATAGCCCAGTAGCAGTTCTCCTTGTCTGTTGCGGTAGATTTCTGAGATAGGCAGGTTGCCGGTGATGGCGACATGCTCGAAATTGCCCTTTCCCGTCTTGACATAGAGCCCGTTATGGGCTGTTCCGACATAGATTTGTCCGTCTTTTCCCTCGCAGACAGAACGGAGCTCGTTTTTGAATATATTATCGTCGAAATAGCGCTCACTCTTGTTGCCGTTGTAGCAGACAAGACCGTTCGACTCGGTTACCAGCCAGATGTGCTGCTGACTGTCTTCCATCATGCGGTGAATACCGACAATGTCTTGCAATGCACCGCCAATCTGGTGGGCATTGTCCTTGTCGGTCAGCTTCAGCAGTCCGTGTCCCGATGTACCAATCAGTATTTCGCCGTTCTGACGCTCCAATAGGCAGGTGACGTAGGGTGGGTGGACATGTCCATCCAGGTCGTACACCTTGATGTCCTTGAACTGGTGGTTGTTATACGACTGAAGTGCACCGTACATGCCGATATAGAACAGACCGTTGCGGTCTTGCAGAATGCAGTTCACGTAGTTGCTGGCCATACCGATATTGGCAGACTCTTTCTTGATGACCTGGAATTGATAGCCGTCATACTTGTTCAGGCCATTACGGGTGGCTACCCAGATAAATCCGTCACGGTCCTGATAGACCTGACTGGTAAAACTACTCGACAATTGTTTGTCAGCATCAAACAGCTTGCCTACCTGGGCTTGCGAGCTCAGGGTGAGTAATAATGCGGTTACGGTTATAAGAGATTTCTTATTCATTTGGTTTTAGTTATGATACGTCGGTTACTTTCTATTTCCCTTCCCATCAGTCGGGCATCAGTATCTACTGGTCTGCTGGTGAAGTCGGGTGTGTTATAGGAATCTAATAATTCTCGGTAATATCGTTTGGGGTCCCTTTGGGGCAGGATAAAGGGCTTGGTTGCCTTTCCGCCTTCAATCGACGACAGATAGATGCGGGAATATAGTCCGTCGTCTCGTCGGCTGGTAAACAGGAACCAGCGGCTGTTGCCCGTCCAGTTGTGGAAACTTTCTGCCTCCTCGCTGTTCACCATTGTTATCGGTTGTGTTTCGCCTGTCTGCAAGTCGAGTAGCCAAAGGTCAGCCTCGGGGTGCCAGATGGAGAAATAGCCATAGTCCGCCAGGGTGTACATGATATATCGTCCGTCGTAAGAGGGACGGGGCCATGTTACGCTCTTACCCGTCTGGGCTGCCCTGACGAGGGTGTCAACCTGCTGTCCCAGTTTTCCTGTTGTCTCGTCGAAAGCCACTCTGCACAGGTCATATCGCTCCTTGTCGTAGTCGGTAGGGTAGAGCTGTCGCCGGGCAGTGATGTAGTAGAGCCATTTGCCGTCGGGCGAGAATACCGGACAGTTTTCTGCCCATAGTAGTTTCATGGTCAGCGTGTCCCTTAGGACGGTATGCGTTTCAGTGTCATAGACAAACACGTCTGATTTAGCGTCATAGACCTCAATGCGTTTCTTGTTGGCGAAATGGAACATCTGACTGGTGGCATTGGTTGAGAAGGCACAGTAGCGTCCTTTCGGGTGCCAGTAGGGATAGACCATCGATCCGCCCAAGAACTCGTTTTTGGCCTGCAATAATTCGTCCTTCCCCTTTCGGTGGATAATAGTAGCGCCATTGGCCCCTCTGGCATGGAACACGTATTGGTCAGGATTGGTCTTATTGGGGGTATGGCAGTTGATGCACATACCGTTTATCTGGGTATTCATCAGCATGGCTTTCTCTTCAAAAGTGGCGAGACAGCGCTGATAGAGTCTCATCTTGCTGTAAATCTGATAACTGGGGGGAATACGGCGATAGGTGATGCCCCATTCGCCGAGTGGATAGTTGCTGACGTAGATGGAGAAATCGCGATAGGCTGTCCATTGCCCATCTTTTTCGGCATTCACCGATACCCTGAGCTTTGCGCCCTTGTTTTGTTCCAGCAGTTGGTGCCATTCGTCGATGTCGAAGTCGGCAAAAGCACCGTTGGTATGGAGTTCACCGCCCTTGACTCCTTTCACGGTCACATCCATTGTCGTCACCTCGTCGTCGGTCATGGCAAAGTTCAAGGGTGCAATATCGGTAGGGATGGTGACCTCGGTATAGTCAGGATAGATTTCAGGCAACTGGTCTGTCGTCACGGCATTCTGTGGTCGTGATTGGCATCCCGTCAGCAGTAGGAGCAGCAGTGATAATATGTTCAGTACCTGTTTCCTCATATCTTCATTATATAAAGAACATATCTTCCGCATTGGCATAAGCCTCCTGCGCTTGTCTGAAGAACGGGTTTTTCTTGACCAGTTGGGGATGCTCCGCCATGTGGCGCATCTCATGGGCCCATTCGCGATAGAAAGTGGTCTCTTCCAGAATGGAGAGATATTTCAAGGCTGTCTTATAATGGCCAGTAATCATATTTGTCTGCACCAGTCGTTGCAGCGCTCTTCCGCTTTTGTTGTAGTTAGGTGTAAACTCCATCGCTTCAAAGGCGGCTCGCTGTGAGATGGTGGGCAGATACATCTGAATGGCAATATCGCTCACCATGTAGGCAGCCGTCAGACTTTCGAAGTTAACGGATAGGTGCAGACCGTTGGAACTGAAGATGGTGGGAGTACCGCTTTGCAGTTCCTTGGGTACCACCATACTTGCAAAGAGTTCTTGGCGGCCTATCTGCCCCGTTTCGAAGTTGGCCAGTCGGACGGCACTTGTGACGGTTGCTGAGTTAGAATACTGGAACTTGCTGATGATGTCGCTCCATTGGTTCATCCGCACCAGCATGTCGCATTCCATCTGTTCGTACGTGCCGATGTTCCGTTCTTTTCCCCAGTAATAGTCAATGCCCAGAGCAATCTTTTGGAGCGGGTAGGGGGCTATCCACGAACTGCCTATCAGACTGCCGGCAAACAGGATGACAGTCAGGGGCATCCAACGGACAGCACAGAACACCAGCAGAATGGCAGCAGGCCCCGTAAACCAATAAACAATAGGCATCAGCACACAAGTAGAAATCGCACGAATCTTCTTCGGCAGGAAGGTCACCCCTAACATGACTGCCATTACCACGATGATGGCAATGGTAGGAGTCAGAGGAACCTCCGGTATCATGGCGATTCGCCAAAGGATGATAGGCGGAATCAGCGACAGTGCAATGCGGATGGTTTTCTTCCATGTGGGGAAAGCCTGTTTGAGCAGTTGGTTGGTCAGCCATTGCTCTGTCACGAACAGCAAGGCATAGATGAGCGCTCCGTTAAGCGGGTTGCGGAAAAACTGCACCAAGCCCTCTCCGATGTACTGTGCCAGTCCGCCGGGGATGGCGATGCGTTCCATGAAGTAGCTGCTGTTCCAAAGGAATAACAGGAGTGATTCCCTTATGACAATCACATACGGGAAGGCAAAATACCAAAAGCAGAAAACACTTATTGTGATTAGTAGTATTATCGCCTGTTGCCAATAATTATAGCAATTCTTTACTGCCATATTTTAGTTTTCTGAATGCAAAGATATAAAGAAAAAAGATAACTTCCAAATCTTTCTTGTAAAAAGAAAGAAGGACACTGCAATCACTGCAGCGTCCTTCCTTAAGAAATTTTACTCTTATAACCGACTTTGGCCTTATAAATTGAGGCCCGTCCAGCTATTTAGTTGAGTGTAGTGTCATTTGCGTCGGTATAACCAACATATTTTTATCTGTAAGCCTCGTTCTGGTCGCAAGCAGGATTCTTGATGAGCTCATCCTGTGGGATAGGCATATCCATCTTGCGCTCATCGAAGTCGAAGTCACGGCAAGTACGCCACTCGTAAATCTGCTCAATACCTGTAGCATGTCCATAACCCTTTGGATAGTTGTGCTCCATGTGGTCTGCCAGATAACCAGACTTCTGCATATCGGTCTTCAAGCTCCATTCAGCGTTAAATTCCTTACGGCGCTCCTCATTGACAGCGACTTTCCAAACCTCAGAGGTAAAGCCCTTATCAGCCTTCAGCTTAGTGTAATAAGTCTCAGCGTCTTCAGGTGTATTGCCATTGCTTCCGAATGGGATAGGATACCATCCTTCTGTATTTTCAGGGAGAGTGTACTGTCCGAAGCCATTATCGGCATCTTTGTAGAAAGCCTTTAGCTTAACGAAATATGAGTTAAACTTGGAGGCAAGTTGAGCCTCCTTACCATCCTCAAGAATACCCCATGCACGTTGACGCAGCTTGTTAATCTGTTCCCAGCCCTTTGCAGCCTCACCAGTGCGGAAGCAGCATTCAGCATAGTCGAGCATGACGTTAGCCAGACGCTTCATGTAGATGTGGTCAGGCAGCCACTGATCGCCCTGCCAGTGTGTACCACGTCCGTTACGCCAGTGCTTGGTAGAGTAAACGGTAGGCTGAATATCACCCTTCTCTCTGTGGCAGGTGTTGTAACCAACAAACTCCTGAGCAAAAGGATTGAAACCGATTGGGCAATTCTCATCATAGAGAATCTTGTTCTTACTTTCGTCTGTCATATCTACAGAACCAGTACCAATATGGTTCGTGGTAGTCACATCATACTTACCAGTTCCCTTACCGTCTTTGTCCTTAATCTCTTGGTAACGGTTTGCGGGATTGTTGAGCCATGCTTCTGGCTTAAAAGTCTGCTGCCAGCGTAATTTGCCATAGCGCTCCAACTCTGACTTGGGGAGGGTAGCGCAGACGAGAGAACCGTCACGGCGCTTGTCGCCATCCTCATAGGCATCATACAACTCATAAGAGCAAGCGTAGGTTCCCCATGCACCATTGGCAGGAGCACCGTAGTAGAAACCGGTCCAACCGTGGGCGCCAGACCATTTACCGCCGTCCCAGCCGCCCCACTGGTCACCCTCGTTGAGGACGGCCTGCCAGATAGCTTCCTTGCCCCATGCCTCATCAGCATCGAACAAAGTTGTAAACGAAGCGTTTAGTTCGTATGGGCCATTATCAAGAATATCCTTCAAAGCAGTCTTTGCTGCATTGTAACAATCTGCGGCTTTGTCAGGGCAGCGATAGGCCTTCCACATATAAGAGTCAGCCAAATAGGCCTCTGCCATACCCTTGGTGCAGCGACCATACTGGTTATTGTATGGTGCCCAATCAAGGAGATCTGTAGCCTTTTTGAAGTCATCAATGATGAAGTTCCACATCTCCTCATAGGTCTCAGGACGTCCCTTGGTAGGAGTGTTTACATAGGTCTCACCAGCTTCCAGCAGAGGAACACGTCCGAAGGTGGTAGCCAACCAGAAATACTGATAGCTACGGATAGCAAGGCACTCACCTTCACAGGTCTTTTTAACAGCCTCAGACAGTCCTTCTGCTGTAGCCAGACCTGCCAGATACTCATTACAACGTGAGATGGCTGCGTATGCATGACGCCAACCAGAGAGCAACTCTGTTGTCTGAGCGTTCCATCCTTGTGTACAGAAAGCCTTATCCCAACCAGAGGCCTGTGAGTCCATCGTGGGGTGAGAGGTCGTGAATACGTATGGTTTATATGGGTCAGAATTGTGTACCTCGTTACCGGCGAAGTCTGTGTTCTGACTTGGCAACATCAGGTCATAGCATCCTGTCAAAGTAGCGAGAGCCGCATCATCAGATGCGAAGATAGCGTCTGACGGGATAATATTACCATGAGTTACCTCAAGGAATTTGTCGTTGTTACAGGAAGAAAAACCAGCCAATACCAGTGCCCCTGCAATCAAACTATATATTGATTTTCTTTTCATAATAAAGTCTTTTATATTTGTTTCTTCTTATTCTTTATTATTAATAATGTATTAGAACGTAACGTTCACACCGAGTGTATAGGTACGTGGCATTGGGTAACGACCAGTATCAAGACCAGTGTAGAGGACTGAACCCTGACCGACCTCAGGATCACCATACTTGTTATATGGAGAAATGGTAGCGAGGTTAGCAATAGCCAGATATACACGAGCACTCTGAAGCAACAGCTTCTTAGCGAATTCACGTGGAAGGGTGTAACCAACCTGAATGTTAGAGATACGGAGGAAGTTACCGTTCTTTACCCACATGTTAGATGCACGCATGTTGTGGTTCTTGTCCTGGATAGAAAGACGTGAAATCGTTCCGGTAGGATTGCTGGCTGACCATGCAGCAGAAGCCACTTCTGACAGAATGTTTGGAGTTGTACCATCATCAGAGCAGAACATGTTGCTCAGACGCATTGCAGAGTAAGAGAAGATGTCCTGGCCGAATACACCGTACATGTAAACGGAGAAGTCCCAATTCTTATAAGTAGCACCAAGATTGATACCATAGTTCAGGGTTGGGAAACCATTACCCAAGATGACCATATCGTTCTGGTCGAGTACACCGTCATTGTTGACATCCTCGAAGATATAGTCTCCCAGTTGGGCCATTCGTCTGCCGTTATCATCGGTATCACGTGGATACATTGGAACAGTCTTTGTTCCGCCTTTGCCATCAGGAATCTCCTTAGTTGCAGTGAACTGTGATTCATCGGTGTAGATTCCAATAACACGGTAACCATAGAACGAACCTACAGCCTCACCTTCCTTACAGATAGAGTGGTTGCCCCAGTAGTAACCAGAAGCAGCACCTACGGCGCCAGTGTTAGAACCGTCGCCAGTTCCCTGACCAGATGAGTCAGAGTTGGTGTTGTAGAGAGGCTCACCCATCTTCTTAACCTTGTTCTTCAGAGTAGAACCGGTCAGAGAGGCACTGATAGTCCAATCTTTGTTGAGGCGCTTGTTATAAGCGATGCTGAACTCAAATCCCTTGTTCTCAATCTCACCATAGTTGGTGTAGATAGCGGTGTTACCTTGAGAGGCACGAATCTGACGGTTCAGGAGCAGGTCCTTAGAAGTACGGATGAAGTAATCCAAACCGATGTTCAAGTCACCGTTCAGCAGACCGAAGTCAAGACCGAAGTTCCACTGCTCGTTGGTCTCCCATTTCAGGTTGGTATCAACCAGTGGAGAATAGAAACCTGTCTGGAAGTTCAGGTGATCCATGCTTTCACCAGCGGTGTAGTACTGATACTTGATGCCGTTAGAAGAAAGACCAGGAACAGCGAAGTCGGTAGCACCACCAGAGTTACCAGTCTGACCCCAACCGAGACGGAGTTTCAGATTGTTGATCCATGTTACGTTCTTCATGAACGGCTCTTCAGAGATACGCCAAGATGCAGCGACTGATGGGAAGGTACCCCAACGGTTACCAGAACCGAAGTTAGAGCTACCATCGCGACGCAGAGTTGCTGTCAAGTTATAACGGCTCATCAAACTGTAAGCTACACGTCCGAAGTAAGAGATACCGCGAGTCTCCAGATTCAGGGCACCACCTGCACTCAGAGTAGTAGGATCCTTGGTCAGACCGATGTTACGATTGTCCTTGCTCCA
>JAEEGG010013091.1_pt1 | contig 17801 bp, 6 predicted proteins | sample 9134161 | NCBI WGS metagenome assembly JAEEGG01 (sample SAMN16246543, study PRJNA631951) | gut metagenome | biome: gut microbiome; feature: rumen; material: CR-attached | host: Bos | place: Iran: Karaj | collected 2018-10 | reverse complement strand
AAACGCGATTGGGCAAAAATGCCCTCATGCACATTGGCACCTATGCTCGTGCCACTACGCATCATCTGCTTTGACATAATAAGCTCATTCTTCTCTTTCATCAGATAGTTATAGCATTTCACTATCCTAATGGAAAAATTAATCGTTTTATCTGCCAACACATTATTCTCACTCATAACCCATCTCTCCTTCCTTATTAATTATCATCATTATTATTGCTTATTATTCTTTATTCATTAATCATTATTCTTATTTCAATGTTCATTATTCTTTATTCTTTAATTATCATTCTTTTTTCATTGTTCATTATTCATCATTCTTTTTTCATTGTTCATTATTCATTAGGCCTTCGGCCTTCAGCCGAAGGCCGCTTCCCCCACCACCATCCAGACCTGATTGTGAAGCGCACCTCCACGTTTACTTTCAGCAGCGTGCCCTGATGAGGATATTGTATCTGCATGGTGACGGTGTGGCTGTCGTCCCAACAGTTGTCGGGGTGCACACCGCAATACCAGTTCCACAGGTCTTCCTTCACCTCGATGTAGACATGGCCATGCCCCCAGTCCTGCGGCTCGCCGTCTTCGTTGAACCATCCGCCATAGACGCCATTGGTGTTGTTAGGTCCTTCGCTGCCGTCGTTATAGAGGGGCACCATGGTGACATTCGCGTCGTTGAGCTGTTGGCTGTCAAGCCCCATCAGGTCGAGCACCTGTTGGCGGTCTACGTTCACCATCACGTTCTGGTTGTAGCCCTGGCTCCGCTGCATGGTGACGCTGACGGGCAGCGTACCGCACAGCCGACTGCCACTGACGGTGGTGGTGTCGGGCATGGGGATATTCTCAATGAGATCTGTCATGAAACTGGCCCGATGCGTCAACCAGGCGTGCATCTTCTGCACCTCGGTGTTGAAGCTCTTGTCCCAGATGGGCCAGCGCTGGGCCTCGCGACTCATGGCACCCTTACGCAGATTGGCCACATACCGCTGACATTCGCCCCAGCCGTGGGCGACGATGCTGTCCTTCACGGCGGCCCACTGCGCCTTGTACTGCTCCACAAACTCAGGACAGCCAAAGAGGTCGGTAAAGAACTGCGGTACATAGTTGTAGTTGCCGTTGCGCCTCAGCGGGTTGCTGCCCATCACCGTCTCGGTATAGTCGGCAAAGTAGTTGTGCCCCGTCATCATCTGCCCCCAGTCGAAGTCGTAACCGGCATCGAAGTCCCACAGCGGACCCATCACCCAAGGGCCATCGCCGTCCTTATGGAGATAGATGGAACGGGGGGCCGACAGCTCCACGTTGTAGATGAACTCCTGCAACTGCAGATACTTGATGAACGAGGGGATGTCGAGCAGCTGCTTCACCTGGGCATAGTCTTTCGCCTTGATGGCCTGCTCCAGCTGGGCGAAGACGGTGCGCACCGAGTCGACGGTGTTCGCCGTGGCATATTCGTCCTTGGGGTACTTAACGGCAGCGGGCATGCGATACACCTTAGTCCAGAAATTGTCGTCGGCCTCAGGACTCTCGTTGGGACCGTCGTCAACATCGAGTGTCAGCAGGATGCCACGCTCGTCGCCCACGTCAACACGGTTCTTGCCCTGCTGCACCTGCTCGGTAAGCTGGTAGACACCGCGATAGTCGCCATTGACAAACACCTCCACGTAGCGCGTATGGTTGGTAAACGGCAAGCCTAACCACTGTCCCGTCTCAAAGACGAAGGTGTTCATCAGGTCGGTCACATCGCGATAGTTGGCCAGCAGCACCCAGTGTTTCGCCTTCGGCAGACCCAGCAGCTTATGCTTCTCGTTCAGCTTCAGGCGCAGCGGTTTCTTGTCGTACCAGAGGAACGAACTGTTGCCACGACCACGAATCTGCGCACTGGCAGAGTAGTTGGAGAAGGCCCCACAACCGTTCAGATTGATGAAGCAGTCTTTGTATTCCTCCTTCGAGGTGATGTCGCGTCCGTCGTTGGTAGTGATAAAGAGCTGGAACACCCGATAATGGTCCTTCGTCTCCTCCTCAGGGTCGTCCTCGATGGTCAGGCTGTCAATCTGCTCCAACGCGAAGGGCACCACGGCATCGCCCGTCGTATACAGCAGCAGGCGGTCTTGGTTGCCACCCACCTCCATCTGTCGTATGCTGTCGGCAGTCACGGGGATGTCCCACTTACCGTCGGCCACACTGGTATGCACGTGCAATCGCTGCTGGGCATTAGCCATAGAGGCGCACAAAAGCAGGGCCACCACCAGAACGTACTTAGCGAAATAAAATCTACTGGTCATCGTTAGCGTTAATTATGGAGTGCAAAGTTAACACTCTTTTTGCAATTAAGACAAGAAAAGAAGGAAAAAATGGAATCCGAGGGCCAACTTTTATGTAAAAAGAAAAAAAACAGCGAAAAATTTGGTGGATTCGCAAAAAAGCACTACCTTTGCACCCGCGTTTTGACAGACACCCCCGCAGGAGAGCGGAACGAGGAGTCGAGGATTGGCGCCTGTGGCGGAATTGGTAGACGCGCCAGACTTAGGATCTGGTTTCTCACGAAGTGCAGGTTCGAGTCCTGTCAGGCGCACTGAACAACAGACGTTAAACAACAAACAAAAACGTTAGCAAGTCGGCATAGCTCAGCTGGTTAGAGTATCACCTTGACATGGTGGGGGTCCTTGGTTCGAGTCCAAGTGTCGACACAGAATTAATCTCCAGGCAATTCAACTTAATTGCCTGGAGATTTTCTTTTATCCTACTTGACGCGTATTTGGCGTATTGGACAGATGTAGTGCCATCTGTCGGGTATCTGTCTCCCAATTTCGGTGTTTGTACCATTGCTTTTACCATACCCTCAGAATGATTGCCAATCGGTTGTGCCAATTGTAACACCCATTACACACCTACCGTCAGAGGTGCTAAAGCCTGTGAAGGCCACCAGCGAATGTTCCGGCATAGTCTCGTCAAGGTCGTATGTACAAGCGGTGAGGTTCATCATTGCGATTGAAAGTAAACGAACGGACTGCCTTCAGGGTCCCATAATGCAATATACGATTAATCATAAAAGAAACTGCCATCATTACCATAATTATGTCTTCGTCAATATTCTTTGTAATTGACGATTATTATGCTAATTTCTTTCCTTCTTTTGAAACTTTTTGAAGTCAGAATAACGACAGTTATGGAAATTCCTTTCCCTCTTCTAAATCTTTCGAAAGATAAGCTCAGGACAAAAATCGGTCGGCAGCGGCCGCTGCCATCATTGTCCCCGCACGCTGCCATGATTGGCAGCGTGCGGGGACAACCAAAAAGGAACGCTATTTTTCCCGACAAGACATGAGGACACCCCCAAAAACAAGCCCCCCCCTTCAGCCCCCGAGGGGGCTACTATAGACTTGCGGTGGCGTTTGTGTCAATAGTAGCCCCCTCGGGGGCTGAAGGGGGGCTTGCAGGGTTTGCGGGTTTGCGAGCCTGTTTACTTGCACTGATGCTTTTGCACCTTGCGGTCGTGCTCGGTCTGCGCCTCGATGACGTAGACGCCGGCGGCGGGCAGACGGAAGCTGAACGTTGGCGCATTAGGCGTGGCCACCAAGATGAGGCGTCCGGCAGCGTCGGTGCAGCGGACGCTGGTGATAGGCTCCTGCGTGGAGGCGATGACCGTAGCCGTCAGGCCCTCGGTGAAGATCTGCAGATGCGTCTCTGCGGCGGCCTCGTCGATATCCAGACTGCGCACCAGGTAGTAGCGGTTCTGCGTCTGTCCGCTCACAGTGAACTTCATGCCCGACTCCAGCGGTGTGAGCTTACGCTCCACGGCATCGTAGAAGGCCACCGAGTCGCCCAGCTGCTCCACACCGTGGAAGGTAAGCGTACACGGTGCATCGCTAGCACTCTCCACGCCAAGCGACAGACTGCGGAAATCGTGAATGCTGTTAACAGTGGTGGCGAGTCTGCCACAAAGAGTGTAAATAGTGGGCACCTGCTTCAAATCTTCGGTGCAGATGAACGTCTCCGTGTCCTCCGAGGGCAAGAAGTCGTTGCTGGCATCGGCTCGTTGCATCACCAGGGCACTGCTCTGCAAGTCGCCACGTTGTGCGGTTATCACCAGACCCAAGGTGTGAGCATCAGCGGTACGTGTACGGGCCTTCAGCGGGAACTCATAACCGTCACCCTTCTTCTGCTTATACTTAAAGATAGTAACCGTCTCTGTGATATCCTCAACAACAGGATTGCCGTCACCATCGACTTCGGGCACCTCAACGGTTGCTTGAACAACTGGAGTGCTGGGATCATTGTCATCGTCAATCATCAATGCCACCTCTGGCGTATTGGGGTCGTCATCATGGTCGTATGTTACGCCCACAGTTTTCATCTTCTGCTTGGATCCCACAACAATCTCGAACTCCTCTCCCTCGTCTGGCTCACCATAGCGTGTTTGAGCTTGCATGTCGGCGTTGAAGGTGATGGTGGTAGCATCACCAGCGGTCTGTGCCTGTACGAAGAATCCTTGACCCGGAGCCACCTTGGCATTGGCAGCGGTGAAATGATAAGTCGTTTCCGTATTTGGTTCTTCACCTGTAACAACTTCTTCAGTGGGGCTGACCCAGTCATCCCCGGCAACACGCTGAACCAGCTGCTGACCATTAGGAGTCAGTATCCAGTATTTCTTTTCCAATCCAGGGTTCGCAGCAAAGAACTTCTCCATGTCGAGGCCAGCTACAAACGGGTTCTCCACCAAATAATAACCCAAGTTGGAGATGCCCGCCGAAACGGATTCCGTGAAGGGCTGCAGCGTCATAGGTAGACCATTTGTGCCCACCCTTGTTGGCACACGAGTATAGGTACGCATGTCGCCATAACGGCTGGCGGTCGTTTCAGCACGCTGAATCTTTAGGTACGTAGCCAAACCTTCGCCAATTGTTGGCAGAAGCTGGTCGGTCTTCAGACGGCCACGGTTCAGGGCACGGTTGAGATTGCTCTGCACGCCATCCAGATTGGTATCTGTACCGCCATCGACAGCACCCGTTTCTGAGAACTGATAGTAGTCGTACATGGTGTCCTCCTTCGGCAGTCGGATGATAGACTTGCCATTACTATCATCGTTACCCTTCAGATGGTTCATCACCATCACGGAGAATCCTCCCTTGGTATAGTCGACCGTGGCATCGTTGTAGGTGTTGCTCCATACGCCCTTGATGGCCACGTTCACCTTCTTATTGCCTAATGGCTTGTATCCTAAGCGGTCGAGATAATCATCGGCACCAGAATCGTTCCAAGCCGCTCCATTCCATGACCCCTGCTCCACAGCGCCAGGCATAGAGCCATCGGGGTTCAGTGCCAGGTCATCGGGGTTATCAGCGGTGCTATACGCTGAACCTATCTCATAGAGCACGGCTTTGGCCTTGTCCCAACTACGCTGATAGATGGCAGGACTATAGCGGTCGTAACCAGCTCCAAACGTGACGTTCTCGTAGTAGGTGGTCTTCTGCTGGGCCGTACCTGTGGGGGCATACCACTCGCCTGAAATGGTGCCCTGAAGCGGCGAACCAAGCAAATACCAGCGTTTGTTGTCTAACTGATACTCCACCCAAGCGTTATTGTAGTTCAGCAAGTGAGTGTTCAGCAGCTCAGCCCCAGGCTGGATAGCTATCTCGTCGCAGCTGTTCACTTGGTACATTTCGGCTATCAGGTCGCCTGTACGCCCCTTGTTGGATGCCACGCCATAGGTCTCTTCCCACAACTCAAAATGACGAGCCTGCATGTCGTAGCGCAGGATGGGCGTCGACGTAGCCTTTGTGGCCTCAGTACCGGCATCTTCGTCAGTGACAGTGCCGTCCCAGCCGTCCTTGTCGCGCAGGTTGGGGAAGGGCGAAGCGTCGAGGGCATTCTTTCCGGCGAGTGCATCGTAGAGCACGGGTGCATCACCCCACTCGTTGCTCTTGATGAGCACATGGGTGCAGTAGAGCGGTGCAAAACCTTTGCGGAGTATGCGGTCCTTAGGTGTGCGGTAGTTGGTGTAGTTGGTGACGTAGTCCTTTAGTGGCGATGTGTCGGGCAGGTCATCAGTGCGATACAACTCGTTGTTGTTTCGCTTCGAACCGTCAGGCTTTTCATCAATTGACGACGACATGTTGCCATCGGCACGCCGCCAGTTCTCATCGTTGTTCCAGTCGGTATTGCCGGCAGCACCTGTCCACACCTCGTAGTCGGGCACAATCTTCAGGTTGATGAGGATGGTGCCGTCGCAAGTGTTTTCGCCCGGGCTCTCCTGGAAAGGCAGACTCAACGTATAGCTATAGCCCTCGCGCACTTCGAAGTTCTCGGTGAAGTAGACACACAGACGGTTATAGTCGTTCTCATTCAAATTACTATTCTTTGAAACGTCAATGGCATTCAGCTGAACAATCTTTCCTACAACGGGCAACGAGCCTTTCTTCATGGCCTTATAGATATTCTTATCCCAGACTGGGTCGTTGGTAGAAGCCAAATAGATATTCTCGTCTTCCGATTTCTGGATGACCTTATTTGATTCGTCAGTCTGCACAAAGGCATTGCGGACAGGAAGCCAGAGGAAGTGGGTAGTCTCTGCGCTTGTCGTTTCGGGCGTGTCAATGGTAGCAGCATCAGGTTCACCGTGTTTCACCGTTTCAAACTGCTCTCTCTTTGCCAAACGGATACTCAGAACAGCATCGCCGGCACCTGTATAATTATAACTGTCGAAACCATTCTCACCAGACACGAAGCCGGTCTTCAGAGTTGGTGCCTTGTCCCCAACCTTCACACGAAGTCCCTGCGGCTCGTCGCAGAAGAAGGCCACATAGTAATTCTTGTTAACAGTCAGTTCGACATTGTCAAAGAAATAGGTAATTCCATTTCCTGTTTCATCATTCCCATTCCACAGGTCGAAGGCGATGCTCTGGAAATTGTTATTCGGGGCCATATCAGAAGTTACTTCAATGTCCCTTTTAAAGTGTTTCCATTCTGTAGTGAAACCTAGGTCTCCGGCACCATTATAATAAATACAATTACTTGGTTCAGAATGGAACTGAGTATGCACAGTGGCAGCACTGCTGGCCTTATAATCAAACTCCAAATGGAACGTTGTTCCCACAGGAATCACCTCATTGGCACGGATGAAGAATTGGGTATCCCAAGCATTAGAATCGCCTGATGGAGCAGCAGCACTTGTAACATTTATGCCTCGGCTACCGTTCTTACCCACTCCGCCACTTATTGTGGCATTTGAATTGATATTATTGTAACGGGTATAGAAGCTAGCTGTTTCAAAGCCTTCCATTGCACCATTGTTGATGATGCTGGTAGGCCCATGAGGATTGAGCGACTGGTCGTATTGCTCATCGTGGATGGGGCAAGCCACCAAGTAGAAGTAGGGGTCTACCTCCGAAGTTGGCTTTGCCGGCACGCTAATGGACTTCTGGTGAAGTACTAACTGCCCAGCTTCCACCAGTTCCCTAAGGTAGTTCACCATATCGGTGGTAAGAGCCGGATGAGAGTTCACAGCAGCATGACTGACGATGCCATCGAGCGAAGTGACCTCAGGATAATAGATTCGCAATGTTGACAGTGCCACATCGAGCCTGACGCCATTTTTCTCTTGAGCGTGATATGTTTCCAGTGTGGGCAGGACGCCATTAGCCTTATCGCCCAGCCACCAGTCGTAGTTGATGTCGTTCATCGGCACTTCTACGCCATTGAAGTCGTAGCCCTTCAAGTCGGAGACCAGCGTTGGAATCTGCCCCTCACAGACCATATAGTCGTTGGCATCTTCCGAAGCACCCAGTCCAATCAATGTATAGGGTGCCTCTATCTTGAATGCACTAGCCTTGCTACATGCTGAACAGATGTCGAAGATTCCATATACTTCGTCGAAACTAGTAACATGGTTGTTAGTGGGCACGATGTAATACTCAGTGTCCGTTTTCCAAGGCAGTACTGGATAGTTGCCGTTAAACACAAGCCAGTCGCCTTCGTCATCTGTATAGCGGAAAGTTGCTTTCTCCTTGTTGACGGCCTTGGCAAACGTGTACAACTCATTATTCTCAAAAGTTGTGTCCCACTCGAAATACATCACGCCAGCACCCATGTTACTTGTCGAGGTGGAAGAATCCCAGACCTCCTTGTCCCCTAACAGGGCAGCGTCGAAAGCTGTTTTGTAGTCGGAGTCACTACCATCAAGCAAATATCTCCCCTCCTTGATAGCCAATGCCAAAGAATCTATGTTTTCATAGGTAGATTCCAGATGCTTCAAATCCCACAGTTTCTTGAGGAACACATCTTTCTCAAGGAACACAAAGCCTATTTTGGTTTTCCCCGAAGTCACATTAGCAGAACTCTTCAGCTTGTTGAAATTCACGTTCAGCTTCAGCAGACGCATGTCGACAACCGGCTCATTATTATCGTTGAGACTGACACAGAGCGGAGTATTAATATCTGGTTTCACCTCGGGTACAATAGTATACACCTCGACGTTGTCGAGCATGAAGTCACCACCATTGGAGCTCACACAGTTGTTGTTCACCTCCAGCCAATAGCGCTCATATTTATGGTCAGTGGAGAACTCGAAATAGAACTGCTGCCACACCACATGGTCGGCATTATTTCCGCTACCATCCACGCCAGCACTGTTAGTAACATCACCACCCTCTAAGTTATAACCATTGTCCAATTCATAAATCTGACCGGGGCAGAAACGGTATATCGTAACGGTGTTGCCATAGACGTCTTCACCCTTCACTGTCAGCGTTATACTGCCAGGGCAGCGGTGTTCGCCATCATCATTATACCTGTTACAGCCTGAAATCCAGCCAGTACACATCAGCTGGTCACTGGCACAGAACTCACCCTCAAAGTCCATGGCGCAAATGTCACCCGGCTGCTCAGAGGCATCAATATAGAGGAATGCTTTTTGCATGCCTGGGTCGGCAGGAAGTTTATAGCCATAGTCGTCATCGTCGGCAGGCAAGATCTCCTTGTCATTACCCCATGTTGTTCTTTTCTTTGTCACAAGAGCATACGAGCCCCAGTTAGCACCGTCACCATCGAACGAATAGTTGGTGTGACCGAAAGTCAGGGGTACGGGGCTGGAGTTGTCAATACTGCCACCGGCACCGCGTTCCCAGCCATCGTGACGTGTGTTGCCGTCAGTGCTTGGACAATTAGCAGCTGTTGGGTAATGATAGGTTTCGCCAACAGGATAGTCGAACGAGATCTTTGCGATGGGTTTTCCTGCTCTTTTCCTCAACTCATTAGGATCACGGGGGGTACCCTTCACCAAATTCACGCCATTGGCATAAGTGGTACCATTCTTTAGCTCCGTCCACGGGCGAGTTGCCATATTTGCATCAAAGTATATGGTGAACTGAGCCAACTGGTATCTATTTCCGCCAGCGTTCAGATATACTCTGATGTAAGCAGGATTATCGGGTCCACAATTCTCCACGAAGCCACTTTCAGGATAGCGGAACACCACAAAGCGGCTCTTTCCATACTCTGTTTTTTGATTTCGGGCTATTCTGTCATAGAAATAGAAGCCTTGATAGTCGCCATCGTCGCCTTCATTCTCATACCCTCTAAGGTCAATGTTAGGATTGTATCCTCCCTTTCTGATTCCTGTATTACCAGGAACCACTTCTACCTCAATCTTACCACCCTCATTATTGTTAACGGCAGACACCAAATGCTGGTCCAGATAGTCACTGATTTGTTGGGTTTGCTGGGCGTTAAGTTCAGTGTTTGTTGGTATGCCAAGAAGATTCTTTACATAATCATCATCAAACAAATTGGGGTCATCGTATACCCAATAGTCAGAGAAGACATGTCGCACAGGAATGAACTCTCCGCGATAGCCAACCTTTTTGTATTTGGTATAGGGCACCTGCGTCCTGCCAAAGTGGAATTCTTTCGTCTCTAACCACTTATCGCCACCTTCTGGACATGCAGTAAGTCTCTTTGCCATGTCCTTGGCATCATTCATATAGAAGATATAGCGCATGGTGAGTGAAGGCTCCCTCAAGTCACCCGTTAAGTGATCGGTGCTGTTCAGATACTCCAAATCACTGTAACGAGACACGTCAACTGCAACCGTAAAAGGTTGTCCGTCAGAATTGGTGAAGTTAAACCGGCGTTTTTCATAACGAGCATATCCACCATCGTCGACATTAGTCCAGTCGAGCTTCTGACCTGTAACCATACCATTCTTATAGAGGAAATACTGCACGTTGCCATCGTCGCGAGTGTCCAGGCTAACGTGGGACTTCAGGTTGTCAAGGTCCATCGACGTATCCGCCTCGTCGTAGTTGTAGAACCGCTGAAAGAGGATATGATCGTTATTTTCATTCAGCACGGTAGGGAACTCTATCGTCTTTGAATTACCTTTTTTCACAAAGTGGGTAATCTCAAAATGATTCGTCTTTTGAGTGCCTTTCTGTGGGTCATCAAAACCATTTCCATCGAAGTTCCACCATTCAGAATCCACATCAGTTGCCAGACCTTGTTTTCTAAGTCCCTCCTGATTGATGACGCCTGCAGCATATGGTCTTAGATACGACTCCTTGTGCTTCACATAGTAGTTAACAGGAATCTCTTTGGCAACTGGGTTGACAAAGAACCATTTAACGTAAAATTTCTCATCTATAAGCGTAAGATTTGAAATCAAGTCCGCTCCATCAGGATTATTGGGTTCTGTGACACCTCCCGGATTTGGGTATGGCCTGAGATATTCTCCAGAAGGATTTTTCAATCGGAATTTCGAATAATCATCCACCTGCTCCAACTGGAACAATTTCCGAGATTGTGGTTCCTCAGAGTAAGCCGTAGCTCCACCATCATAGTCTACCATTTGGCCAGTATTACTTTTTAGCTGTAGCAGTACCTGATAGAACTCGTCCTTGTTGGGCACGGGCACCTCCACGGGCATGAAGCCGGCCACCCAGTATGTGGAATTACGATAATTCGTATCCCCCCCCGACACCTGCGACACCACCGCACCATCGGTTTTGTTACACGACAAGGAAAGGGTGTTACCACCGCTGCTGAGCGACATGAACTTGATAGAGGTAACGGTACCTTCTGGGCTGTTCCATCCCGTCTTGATGGCATTCAAGTGAACGTAGGGGAGGTCTGACAGGTCTACTTCTGCTTTGCCGTAATTGCTGATGGTGGCGGTTCTCTCCTCTAATGGGCCACTGTTGCTTTCCTGACGGTTCATGAGCACGCGCAGCTGCACGCCGGGCGTACCCTCAAAGACAATCTTCTTGCAACCCGGCATGTTGGCGTAAATGAGGTAATCCACATCGCCTGTTCCGGCCACGGTGGCACCAGAACCAAGATTATTACCCACGTTGAAAGCCACCTGGGCAGTCGACGTTGAAGTGGCATCAGCCCCGTAGCCATTCCAGTTATAGAACTGACTGCTGGCCAACTGTGTGACATCGTACCTTGGCTTCACGAGAGTAACAGATGACACCTGTCCCGTGCCGCTATTTACCTTTATGGAATTCAGATGGGCGAAGGTGAGGTCTGAGAGGACAACTTCTGCCATGCCATTAGCACCGATGGTGCAACGCCTGTCAAGAAAAGCACCGCCCCAATCACCATCAGTGCCATCGGGTACATCACGATTCATCAGCACGCGCAGTTCCAAGCCTGACGTCCCCTCGAACACAATCTTCGTATAGCCGGTCAGGTCGGCATAGTGCAAATAGTGCACAGTCCATCCATCACCGTAAACCGTTTCGCCTGGATTCAGATTAGTCCCGTTGCCGAAGTAAACACCAACATTATGACTTCCTGTAATCGTGGCATTTTCACGACATCCATCCCACTCATAAAACATGGCGGCGGTCAGCGGGTCTGCATCGAACTTGTTGTCGTTCTGTATACGAGTGTAGCGGTTTGCGCTGGGCATTTCAAGAACATACTTGCCATAGTCAGCATCCTTAGTCCCTAACATGCTGGCTCCATTGCCATCATAGTTCAGGTATTCCTCAGTTCCGTACTTCTTGATATAGAACTTCTCGCTTGAGCCAGACTGTTCCAGCGTCCAGAGACCATCTTGGTGATAGGCGGCAAGGGTCGCCAGGGTGTTCCAGGCGTCGTAATACCACACTACTGATTTACGGGAGGAGACATCCGAGCGATTGTTGTCAGTACCAGAATAGGTCAGGTAGTGGTGAGCGGTAAAGCCCGCCGCACGGCCACGATATTCAGAGTTAGGATCAACAGGATTATTATTGTTGTCACGAATAGTCTCTTGCCAGTAGATAATATGTGCCACATTGGACTTCAGTTTGGCTATGCGCAGACAGCTACGGGCATTGCCTTTAGTATTATTCCAAATATCTACCCATACCACAGAACTATTATTACCAGCCATGGTATGCCCCGTATCGGTAGTGGGACCTATCTCATAGCCTCCGTCGTTGCGATTGTAAAATGTAAAAGTGGTGGCCGTTGCTTCACTGTCAGAACTCTTATATGTACCATTATCAAAATAAGCCCAATTGCCATTAAGACTCTTCAGTTTGAACTGATTAGCCGTTCCTGTACTCACCAGTGTCCACTGGAGGTTCTTTGCAAACGGAATGTAATCTTTTGACCGCATAGCATTGCCCGAACCTTGGTCAGACAAGTAAGTAATGTCGTTGCCGAAGTAGAACTGAATATGATAATACTGTCCGTCGCCGATTACTGTGGCAGGATCCATGGTCTCGAAAGCATCGGGCATAGCGGCTTGCTGCACAGAGTTCTGTGCCTGGGTCTGCTGTGGGGTTACGAATGCCAATGTTCCGAGCAGCAGAACTGCGCGGAACAGGGTGGTGGTATGTATGAGAAGCTTTTTCTTTATCATAGCTTATATCGTTTTTATTTTGTCAATTCTTCAATGCGGCAGCTGTGCTGCTTGGTGTCGCGGTCGTAGCTGATGCCTACGAGCAGCAGGCGGTCGGCATAATCGCGCAGCTTGGCGGGATAGTCCTTGCGGTGTATCTGGTTGATAGCGCTGTCGGCATCATGGTTGTATTTCAGCTCAAGCAGGATGGCAGGACTGTCAACACCCTTGCGAGGCACCAACACCAGGTCAGCAAAGCCCTTACCCGTAGCCAGCTCACGGTGCATCACATAGTTGTTGCGTGCACAGTAGAAGGCAATGGTGAGCACACAGGCCAGCGAGTTCTCGTCGTTGTAGCTCAGTATGCTGGTGTTGTCGTCGTGGGCAGCATCAACGCCGCGTGCCACCGCCTCCTCGTCGCCTCGGAGCGTGGCTTGGAGCAGTTGTTCCGACTTCTCAATAGCAGAGATTACAACACTCCATTTACTGGTCTTAACAGCGTTCACCATTTCGCCAGCCACCTCTCGATTGGGGATATAGCACTCATTGCATGACCAATCATACGAAAGGTAGCCTAAGTGTATGAGCACCGTCAGCACGTCGTCCTTGCCGTGAATGACCGACATGTCGTTCTGAAATCCCGTTGGCTCAACAGGGCAGCGTCCGTCAGCCAACATGCTGATGATGTCGTCCTTCAGTCCTTCATAGTTCATCTGGATATAGCTGGCCACGGCATCGTAGGCACCTGTGGCTGCCCAGTAGCTGGTACAGTGGCCATTCTCTATGGCTTGCATCACCGAGTTGGGGTTGAACATCGAATGCTCGTCGCCTATCTGATAGCCGTCGTACCATTTCTCCAGTTCGTCGAAGTCCATGCCGTGCTTCCCGGCAAGTCTCCTGACCTCTTCTTTTGTGAAACCGAAATAGCGCGACATCTTGCCAGACACTATCATGGAGTACTCCCTGAAGTTGTTGAGCGCCGACTCGGTCTTATATTTCTTGATGGGCAGGATGCCCGTCATATACACGGCAGCGAACGCCCTGGCACCATCAACGCTCTTGAACATGCGGCGCAGCCATGCCACATAGCGGTCCATGGCGGGCGTGGCAGGGTTGAACTCACGACAGATGGCATCCCACTCGTCGATGATGAAGATGAACTTTTGCCCTGTCTGCTCGCTGATGGCAAGAAGGGTCTGCATGAAGTCGGCAGCAGCATCCACCGTCTCGTCGGGATAAGCCTTGAGCACGTCTCTCTTCAGCTCAAGTTCCAGATTGTCAACTATGCGTTCATCGTGGAAGCGTGTGGTGAAGGATGTCATGTCAAGGTAAATGACAGGATATTTGTTCAGGTGCTTCTCAAACGAGGCATCTTGGGCTATCATCAGGTCGGTGAACAGCTCGCGCGAGTCGCACGACTGGTCGTAGTAGGCACACAGCATCTTGGCCGCCACCGACTTGCCGAAACGGCGGCAGCGGCTGACACAACTGTACCGGCGCTCCGAAAAAAGCGTATTGTTGACAACGGCTATCAAGCCTGACTTGTCAACATATTCGCCGTTTCGCACGCTCTGGAATGCCGCGTTGCCTATATTGATGTAATAACCCATCCTACTGTATTTGCAATGTCCAACGATTAACTCTTCCTCAGGATGATGTTGCAGGAGAAGGTGTAGGTGTACTGTTCGCCGTCGGGTCCCAGCTTCACCGTGATAGTAAGGGTGGTCTTATGGTCGCCCGAGGCATAGTTTGAATCAAGGTTGTTGTTCAATTCGCCGATGATGCACTGCGTGGCGGCATCGTATTCGAAAGGCTTCGTCAGTATCTTGCCAGGCTCTGCTACATTGGTGCCGTCACTGTTTTTCCAACTGATAGACACGAACTCCACCTCGGGGTCGCTGAAATCGCGCCAGGTGGCATCTTCGTTTTTCTTGACGAAGGGCTGCAAGATGATAAAACCACCGGTGAGGAAAGTCGCCGTCAATCCATCGTTGCCGTAGAGGACAACGGGGTAGCCGGCAATGGGCACGAAGGGCATGGCCTCGAGGCGTAGCTGCCAGTCGGTGAGCGTGACGGGGATATGTATCCAATCGTTGCGACGGATGGCATTGAAGCCACCTACTGTACCATTATGTGAAGTGGTGAAGCCATAGCGCAGCTCGGTGTCGTACCAATCGTTGCTATTGGGCTTCTTACGAGCAATCTTAAAGCGCAGGGAATATTGGTTGTCGGTGGTAGTGAAAGTGCCATAGCTCTCGTTGACGTAGAAGGAAATGTTGCCCGCGGGTGTGGTGGCGCCCTCAGCTGCGTCAAGTGTCAAGGGGGCGACATCGGGCTGATACCTCACCGTGCCATGGTCGCTGACAGCGCTGGTGGGCAAGCTGACGGTGGAAACATTGGCATTCGCATTGTCGGTCAATGTCAAATCGTCCTTACTGATGAGGTAGATGCCCTTGCCTTCAGAGACAAGGTTGATGGGTTCCACCTCGATGCCCTTCACCTGCACAGGGCTATGCGACTTGTTGGTGAACAGGAACTCGAGCTTGGCCATCATACGCCACAAGATGAGGGGATCGTCAATAATGGTAGTACCATCGACTACAAGGTTTTCCTTTACCAGCTTGCCTGTCATGGGCAGCCCCGTCGGGGGCACAACGTCGATGCAGTTGACGATGGGGCGCATCACCTTATTCTCAAAGTTCTCAGGCAGCGTGGTATTGGTTATGCTGCCGTTGGAGAGTGTCAGACCTGCTTGCGCCAGCATGTCGGTGGTGAAGTTGGCCAGACAGTAGAAGGTGAGATTGTATGTGCCGTTGCCAATAATGTCGCTCATCAGCGTAACTGTTGGGAAATAGTTCTTAGGCGCTCCTTCGTGGGCTTCGAGTGCCAGCGTGGTGCCGCTGATAGCCTGTCTAATGGTGGTGCCGGTGCATATCAGTAGATGGTAGCTTTTGATGCTACGTTCGTCTTCCGTCCCTTCAAGCCATGGGTTAGTAGGGTTGACAGCACGCGTATGCACCGCCTCAGGGGTGCTGATGGTGATGGACATCCGACCATAGCCGTCGGGCAACTTCTCTTGCTGCTGTTCCTCTTCTGAGCAGCCCACTAACAGAAGAGCCGCAAAAAACATTCCAACCAGATATGTATAGCGCAATCGTCTCATCTCGATACTAATTAAATGAATATTTCTGGATTCCACACATTTCGCCAGTCGTGTACGGCCATGCGCAGCTGTAGTCGACCGATGGCCGACACCTGGTCGATGCTGACACGGTAGATGTTGTTGCGCACGATGCTGAAGTTCATGGGAACGGATGAGGCACCCGTCAACTCACTGGTGAGATCGCTCCACTCATAGGTAGGATAAGGCCCCGAGCCGTCACGTGTCTCTCCCTGATGTCGCAGGAAGCCATAATGCGTCTTGCGGGCGAGGAAGCTGTTGGTGTTGGCATCATAGTAGCTGCCTATGAGCACCAAACCAGTGGCATAGGCCTTCAGGGGCGAGGCAGGCATGAGGGTGTTCTCCATGGCATAGGCCAGCACAAACACATTGCTTTTATCGCCATCCCCTGTAAGGTGAGAGCTGATAGAGAGTTTGCTGGTTGCGGTTTGTGCATTCATGCTCTCGCACGAACGATAGTAGGGAGTGGTAGCCAACCAAGAAGGTTCGACTGCAGTGTTGATGGAGTTGATATAATTCATCGCGGTCGTAGTCTTCTGGTTGGTCGTTGGGTCGGCAACGAAATTAGAGGCAGTCTCTTCAGCCAAATAATTTGGAGTTGAAGTACCCCAGTCTGCCCTTACACGCTTGAAGAAATACTCTTGCTCGTCGAAGAGGTTAAAGGGAATGATGCTTTCCAAGACAAAATAGGTATAGTCATCAACATCGTATTTATATCCCTTCACCGTTGCATCCTCGCCGTTGACCTTGACATCGTATATGCCATAGGGAGCCGTCTTTGCGCCGCCAGCATAATTGGAGCAATAGTCGATGCGTGCGGCGAGGCGCTCGATGATGATGGCACGGTTGACGGTGTAAGTGACAGAATTAGGAGTAGAAGTCTGGGTGACACCGGTGCCGCCTCCGAAATTGATGACTACATCCTGCTCGGATGCCATAGCGAATGTATTGTAGTTGTCAGGGACATAGCTCGTACCCGTACGCTGACACAAAGCAGAGAGAGAGAGAGTTTGGTCTTGTATGTCGCTCAGATTGTCACCCACGCTGGCCGCCACATAGCAATTTGCCAACACGATGACGTGATAATCCTTATTCTCACGCAGGTCAAAGTCGTCGACCAAACAGTCGCCGGTAGTGTAAATCACCTCCTCTCCGCCGCCATCGGTGTGAGAATGGCTGGTAGTTGCGCCAGGATCAAGGGCAGTACCACGAAACACGGGGAAATACCTGACGTATTGCACCTTAGCCGTTGACGAGCCTAAAGGACCATCAGCAAGAATAAAGGTAATGCCACTGATAACATTCTCACGTTCGAATCCAGCCTCACGCCCGTCGCCATTTTCACCACCGGCTGGAACGGCTCGAGTAGTCACCTGATGTCCGCTGCCAACACTGATTGTTAAGTTAATATATTGATTGGCAGACGAATCGACATAATCTCTCTCGTCTTCATAATCTTCTGTCATCCACTGGCACGCAGCAAGCGCGGGGAGTAACAGCAGGAGTAAGCATAGTCGCCTCATATCTTGTACGTTGTTATATCCATTATTAAACCTATTCAAACATTTCCCAACACCTTGGGGTATCGTCAGTATGGCACAACAACTAAATTAAACCAACCAAGCGGAACAAAAGCCCCTCTCGATAAGCTCCATTTGTCATGATTAATAGTAGTCGGGTGCAAAGTTACTACTTTTTTCCCATCTTGCGCCCTTAACGGCCAAAATATTTCTCTTAAATGAAATTTATTTAGCAATATTTAACCTTTCGTCAAAATCTTTGTGATTGCGGCAGA
>JAEEGG010013084.1_pt1 | contig 17805 bp, 16 predicted proteins | sample 9134161 | NCBI WGS metagenome assembly JAEEGG01 (sample SAMN16246543, study PRJNA631951) | gut metagenome | biome: gut microbiome; feature: rumen; material: CR-attached | host: Bos | place: Iran: Karaj | collected 2018-10 | reverse complement strand
GGTAAGCCTCATCTGCTCCATTAAACGTTTATTGTCAGTCATTGTACTTATAATTTTTTGTTTGTATAAACGAATAAACAATCTTTTTACCGCCACAAAAGTACTGCAAATTTGTCGCCCCCACACCATAAAATCCTAACATTTTTTTGATTTCTACAGCCCAATTTAGAATTTTTGACACTTTTGGGCCTCAATATGACGATTTTTCGTCTATGGGGCGGATTTGCTAACAATCCGCAAGTCTGTTTTGCGGGATATAAATTGGTATTTGGGGCCTGTGCAATTTTCGTGAGTGATTTATTGAATCTAAAGAGGCGGTGTCTGTAAAAAATGATTATATTTGCAGTTTATTATTGAAACAATAACTTAACAGGAAATGTTGGAGGCTGGCTTATATTTGATACCCAGCCAGTTGAGCGATAGTCCGCTGGACAGGGTAATTCCTGCACACAACGTGGAAGTTGTGCGCGGCATTCGTCATTTTGTGGTCGAAAGCCTGCGCTCGGCGCGTCGGTTCCTCAAGAAGTGTGACCGCGACATTGACATAGATGCATTGACCTTCTATGAACTCAACGAGCACACTGACCTTAAGGATACTGCTGCACTTGAGTCAATGCTGGCTCCTATTGGCGCTGGCGAGCCGGTGGGAATTATCAGCGATGCCGGATGCCCGGCTGTTGCCGATCCTGGTGCCGACTTGGTTGCTATGGCGCAACATCGGGGCTACAAGGTCTTTCCGCTGGTGGGTCCGTCAAGCATTCTGATGAGTCTGATGGCATCGGGATTCAATGGTCAGCGGTTTGCCTTTGAAGGTTATTTACCTGTTGATGCCCAAGCTCGTCAGGCGCGTCTCAAGGAGATGACGCGACGCATCGAGCGTGAGCACCAGACCCAGATTTTTATTGAGGCACCTTACCGCAACAACCAACTCATTGCAGACCTGGTCCAGCATCTGCCCGCCTCGTTGCGATTGTGTGTGGCCAGCGATATCACTGGCGAGGGCCAGAGTATCATCACCCGCACGCTGTCACAGTGGCGCCATGCCAGCTACGATTATCACAAGGTGCCCACCATCTTCCTGTTGTACCAATAAGAAAAATCATCCGGCATTATGGCAGGACATAAATATAAAGGATATACTAATGACGGCAAACCGTTGAAGATCGCCTTTGATGTGGACGGTGACGACACTCCCCACGGCGAGGTGATGGATATGTCACTTCAAGTAGAACCACAGTACCATGGGGTGGGGAAGGGCTTGTGCTTCATGAGTTTCAGCAGCGGCAGCAGCGGTAACATGGCTTACCTGGGCACACCGCGAGGCGGCATCCTCATCGATGCGGGCATCAGGGAGCCTGTCAAGTACCATCGCAAGAAGAAAAACCCCGAGCGGCAGGATGTCCCCACGCTTGACCAGGCCTTTGACGAGCTAGAACGCAACGGCATCAGCCGTGACATGATCAAGGGTGTGCTGCTGACCCATGCCCACCAGGACCACATGCGATGCCTGTATCCGGCAGTGAATCGCTGCCATTGCAGCGTCTATAGTACGATGGGTGTAATGGGCCAGTTGTTGCAGCGGTGCCGCATCTCGGGGCGCATCAGGGATCATCATGTCCCCATCTTCAAGGAGATACCTTTCCGTGTGCTCGACATGGAGATTACCGCCTTTGAGACAAGTCATGACGTGAAGAGTGTGGGCTTCAGCATTGAGTATGAGGGTGAGCGCTTTGTCGTTGCTACCGACATGGGTATTATCACCGAGCGTGCTGCCCACTACATGTGCCGCGCCAATTACCTGATGCTTGAGTGCAACTATGACCTGGAGATGCTGGAGAAGGGCAAGTATCCCGCGATGCTCAAAGACCGCGTGAAAGGTGATAAGGGCCACTTGGATAATGTGGTGTCGGCCCAGTTCGTCGCCGACCATTACAACGAGAACCTGCGCTATGTTTTCCTGTGCCACTTGAGCAAGGACAACAATACCGAGGAAATCGCCTTGTCAACGATGAGACGGGCGTTAGAGGCTAAGGGGCTTACCGTTGGCGACGGCTCCAATGCCGTCGACCAGCGTAGCCGTAACGTCCAGATTTACGCTTTGCCCCGTTATAGTGCCTCCGCTTGGTTCGTGTTGGCTTAGAGTATCTTTTCTTCTTGTAGTACTTCTTGCCGTAACTCTTGTCTTTTTGCTTGTACTCGCTATTCTGCTTGTACGCGTCCTTTTGCCTGTAATCGCTTTTTTGCTTGTAGGATTTCTTGGACTTATAGGTGTTGTTGTCTTTCTTGACGGATGTCTCGTCAGGCTTTGACGTTTTCTGAGTCGGGTTGATGGGCTCGGGCTTGAGTTTCTCGTCAAACAGCTTATAGTCATCGTTGTTCCTCAGCAGTTCCTTGAAGTCTTCGGTCATGAAGGGCTCCACATCGTCATAGTTGACCATCACGGCGATGGCGTCATTGCTGATGCTGCCCTGCTTGTACTGGAACAGGACGCCTTTCTTGCTGCAGCACACCTCTGCAGGCACGTTGAGCGCGTGCTGCAACTGGTTAGAGTCGCCACGACCCTTGTTCATTTCGTCAATCTTCTTGTTGATGACCTTGAGCAGCTTGTTCTCTTTGTCAACATCTGCAATGAGGATATCGATGCGTGAGAGCACACGTTGGCGCTGGCGATCGTAGTGGATGAAATAGTCAGTCTCGTTGGTCGAGCGACCGTTATACTCCACCTTGTCAACCTCCATCACCAGCAGACGTTGAGAGGTCATGTAGGGATAGACGAGGACCTGGCTCACGTTGCCATAGACGGGAACGATGGTGGGGGCGCTGGACAGCGTCTTGTAGTCATCACCGATGGGCTTGTTGAACGTCGGCTTGTTCAGGTACAGGTAGCGGGCGTCCTTCATTCGGGACTGGGCGTTGCCAAAGGCCTTGCTGATCAATTCCTTGTTGAGTTGTTCAAACTCACTGTCACCGTTCACCTTGCGCGGCCAGCGCACTTTCACATGCTTGATGCTGGTGTAACGTGAACTGTTGTCACCGCTGATGCTTGGCGTGTTGGCGATGAAGTAATAGGTATTGTGCTGCAACTCGTCAAACAAGTCGTCCTGGAACGTCGTCACTACGGTGTCGGCCTCAATGACGACTTCAGTAGAGTCGCGTTGGGCAAAGAAATTCTGGCTGTTTCCGCTGGCCTCGATACGGCGTGACATATACCAGCCCGCCGCTACCAGGTCGATGAACGACAGCAGGATGATGGTGATGATGAGGTTTCTTTTGGTCATATTTGTTGATTAAATGTCTTTTTCTTAAACTTCTAACTCCTAACTTCTAACTTCTTACTCCTAACTTCTTACTCCTAACTCCTTACTAACCGCATCGCTCACGCGCTGCATCAACCAGCGTGGCGTGCTAGTGGCTCCGCAGATGCCGATGCGTTCCTTGCCTGTGAGCCACGAGGGGTCAATGTCCGCTTCGCTGCTGACAAGGTGCGAGTTCGGGTTGGCGTCCAGGCATTCGGCGAACAGGATGCGTCCGTTGCTGCTCTTCGCGCCGCTCACGAAGAGGATCAGTTCGTGCTGGGCCGCAAACTCGCGAATCTGTGGGATGCGGTTAGCCACCGAGCGGCAGATGGTGTCAAAACTGCGGAAGGTCACCCCCGGCTGTACGCGACGCTTGATCTCCTCAACGATGTGCCGGAATTCCTGCACACTTTTGGTCGTCTGGGAGTAGAGGTAGATGTCACGGCTATAGTCGATCTTGTCAATCTCATCGATATTCTCAATGACGGTGGCGCGGCCCTGGGTCTGGCCTACGAGACCTAACACCTCGGCATGGCCACGTTTGCCATAGATGACAATCTGAGGAGCGGGCTTGCCGTCCTCGGCGTCGTTGTAAGTGGCATTGATGCGCTGTTGCAGCTTGAGGACTACAGGACAGGTGGCGTCGATAATCTCGATGCGGTTGCGACGGGCGATTTCATAGGTCTCGGGTGGCTCGCCGTGGGCACGCAGCAGCACCTTCACGTCGTGCAACTGCTCCAGCTGCTCATGGGTGATGGTCTCCAAGCCCTGACTGGCCAAACGGTCCACCTCGGCCGTGTTGTGCACGATGTCACCCAGGCAGTAGAGGTGCCCGCTCTTGTTGAGCTCCTCTTCAGCCTTACTGATCGCCGTCGTTACCCCGAAACAGAACCCCGATCCCTTATCAATCTCGATGATCGCCATTTTTTAGCCTTTAGCCGTCAGCTGTTAGAATGCGGAAGCCACTCCTAACTTCTAACTCCTAACTTCTAACTTCTAACTCCTAACTCTAGAAAGGTAGAGGTTGTACAACCACTCGTTCTGCTCCTCGATGGTCATGTGGGAATTGTCGAGTACCATGGCATCCTCGGCCTGGCGCAGAGGGCTCTCCTTGCGAGTACTGTCGATGCGGTCTCGCTCGTTGACGTTCTCCAGCACCTCTTCAAAGGTAGTTGTCGTGTCGCCCTTGGCTCGCAGCTCGTCAAAGCGGCGCTGGGCGCGCACCTCGGCGCTCGCCGTGGCAAACACCTTCATCTCGGCATCGGGGAATACCACTGTGCCGATGTCGCGGCCATCCATGACCACGCCTTTATCCTTACCCATAGCCTGCTGTTGCTTGACCATAGCCTTGCGGACAAATCCGATGGCTGCGATGATGCTCACCACGTTGCTCACCCGCATCGAGCGGATGTAGCGCTCCACGTTCTTGCCATTAAGCACCGTCACACTCTTGCCGTCCTTGGTGGGGCGGAAGGTGATCATGATGTCGCCACGTTTCAAGTGTTCCTTGAGCGCCTTCTCGTCAACGGTTTCGCCCTTAATGAGCTTGTTGCGCAGTGCAAACAGAGTCACTGCCCTGTACATTGCACCCGTGTCCACATAGGCATAGCCGATGCGCCTTGCCAGCGCTTTGGCCATAGTACTCTTACCGGTCGACGAGTGTCCGTCAATCGCTATCGTAATCTTTTTCAATGCCATGATTTCCAATTAATGTTGAAGATTTTGGGGACAAAGATACTGCAACTCAAACGAAATGCCAAAAATATTTCAGTATTTCTCAAACTCAGCCTTACTAGCCCTCTCAAAGCAGGGAATCGAGCTCATTATTGCTCTCAATAAGTACAATAATTATCGGAGTTTTATAAAAGCAGGTTTTGTAAATCAGCGCATTAGCAACTCACACTCATCCCCCCGCCTGGGGGGGGAGGTGCCCGAAGGGCGGAGGAGGGGGAGCGATTAGAGAGGGCCAGGGGGCGTTGATATCCCAATTCGCCTCTGATTTTTCGGCCTACCGGCCGAGAACCTTTAACTCGGTGAAGCCAAAATGTTCAAAATTATAAATAAAATTATAATAAAAAATTTAATTTGTTTAATTTTTATACAAATTTTGTTTGATTTCTCGGCCGTTAGGCCGATTAAAATTGTGTCAAGTGAAGTTTTGCAACACCTTCTCCAAAAAAATACTACCTTTGCAGTCATGAAACATCTGCTGGTTGTCATATTGGTGATGCTGGTGCTGGGGACTATGGTCCCGGGCTGTAGTGACGCGCCGCGCTACGACAACCGCCTTACCGCCGCTGATAGCTTGATGCATGACTATCCCGACAGCGCCTTGGCTAAAATCGAGGCCGTGAATCGCGATAGCCTCACTACCGAGCACGACCAGGCCTACCGCGACCTGCTGCTCACCCAAGCCCGCTATAAAGCCTACATCCCCGCCACCAGCGACAGCGACATCAATCGCGCCCTTTCATACTACAAACAACACCCCAAAGAACGCGAAAAACTCACCCGAGCCTACCTTTACAAAGGTGCCGTTATGGAAGAACTCGGCTACCCCGACAGTGCAATGTTCTATTATAAGCAAGCCGAATCAACCGCCTCCCCTGATGACTATTTCAACCTGGGATATGTCAAGATGAGGATGGGCGCTCTCTACCGCGACCAACACACGATGGATGGCAAGCATATTGAAAAATATGAGGAAGCTCTCGAATGTTTCAAATCCACTGACAACAATCATTATCAATTGGTTTGTATGATTAATTTAGGTAGTCTCTATTGTCTGAAAGCCCCTCACAAAGCTGATTCAGTGTTAAGTATTGCCTTGACTTTAGCCGAACAAATCGATGACAAAGAGAATTATGTGGGAGCCATACAGAACTTGATTAAGAATGATGTCAACAGAGGCAGATATAATCATGCCAGAGGATTAATCATGAAAGTAATGTCAATGGACAATCCTGTGATAAACATTCCGTTCTGTCTATACGCCGCTCAAACCTATGCATGTCTACAGATACCTGACTCGGCAGAGCTTTTTTTGAGTCTTATTGGTAATAATCCCATTATTGATAACATTGATCGAATTTCCTTCCTTGAGGCCAAGGGCGATATAGCGTTGGCTCGTAAAGATACTTCTGTGTATTTGTTAATGAAGAGTGAAAATAAAAGGATAGCGGATTCGTTACAGTCACTGAGCACACCGTTAAGCATTATCACTACCGAAGATAGGATCGATCGCCAATCACATCTATCATCAGAATTGTCACGACAAATTACTGCCAATTGGAATGTGATACTAGCTTTGATGATCATGTTGATTCTAACTGTCAGCCTGTTTATATTTATCAGGCGAAAGAAAATCCATGAGAAACAACTATATCAGGTCAAGCAAATTCTGGATTCTTCTGAATCACAACTGTCAGAAATGAGATTATCGCTAGAAAACCTCAGCAAACTCAATATCAGAGAAAGCAAACTAAAGGTTTTTCTTGATTCCTACATGAGCTTGACACGCGACATGATGGAAGAATGTTATCATCAACCCGACCTTAAACAAACAAAAAAGATTAAAGAAGTCATTAAGTTCCAAAAAAACAACAAGGATGAATGGGAAAAGCTTTATGGATACATTGACTTGGAATATAATGGCATCATATCAAAGACCAAAGACAACTATCCACAACTCAATGATAAGGATCTACTGCTGATTGCACTTTCAGCCATGGATTTTTCATGTATGCAGATTGCTATTATCCTTGGCTATTCCAATCAAACAAGTGTCGGCACAATACGTAAACGTCTTTGCGAAAAAATGAATATTGAGGGCTCTTTAAACGACTATATTTCATATTTCAAGTGATTTTATCCCATTCTATCACGCATCCCATAAGAGCGTATAACGAATTATTTTTGAAATAGCTGATTATCAATAATTTATAAACTTCATGTATAATGGAGTTTTCTTGGTGGTATGGGTTTTTAGTTCTAATTTTGCGCTACTGAAAACAATTTATTTATTAACCTTTAAAGAATTATGAAAAAGTTTATTATATTCTTAATCTTTTTTATTGTCAACTGTAGCTTTGCAAAGGCAGACATGTCACCAATTGTTGTTCAAAATGGAGGATCTGTTAACGACCATCTTGAACACTTCATTCCATTTGATCAGCCTGATGTGTATTATGACAATGTCGTCCAGACCATTGTCATCGATGGCGACGGCGCGGTGGACAACAAACGCACGCCAGGGGATGTGACCATAAAGAGAGATGTTGAATATGAAATTGAAGCATCAGGTATGGTAACCCTTCACGACGGTTTCAAAGTGGAGAAAGGTGCAACTTTCGCTATTAATCCTTCATGTTTTTGATCTCTGCCTTGGACAAATTAATGAGAATGAGTATTTTTGCAAGATTCATTTAACTTTAAATTCGCTATTTATTATGAACAAGTCTTTGTTTTTAATCTTATTGGCCCTGTTGGGTATGTCCCAGGCGGTGGCACAGGAGTACGAGTACGTCCCGTTTGTTCGCGAGGGTGTGAAATGGGCATATTACATCACAAACTATCGCTATTCTGAAGAGTATTTAACCAATCCAGCCCGTGGAGATAATATTAACTATTATACCCTTGAACTCAAGGGCGACACCGTGATCAACGGGAAGACGTATAAGGTGATGCACAAGTATAGCGGTGATGCCATAAATCCCGAGAGCGATACGATACCCATCTGCCTGCGAGAGGAGAACAAGATAGTGTATGGCACCATTCCAGACGGTACACCGTACTATTGGGATGCTCCTATTTATATTGATAACGGTGTTAGAGGTGGTGAATTCGTTCTATATGATTTCAATGATCCCTTCACCTTCTGGCGCTATATGCCTTTCTACGAAACCGTTGAACTCTATGCCGATACAATCCAAGTGGGACAACACTTTGTCAAGCGTTACAGGGGCCAAGGTTGGGGTAATAGTTTACAGGTTCTCGAAGGTTTTGGCCTGGTTACAAGCTCAAATAACAGTTATACGTTGGGATTTTTCATGCCAATTGGAACTGGTGAGCTCGAAGAGATTTTCAACACTTATAAAGTAGTTGAAGATGGAGAAGTCGTCTATCCACCGAATTACCAGGAGGACAGGTATCTTGCTGTCCTTCGTGAAGGGGTCAAGTGGGTCAACGAGCGTGTGGTAGTCCATGATGGAGACACAGTCTGTCAATACTATACCTACGAGTTTAAAGGTTTACATCCCAAAAAAGACCAGTATAACCGATGTTACAAAGCCTTGTATCGCTATGAAGGCCTCAACCACGAACTAGACGTGGAGACCGACAGCATTGTTGCCGGCTTGAGGGAGTACGGTACCTTGGTAACTTATGACGTTAATGAGCCCTTGGCTCTTACCGTCAGTCAAGACCGCAACATGATTAATTCAAATATTAATAATGCGTTGTATTGGCTAGCCACCTATCCTAGCGGATGGATGAACCGTTTCTACTACATAAACTACCAGCGCGAACCATTTCTATCGGATGATAATTTTATAAAGGTTGACCCTATCGAGATAGATGGGTTCAAATGCAGCCGCCTCGCCTATATTGATGCTCAGGGTGATACTGCTGCCTATATTGTTGAGAGCATCGGCTTTGACAGCTATGACATGGGCGACCTGTTGACACCGTTCACCCGCAAGCCTGACCCTGATGCTGAGTATCAGGAATGGTGCGGCCTGAGCCATGTAATAAGAGACGGCAAGATTATCTACAAGGGAAGGCGCTACCGCCCAGGGGCCTCAACTGGTGTCGGCGAGGCAGTGACTGACCGCAGGACAAGGGTAACGGACGGCAACTACTACAACCTGATGGGTCAGCCCGTGGGCAAAGACGTCCCGACAACCCCCGGCATCTACATCCACAACGGCAAAAAGATCGTCGTCCGCTAAGGTGCTCGCCACGAAAGTAGATTAGAGCGACCCTCCATCATTGAATCACACGAATGACCACGAATAGACCATAAATAAAATCATTCACGACCCATTCATGGCCATTCGTGTTCTATTCAAGGGAGCGGATGCCCTCAGACGATTCAGTTGTTTTAAAAAGTTGTTTGATGATGATGGACCACCCTGTGGGCAAAGACGTCCCGACGACACCCGGCATCTACATCCACCAAGGGAAGAAAATTTGTGTAAGCCGAATGCCATGATGCCTGCACCAATGGCTGAGTCGCAACCAAATTTATATAAACTCGTCGTCAGATAATCATCAACAACTGACCATTCTGAAATCCCTGAACAAAAACTACGAATTCCGCAAATTAGACAAATTGGCATCCGCAATCGTTTTTTACATTAATCCCCATGAATTAATTCATGAAAAATTCGTGATAATTAATGTAAAAAGATGTGCACGGATGCCTTCGTTAAATTCGCGTAATTCGTAGTTTGATTGTATGTGTCAGCCCCTCATGAAGGGACTGTCAAATGATGCCGATGTAGCTTTTTGATATGGACAACGATGATCATGTGTTATACCTTTGCACAGGGGACTCAGAAATAGCTTTTAGATTTCGTTAACATTTCCGCCCCACCACTATGTAATAGTTGGACGACGCTATAATGCTGGAAATCAGCAAATTTTAAAAACAGGGCTCAAAATGCCTGTTTTGCTTTTTGACGACATGAGGCAGAGTGGACTTTCGCCTGCAGATTAGCGAATGCGTTAGCCCATCTAAAAATCTTAGCGCCTTAGTGCCTTAGCGAGGGGAATGCAATGTGGGTTCACTCCTTGAGCCACTCGTCGCGGGTGTACTGGGAGCGGCGCCAGGTGATTCGTTGGGCGTCCTTGATGCCGCAGTGGGCACAGAAGGGCTTGGTGCGCAGCAACCACAGGCGCAGGTCGGTGGCTGTGATGCCGTCAAGGGGCAGGCTGTCGCCAGCGGCGTGCTTGAAGTTAGTGCCGAACTTGTTATTGAGGTTGAAGGCATAGGCAACATAGGCACAGGGCCACAGCGTGGCGTCGCGCACTTGGGTACAATGCAGCTGGCAGCGCAGGTAGTTGCTCGTGGCATCATACTCGGCCTTCTCGCTCAGCAGCTGGTGACGGAAGCCGAAGCGCCAACCTGTGGACTCCATCCTGACGCGATTTTTGCGAATGAGCCAAACGTACTTGAAGTAGTTCAATGTGCCGTTTTTGGCCTTGGGGTAGGGGGTAATGCGCAATACCACCTTGTTATCGCGGCAGCACTGCCAGAAGTCTTTGCTCATGCGCGGCAGCAGCAGACCGTTGGTCGATACGATCAGCTTGATATTGGGTAAAATGCTACGTGTCAACTTGATGGCATCACACACCTGGGAGTGAAGCAGGGGCTCACCGCCCATGAGGTTCACCTCGTCAACGCCCACGCGGGCCAGGCGGTGGCACTCGGCCTCCAGGGTCTCAAGTGAAATGGTCACAGGCTTGGAAACGGGCGACAGATGGGAACAGTAGGCACAGTCAAGGTTGCAGCGGTCACACAGCTGGATCTCGACATACAGCGTTGTCATGCGATACAGCAGCTCACGATGGGCGGGTTGCAGCAGGCTTCTCATCTTGTTCAAGTCTATCTTGGCAAGGATGCTCTCGCCCAGGCCAGCGACATCGCGCGCCTTCATCATGATGCGTTGCAGCGTGATGTATCCATCGGCTCGAACGTCGTCCTCGCTCACGTCAATGCCTTTAAGCACCTCGGTGGCAAACAGTTTGTCCTGCAAGGTGAAAATGCCCTCGTTGGGTCTGTCAAGCCCAGCGATGACGGCATTGGCACTATTATCTTCGGCTTTGGAGACAAGACGTTGCAGCGCGTGGGGTGCCAAGCGTGTAGCGCTGTCGCAGAACATCATCCATCGGCTCGTGGATTGAGCGATGGCCTCTGCAATGGTGTCCACTCGTTTCATCTGTTGGTCAGGTTGATCAACATCACCGACTACAGTGAAAACAGTATCACTGTAACCCTGTGACACGTTGTTGACGAGATCAATAATGTCTTTAGTCTGGTTATGGCCCATCCGGGTGAGGATGACCACATTGACTTGATTGCCGCTGATAGCTTGCTGCGCTGTGAGTTCGTTTGCCTGTTGTTCCATGTCTGTTATTTAGGATGATTAGTCCAAATCCTCGGCAAATATATAACAATATTCTGACAATCGTGGACGGTAGTGTGTTTTTCTTGTGCATTGTTGCTGATGTGAGGCTTTTTTTTGATATATTTGCGCCAAAATATACAGTAAGAAATGAAACATTTATTACCGATAGTTTTTATAGCCTTAATGCTGCTGGCTGGGTGTGGCGAGAAGAAGTCACCCCTCGATGCCGAGGCACGCGATAGCGGCATGAGGGCTGCTGCGGCACTCGTGGCAGTAGACCACACCGACACGATGTCGATGGAACGAGCTGTAATGGACGCCAAGGCCAAGCAGAGCGTTTATGCCCTCAAGCGTGACTCGGCGGCGGTGCGTGCCTTTGACGAGGCGTTCCGTTCCTATCTCAAGGAGAAAGATCGGGCATTGTATCAATCCATTTTCCCCGAAGACAACGAGAAACGATGAAACGATTACCACTGATATTATTGTGCCTGATTGTCGTGTTGACGGCATGTGACAGCGCGATCAAGCGAGGCGAAGCCATGGGGCAGGAGTTCCTGCAGGCTTGGGGCGACACTGCCGCGATGCATCAGACGGTTCAGCGATTTGATGCCCTGCGCAGCGATAGCCTGACGTGGCCATGGCAGGTCAAGGCTGCCAACCGCGCCTTTGCCGGCGTGTTGATGGCCGATGGGCGCGACTCGCTTTTCCAGGCTGCACATGTGATTTCGCTCTCGCCACGAGAGTTGGCTCAACTCAAGTGCCCACCGATGGTGGAACTGCTGAAGAGGCGTGAGTTCGACACCGACTCTGCTGCTGACTATCTCTCGCTCATCCATTGGTTGTGCTACACTGTGGGTTATGACCGTCATGTCGAGGTCTTTGATAGCACGTTGCAGGGCATTGTCGATGGTTTCTCGATTGAAGAACAGATGAATGTCTATGTCCAGTGTTCGCGTCCTGCGGCTTTGGGTGCTGCTCTTGCTGCCGATGCCAACCAGCCTAATGCTGACATGAGCGATATCAATGCTCGTATCAACCAGTTGCGAGACCTCTATACACCTGCCGATTTCAACACCTTTGAGACAGCCTATAAAGCCGCCCTCAAAAAGGATTAATATTGTATTAAGTCTAACGTCTAAAATCTAGCATCTAAAATCTAACAAAATATGAAACCTTTCCAAGAATATCTCGACTCTGTCAATCAAGCAATCGCTGCGATACCTTATCCCGAGCAGCCCAACCAGCTCTATGAGCCCATAGCCTATCACATGGCCCTGGGCGGCAAGCGAGTACGTCCAGTATTGGCTCTCATGGCTTGTGATGCGATGGGTGGTAATCCTGCCAAAGCCATTGATGCTGCCCTGGGTATTGAGATGTTCCACAATTTCACACTGCTGCATGACGACGTGATGGATAATGCCGACGTGCGTCGAGGAAAGCCCACTGTTCATTGCCGTTGGAACGACAATACTGCCATCTTGAGTGGTGATACGATGCTGACCATTGCCACGCAGTATATTGCCCGTACTCGCAATTGGCAGGTAATGGACCTCTTTAATAAGACTGCCATTGAGATTTATGAAGGTCAGCAATGGGATATGGACTATGAATGCCGCAACGATGTCACTGTCGATGAGTATATTAACATGATACGTCTCAAGACGTCGGTTTTGCTGGGGTGTGCCCTCAAGGCTGGAGCTCTTGTTGCCGAGGCCGAGCCTGAGCAGGCCGACTTGCTCTATGAAGCAGGCGTGAATATGGGACTCGCTTTCCAGCTTCGTGACGATGTGCTTGACGTGTGGGGCGACCCAAAGACCTTCGGTAAGGAAATTGGTGGCGACATCATGAATAACAAGAAGACCTTCCTGCTCATCAGTACCATGCAGCAAGCTCAGGGTGATGATGCCGACGAGTTGCGTCACTGGCTCAATGACCCTTATACTACTCGATATGAAAAGGTATGTGGCGTTACTGCTCTTTATGAGCGCCTGGGTGTGCGACAGCTTGCCGAAGATGCCATTGCTCGCTATAACGATCTTGCCGTCGCCGCCTTCAGTCGTGTGCAAATGAGCGACGAGGACAAGGAAGCTTTCATTGCCCTCACCAATAAACTCGCTGGCCGCAAGTTTTAATCATGATAGACTCTCATTCTCATATCTATTGCGATGCCTTTGACGAGGATCGCGACCAGGTGATAGCCCGTGCCCGCGAGGCGGGAGTGCGACACATTATTCTGCCTAACGAAAACTTGGAGAGCGTCCCGCGTCTTGTTGCCCTGCATGAACAGTATCCTGACTATGTCTCTATGGCGCTGGGATTGCACCCCGAAGATGTACACGACGATTACCTTGATGTGCTCAACCGGATGCGTCCCATGGTCGACAAGTATCCGGTTGTGGCCATAGGCGAAATTGGCATCGACCTCTATTGGGACAAGACTTGGCGTGAACAGCAGAAGCATGCGCTGGATATCCAGTTGCACTGGTGCCATGAGTTGGGGGTGCCGTTTATCATCCATTGCCGAGAGGCCCTTGACGACATCCTTGACGTTATTGACCACTTGGACTGCCCCGTGCCCCAAGGTGTGTTCCACTGTTTTGCTGAAACGCCGGCTGATGTTGATCGAGTCCGCCGTAGGGGAGATTTCTATTTCGGCGTTAACGGTGTGGTGACTTTCAAGAAGAGCACAGTGCCCGCTTTGCTGCCCGTCATCGGTCTAGACCGCTTGCTGCTGGAAACCGATGCACCCTATCTGACTCCCGTTCCCCATCGAGGCAAGCGCAACGAGAGCGCCTACATCCCTCACGTCAACGACTTTATCGCCAAGGCCATGGGTGTGACCCCAGAGGCCGTCAGCAATGCCACCGACCGCAATGCAGCCCGCCTTTTCGGCTTGGCATTATAGTCAAGTCTCAATGGGGAAAGACTTGGTTACTTGATGCCGACTCTAATGACGTTTTTGACAAATAGGAATGCCGATTTTGCCTCAGGCAGAATACGGTACAAGGGATACATGATCAGTGGCGGAAGGATGAGGCAGACGACTCCATAGGCAATCAGTCGTGATACGCCGTCGAGAGGCAGGAGGCTGCAAATGCCGGTAACGATGCCTGCAGTGACGATAAACACTCCAAGGTAGAACATCAGACGCTGCAGGTAGGACCGCAGTTTGAAGCTCTTGAAGTAGAACCTGTAAAGTACCCATGAGGCCCACACTGAGTTGATGACGAACTTGCAGAAGAAGGATGACAAGACAACACCTAGAACACCCAACGGCTTGACCAGTACCAGACACAAAATCACGTTTACTATCGACTCGACAACGGGGCGGTAGCGGTCTTGCCACCACAGGCCTGCAGCATGGCGGTAGGTCATGCACATATCGCAATTGTTGCCCCAGAAGAACACGACGCACAAGGCGACCATCGTCAGATTGTCGAGCAGATAATCCTTGCCGATCCACACAGTGATGAAGGGTTGATACAGGCTGAGCATGCTCACGGCACACCACGTAGCCAAGAAAATGTACAGGCAATGGAACCGTCTGAAGTCGTCATGGTTTTTACGCTCACTTTCGACAGCGATACTGTTGCCGATACTGGCCTGCATGCTGGTACGCAGCAGATTCAGTATTCCGGCCACCGAGGTGTAGATGTACATGTAGTTGTTGTATTCACCGAGCACAGCAAGGCCGATAAAAGCAGATACTACAATTGATCCGAACATGTCACGGAACACATAACAGATCTTGTACATGAACAGGCCCGTAACACGTTTCTTGATGTCGGTCAGCGTCACCTTGTCGAGACTGCCATAGCACTGGTATTGGGGATAATCCCTCTTGACAACATAGTTAATAATCAGGTTGTTGATTACCGTGAACGGCAGGGCAACCAGACAATATAGATAGAAGTCCTTGAAGATGACCACAACGGCAAGCTTGATTAACTCCTGTACGATAGCCAGTACCGATGAAATATTGGTCATCACATAGCCGTGCTGGGCGGCGGTCAAGATGGACGATTTGTAGGCATACAGGAAGTAGCTCAGTACCGTTCCCGACAGGAATATCACATACAGGATATGGATGTTCATTCCCTCGGGCGGTGTTCCCTTGATCAAGTGGTCAAGGAAGGGTAACAGAGCAAGACCTACAATCAGGATGAACGAGCCGATGATGCGGTAAATCTTACGGTACAGGTTCAGCAACGCCGATACTTCTTCAACATTGTTCTCGGCAATCGGCTTGTACATGCTGAACACCATCGCGCTACCAAATCCCAATTCGGCTAACGATAATACATTAAGTATCGCCGAGAACAGACTATTCAGTCCTAAGTATTCTGCACCAAAAATCTTGATGATAGCTGTCCTTACAATGAACGGCAGGAGCAACATGACAATGCGGTTGACAATGCCACCCAATATGTTTCTATTGGTATTACGTACCCTTGACTCTGCCATGCTCTTTCGTTTCTCTTCTATTCAGCTATCGTGATTTCTTTTTAAAACGCGGCAAAATTAATACTAAAAACTGAAATAGTCAGTATTCAATGCCATGTTTTTGGGACTGTAATGAATAGCGTTTTGGTGAAAGATGAATCAAAGTATGGCGGTTGGTGGGAGTGACCGCAGCAATGCTAGCGGCGGAAAAGATAATGGGCAAGAGCCCTTAGTAAGTATCTTCTTTCATTTTTCAGATGCTGCCAGAAAGGGGCTGTGTCATCACTGAAGTAAGTAGAAAATTGATTGCTTCGCCGGTTGTTTCTGAACCACTCTTTGAATGACACCTCTCCTGATGTCATGCAGTAGAAATAATGAAAGATAGGGGTATAGACCACCGGTGTGAATGTTGATGCGTCAAGTTGGATTTGAAATGCAGCATTGTCGGTCTGGCTTAAGTACCATAGATAGGGCAGGTTAGTGCCCGAGGCGGTCACACAGATGGCGCCACCGTCGTTGCGGAAGTTCATCTCAAGGAAATAGTCGGTACCGTTCTTGTCACGGAGAAACTCCATGCTGAAGAGGCCAGAATAACGGGTTTGGCGGATAAAGGCTTTGGCTTTGTCCAGTACTTCGTTAAAGGAATCATCGTTCTTGACAAATTCCTTGTGGAAATTGTTGTCATAGCCGTTGGGGCGAACGATGTGGGTCCTGCCAGGAATGATGATTTCACGCCCACCATTGATAGAGCAGCCGATAAACTGATACTCAAAATCCTTATCGATGAATTGCTGCACCTGGACCTCGTCATATTGGGTCTGCCTGGACAGGAACGCGTTCAGATCGTCGGCATTACGGCAAATCCGCAAGTTGCTTTTGGCCCCCTTCAACGTTGACACCGACTTGGTGATGCAGGGAAAGACAAAATCATCAACGGTTTCACCTCTCTTGACAGTGATCGTCTCGGGGATGTTCATGCCCACAGACTTTGCCAATTCAATCATGTTGAGTTTATCCATCCAATATTCCAATTCTCCTTGCTTGCCAGTCCCGGGCAGCAGTAGGAACGATGATAGCTCCTCAAGATGGTTATCTAATAATGAAGCTGTTTGGTCATTGGTCGTAATGACAATGTGTTTTTCGTTTTCGCCATGGTCAAAATTCTTGTGCAGCAGGCTGATAAGGTCGTCATAAGTGGTTGAGGAGCCGTGGTCCTTACAGTACTTGCTTTTCAATACAAAACTGTGTGATACCATGTTTTTGGATACAATGATCACATAGGGCGATATCCCAGCCATCCCCAGACTCTCGACAACCCCCAGCGTGTTGTGATGGTCAGAACCGATAACGATGACATTATTATTCATAAGGATATAAACTCATTGCGTGACTCTGTCAGTTGTGGCGACAAAAGTAATGAAAATTATCGAATTCTCAGGTAGAGGACCATAAAAACGTCAAGACTCGGTTCTCTTATCAAGTTCGGTTCGTCAATACCCAAAAAAACACAGAAGCCTGTAGCACAAACGCTACAGACTTCTGTATGATAGGTCAGGTAATGATTACCAGATGATGGCGCGGTCGGCGGGGTCGAGCCAGAGTTTGTCTCCGGGCTTGATACCGAAGGCGTCAAAGAAGGTGTCGATGTTCCTCAAGGTGGCGTTCACGCGGTAGCGGCCGATGGAGTGAGGATCACTCTTGGTCTGCTGGAAGATGGCTTCCTCGGTCATGTTGTCGGCCCAGATGCGGCCATAGCTCAGGTAGAAGCGCTGCGTGGGTGTGAAACCGTCCATCATCTTGTTCTCGCGGAACTGCTGCGTGGTGCGGAAGGCGTCGTATGCAATGCGCAAACCACCCTGGTCGGCGATGTTCTCGCCCAGGGTCAAGTGACCGTTGGCGTGCTGGTCTTTCACAACGATAATCTGGTCGAACTGTGC
>JAEEGG010013082.1_pt1 | contig 17806 bp, 12 predicted proteins | sample 9134161 | NCBI WGS metagenome assembly JAEEGG01 (sample SAMN16246543, study PRJNA631951) | gut metagenome | biome: gut microbiome; feature: rumen; material: CR-attached | host: Bos | place: Iran: Karaj | collected 2018-10 | reverse complement strand
GCCGTCAGCCACTAAATCCGGCTCCCACCACAGCGTCCTGCGGTAATCATCAGCCACTGGCGGTATGCTCCCGTAGTCATCGGTCCTGAACTTGGTCGGCACATCATACCCATGGAAATAAGTGATGCGCCGCCCTTTCTTGCTCTCCGTGCTCACATAAGGCCGGGTGAACATATACACCACAACAGCATAGGTAGAAGACTTCTGGTTTGTCCAGACATACATCGACTGCAACTCATCAATATAACCCTTAAAGACCGTAGGCCAGGCAATATCGTGTGTGAAACCCAACTCATTCAGCTGAGCTTCAAGCACATATGGAACATATTCTTCTAATACCGGATCATATTTTTTCAGCTTTCCCGTGATGGCCGCCACACGGTTGTCTAACATCCAAATTATATTCCGTCCACCATAACTGTAGTCATTGATGTCAAAAGGTCTTTTACCTTCTGGGTCGTTACTGCCCACCCATTGACCAGTTTCAAGTTCTATCATTATTGTACCAACAAAAGTCTTCGGGCCGTTCAACATATTATTAACCGACGCTAGCCACTCGTCATAACGCGGGATTACCTCACCCTTGTCGGCGATATCCTCGGCTGCTCCAGACACGTTGTAATAGAGATTCGCATGATAACGGGCGTTATACTCGTCCCACGCAGGGTTCCTGCGCACTTTCCAGCTGGGCTTTCTCGCCTTGATGGTGGCTGTCGATAAGGCATACTGGCCCACTCCGGTCTGAAGCATCTTCATCCGCTCATTGTCCATCTTCTCAAACGACGCGGCATCCACCTTGTATTTTTCCGAAAACGACGGCAACGCAATTGAGCTCGCCTCCTCTACTCCGATAAACCGCGGCTGAGGCTCAAACTGACGGTCGATGGTCACCTGATAGGTCTTCAGTTTGTCCTCTATTTTTGTCAGAATCTGCATGTTGAAATCACCATACACGTCATCGGGCAGACGGAACGCATAAAAGCCCGTGCTGTCGGTCCGCGTCTCGCCCGACGCATTCTTGCCTTCTTTGTTGTAGATATAAAGTGTCATATCGACATCACCTACAGGATTTTTCTTGACCAGTTTTTTCCACGAAGGTTTCAGATGACCATACACATACAAGCCGTCCTCCACCTGCTGGATTCGCTGACGCCAAGGGACCATGTCCGACATCACCTCCCAGTCATACCTACGCCAGCCGTTGAACAACATCAGACTGTCTGCCGCCAGACGATGAATCGCATCATCCGCCTCGAAATAATACTCAGGATGCGGGATATAGCCAGCTATGTCAGAGCCGAGCAGCATATAGGTGTTGATATTTCCGTGAGGGCCATTCACCAGACCACCGTAATCCATAGCAGAGAACGACAGATGGGCATTCGGAAGGGTATGCAGGTCAAGGCGCACCTTCCCGCAGGGACTCAGTCTCACGGATGATGTGTTAACGGAAACAGTGTCCAATGCATCCGGCTTGGGACACACGAAGAACAACCGCTCAGCATGAATATGACCCGCAGCATCGACCAAGGTGAGCTGATTCACACCCGGACGAAGCCGGTTGCGGGGCAGCCGCCTTGCATATTCCTCTGTCAGCGAGAGGGTGTCGGTCAGATAGATATTGCCGTTGTTCATCACGGTCATGCCAATAAACATCCCACGCATGCCAGCGGTGGAGAGGATACGCATACCCACATCCTCGGATATCGGGTCTACGTTCAGCACCAGCCCCTCGTCGAGCACGTCGGGCATCTCAAACTCGATTTTCTTCGTGTCGGGAGTGGTCAGAACCATCGTCAGCGGTCCGCCTGTGGGAATGATGTCGAAAAACCCACGGCCGGTGGAGTCGCTCACCACGATGGCGAGTGTATTTCCCTCGGCATCATCCACTTCCCCCGCCAACGACACCAGTTTATGCTCTTCATCTGAGACGGTGAAAGCCACGCGGCTGTAAAGACCCCTCACCAGCTTGCCACCCTCGGGATACACGTTCACCGTGTAGCCGCGGCTCTTACGTTTTTTCTGCTGCAAAGGATCAAGTGAGGCAACACTGTCCTTCTCAAAAAAACGCTCCGGCAAACGCTGATGATACGACAGCTGGTCAATTTGAGGATTGCGGTAATCACCGTCCACCGACGGCTTATTGAAAATAGGGAAAACGCGAGAGAAGCAGGCATCATCACCGAAATTCAGCATATACCGCGTATAAGCCCGAACCTCAAAGAAGCCGGTGGTGTAGATGCTGTCGAGCAGAATATCTCCATGCGCCTCACCGTTTTCCAGCTTCAGCTTACGCCGCTTCACCACGTTGCCCGACGGATTCACCAAGTCCACATACATCACCTTGCTGATATTGCTGGGCTTGCCGTTGTCGCTGCGGGTGACATAGCACTTGAAATACATCCGCTCATCCTCAAAATAGCCGGTGTTGTCGAAATGCAGATACACCTTCTCTTGAGGATAGGTCTTCTGGAACAACGCCACGTGGTTCATCCGACCGACAATCTGCTCAAGGTCAGTCTTCACCTCCTGAGCCGAAGCGAGAGTCACACAAAAAAAGCTGATTGCAGCCAATATTGTTTTCCTCATATTTCGTTTTTTTTAGTTTCTAGGGGCATTAGGGTCTTTATATTTTGGATTTTGGCCGTGCTTCGCCGGCCAGATGTGCGGCAGACGACTGCCGCTTACATGAAAGCAGACAGAATTAATGATACCTTAGTGATCTTAAGGACTTTAAAGTCATTAGAGTCTTTAAGGTCATTAAGGTCATTAGAGTCATTAGGGTCGTTAAGGTCGTTAAGGACATTAAGGACATTAAGGACTCATTGCTTCATCTAAGAACTTAGCTCTAACCCTCAGCCCAAGTCACATCTTCTTATACACCCGAGGTTCATTGCGGTCCTCGGTCAAAGAAATCAAGCTGTCACCTTCCACCTTCAAATCCATTTTGGGACCATCTTCCAGCTCAATATGCACACAATAAACTTTCTTACCGTCAAGATTTTGCTTCTTCAGTGTATAAGTGCCTTTCATCACCGCCTCTTCAGGTCTGCTCGTACGATGACGCCTGCCCTTAATGACACGTACCTCTCCAGTAGCCTCATCCACAATTTCCCGGGGAGAATCCTCCAAAACCATTTGTACCCATTTCACATGCCGGAATGTCAGATTGGTTTTATCAAGAAAGAGAATATCCTCGCTGTTGCCAACCGTGCCAACATCAGCCATAAACTCAGTTTCGTCACACTGCCATGAGGTGCCTGCCAATTTCGGTTTCTGGGCATTAACTACTACCGGAATGACGAACAACATCGCCATTACAATTCCAAATATTGTTCTACGTTTCATATTAATTAGGTTTTTAGTGATAAATCTATAAAAAATATGCCTTCTCTGCTTCTATTTACATTAATCAATCCAACCAGCCATTAATGATTTAAAAAGAAGTTTTTATTTTTAAATCCGGAACATGAATTCATTATGCAAAAATAAGCGATTTCAGCAACAAAAACAATTTTTCAACCCCATTTTTGCTTTTCCAGAACCAAAAAATAAACCAAACACCCGCTTTTCATCTTTTTTGTCGTAACTGTGGCTTCTCCGAAGTTACTATCACTCGGCAATACAAAGAAAAAAACTTGTTCCTTCTTTGTGTTGCTCTCGTTTTTTCGTAACTTTGCATTTCGTGAACACCCAAGAAGGACAAAAGACGGAAAATGAGTTTTTCTCGGACACCGAAAAACTCATCAGATAAAAGACTGTCTTCTTGTCTTCTCGTCGTCTAAAAAACATCATTAAGATGTACTCTGTTATACTCATCATACTGCTTTCTTTCCTGCCGCTCTGCTCCTCTGCCCAGACCGGCAACGACTCCATTATGATAAGTGTGAACGATACAGTAATCTCCGTCCTTCCCGACTCGCTCCAAACCCAATCAGAAAACGGCTCAACCGAAAACGAAGCAGAATCCGACACCATACCTGATGAGACAGAAGAACTCAAGGAGCCAGAACTGGTTTTTCACGAACTTCCAACTGTTTTAGACTCCATTTACAACTTCCGGCACTCTCTCGGCACTCTGCCCGATTCCGTCACCTCAAACGCATATATCAAATACAACGTCAACATCATCAAACGCAATATGGCGATGTTCTTCGTGCCGAAGGTCGATGTGCTCATTTCTGGAGACCGAAAACTCGTAGGAGAGTCCATCAACAAAGTGACGTTCTACGAAGGTGACAAAACCAAGTCGGAAGTGGTTGTCATCAACCACACCCTCAGCAAAAGCGGGGCAAGAAATGTGCCGGCTCTGACGGAATATCTCACGCCTTATATCTATAACCCCACCATCTTTAAGTCTTTCGTTTTCTCGCCATTCCACAAAAGCAATCATAAGTTCTATAAGTATAAGTTGAAAGAATTAGGTGCTTGGGCGGAGCTCTCCTTCAAACCAAGGATCAAAAATCCACAGCTCATCAAAGGAAAAGCGCTTATCGATCCAAACAACGGAAGGGTGCTCACCACCACTTTCAAATGCAATTTCCGTATGTACAAACTGAAATTCGACATTGAGATGAACGACGGCTCTGAACCGATGAACGACCCGCAAGGTGGAAAAATCGCACCGCTGCTGCCCAAGAAATGCAACATCGAAGCTCTGATGAGGTTCCTTTGGAACAAAATCGACATCCACTACGAAAACACATACGAATTGCCCATTATGCTCTCAGACACGATACAAGGATATCAGAACCGGCAGGCGATGAACGAACTCAGACCGTATCCCCTGACAGAGGATGAAGAAGCTGTGTTCGAGAAATACGACAGCCTACACACACCCGAAGTGCTCGATTCCATATACCAGGCTGAACATAAAGGCATCTCGATGAAACGTCTGTGGAACGACTACGGCAAGCAACTTTTCAAATCGCACACAGCAGAAATCGGAAACGCAGACTTCAAACTCAACCCCATCATCGACCCCATGCAACTGCTCTACAGCGCTACGAAAGGTTTTATTTACCGCATCAAGACCAGGGCTGTCGTTCAGCTGGGAAGCAACTCAAGATTCTCTTTCGCCCCGAACGGAGCATACAATTTCCATCGTAAACGCTGCTATTTCGAACTGCCTATCACTTGGGAGTACAACATCAGGAGAAATGCACACATTCAGATGAACATGTATAACACCGACCCCATCAGCAACACAGGAATCAAGTATGAGAAAAAAAGGGTGCAAGACAAAAACAAAATAGACTTCGATTCTCTCAGTCTCGAATACTTCCACAATCTCCACCTCATTCTCGACTATCAGTACGCGTTCAGGGAATGGAACCATATCAACGTAGGATTCAATTTCTACAGACGTTCACCTATGCACAAAAAAGCTATTGACAAAGATGGAAATGTGGTGAAAACGAATTTCACATTCGCGCCTTTCGTGGAATGGACGCAGCGGCTCTGGAAAAACGGGCCTACGCTCAACATCAACTACGAGCAGGGTATCATGGACGTGATGGGAGGAACGAACTCATACGGAAAACAGGAGACAGACATCACCTGGAAAATACCGCTAAAGCAACTTCGAACCGTGTCCATGAGGTTAGGAGGAGGATGTTTCATCTTCAACAACCGTAACCGGTTTCTCGACTTCAACAAATTCCGCGACAACAACCTGCAAGACCACTGGAATGACAAGTGGACCAGCGATTTCCAACTCATCGACCGCCGGTGGTACAACGCCAGCGACTTCTACATCCGGTCAAACGTCACATACGAGTCACCGCTGCTCATGGCATCATGGCTTCCCCTCATCGGCAGACACATACGAATGGAGAGGGTATATATCAATAATCTTGTCGTAGAAGACTTTCACCCATACTCCGAAATCGGCTACGGTTTCGCCACAAAAGCGTTCTCTTTCGCAGCATACGCCTCGTTCATGAACGGGAAATACAACTCTGTCGGATGCCGGTTCGCACTCGAGCTCTACACCTCACACTATTAGACCCCGTTGCTCCCACCAATTCTTTAAGGTCCCTAAAGTCCCTAAATCCTTCTTCCCCCATGCACATCCTTATTGCCATCGACTCTTTCAAAGGCTGCCTCACATCGCAGGAAGCCAACTGCGCCGCAGCCGAGGGCATCCGCGACAGCTTTCCTGATGCAAAAATCACCGCCCTACCCGTCAGCGACGGAGGAGAAGGCTGGCTTGATGCCGTTCATCATGCCATCGGAGGAGAAATACACACAGCAAAAACGCTTGACCCACTGCTACGCCCTGTCTGTGCGCCCTACATCTACGTCCCCCAGACCAACACCGTCTTCATTGAGTGCGCGAAGGTCATCGGTTTGGGACTGCTTGCCGAACAGGACAGACACCCGCTCGGACTTTATTCGCACGGGATGGCTGATATGCTCATCGCTGCATGGCAAGCACATCCGGGATGCCATTTCGTAGTTGGATTGGGAGGAAGTGCCACATGCGACATCGGCGCAGGTTTTTTCATGGGATTAGAGGACTACGACAAAGAATTAAATCTAAGGAACAAAGAAAAACCCAAAGTCACCATCGCTGCAGATGTGGCCAACCCGCTTTGTGGTCCGACAGGATCTGCACGGCTGTTCGCCCCACAGAAAGGAGCGACTCCCGATGAGGTGGAGATTCTGGAACGGAGGGCATCTCTCACTGCGGTCAGGTGGAAACGACTGCTAAATGGCAAAGACTGCTCCAACAACGCAGGAGCAGGAGCCGCAGGGGGCTTAGGCTATGCATTCATGCAATGGCTCGATGCGGAATACCATCCTGGCATCGAGCTGCTCCTCGAATTGTCAGACTTCAAGCGTCTCGCAGCAAGCTCCGATATCATCATCACCGGCGAAGGATGTGCCGACCGGCAGACACTTCTCGGAAAAGTGCCAATGGGCATTCTGAAATCTGTACAGTCAGAAAAAAAAGAGACCGTTGCCAACAAACCGTATGTCTATCTGATTGCAGGAAAAGTCGAAGACAAAAACCAGCTATTGCAGGCTGGTTTCTCCTGTGTGGAATCCATCAATCCTCCTGACATCCCCTTATCCATCGCCATCCAAAAACCAACCGCCATCAACAACATCCGAACCACTGTCAGCAGAATAATCAACCGTTATCTCCAACAAAAGCTGCTATAACCAACCAGCCTCTCAGCACAACTTAACCTTAAAGAGCCCAAAAACTAATAATCATCCGATTATTCCGAGTTTTCCGATTACTCAGATTACTCCGACAATCGCTCTCAAATGGTCTTTAATCTTAAATTATAAAATCTTAATTACTGTTTAAACGGTCTTCCTTCGCTGTCGAATCCCCATTTCACATCATCTTTCTTTCCGCCTCTGCCCTGGGGTTTGCCTTTACCGTCCTTACGGCCGTCAGGCTTTCCCTCACGACGAGGTCTATGGCCGTCACGCCTGCCACCCTTGTCGGGTTTGCGGCCTGGTCCCTTGTCATCGCGTCGCTTGCCACCCCCGCGCTTTCCGTCCTCATGCCGTTTTGAGACATGTTCCTCATGGTCGTAACGGTTCCACTCCCCTATCTGGAAGTCTTCGCCTCGGTCCCCCCACTTAAACGTGTGACGGTTCACATGATGGTCGAAGTCACCTTCAAACAGCGGTACAAACTCCTCCTTTTTCTTCTCACGGCGGAACGGCTTGCCGTCGCGCTTGCGGTCAGGTCGAGACTTGAAATAATGCTCATCGTCGCGAGAGCCATGACTGCGTCTTCCGCTCTCATCATAGTCTTCATCATCACGCATCTTGTGAGGTTTAAACTTGGCATTGCGCTCGCGCTCCTCCTCTGATTTAATGTCCAGCCCCTCCTCGCGGCGGTCGCGCAGACTGCCGTCAAACACTTGGTATTTGCGAAACTCACATGGAATCGATCCGTTGTACAAAGCGATTTTTGTGGATGGACGGAAACCGATTGCGGCGAAGCAGTCCTCATGCGAACTGAGAATCCATGCGTCGTTGCCTACAAAGTTTTGCTTCAGACGGGTGCCGATGGTCTTATACAGGTCGAGGATATCCTCTGGTGCCAGACGTTCACCATAAGGGGGATTGGTAATCATTAGGGCGGGGTGGTCTGGCTGCTCGAAATCGTAGAAATCACCCTGACTCACCTCCACAATCTTACTTACACCAGCGGATCGGACATTATCCAAAGCGGTAGCAACAGCACTCCTGTTGATATCGTATCCGTAAATTTTATGATCAAACTCCCGCTCCTGGCTATCATCGTTGTAGATAGTCTCCAACAGAGACTCATCAAAGTCTTTCCAGCGCTCAAATCCAAACTCCTCCCGGAACACACCCGGATAGATGTTCTGCGCTATCAAAGCTGCCTCTATCAGAATCGTGCCCGATCCGCAGAACGGGTCAATAAGATCGCACTCTCCATTCCATCCGGTCATCATGACTAATGCGGCTGCTAATACCTCATTCAAAGGAGCCTGCACTGTACCTGTGCGGTAACCGCGCTTATGAAGGCTCTCTCCGGAGCTGTCGAGCGAGATACAAACCTGATTCTCGCTGATATGGACATTGATGCGGAAATCGGGGTTGCTGATGCTCACGTTAGGACGCCCCTCGTAACGCTCACGAAAATAATCAGCGATAGCATCCTTCACACGATACGCTACGAATTTCGAATGACGGAAATTCTCAGAAAAGACCACAGAATCCACTAGGAACGTGTTCTTCACATCCATGATCTCATCCCACTCCATCGATTTCACCACAGCATAAACCTCATCGGCATCGGTGGCGGTAAACTCCTTTATCGGCTTCAGCACACGAACTGCCGTCCGAAGACAGAAATTCGCACGGTAGAGCATCTCCTGATCTCCTGTGAAAGAAACCATACGGTTGCCTATCTCTATGTTGTCGGCTCCTAAGGCCGTCACCTCCTTTGCAAGTAATTCCTCCAATCCTTGAAAGGTCTTTGCGATGATTTTAAATTCCATTTTCAGTTAATATCTGTTCTGTTTTCTTTTCAAACAATAAATTTCCAAATTCCAAACGAAATCTGTGTCAGCCCAGCCACACTGGGGGCGCGGTCTTCTTGTCTTCTTTTTAAAAACTTCTACTTTTTCCTTGACGACCGTCCCTGAACCACCGAGCAGCCAGGCGGCACGTCCTCGGTCACCCAGATGTTGCCGCCAACCACAGCACCCCGTCCAATCGTAATGCGTCCCAGAATCGTGGCGTTAGAATAAACCACCACATCATCTTCCAGAATCGGATGACGCGGAATGCCCTTGATTGGATTTCCGTTCTCATCAAGTGGAAAGCTCTTCGCACCAAGTGTAACACCCTGATACAGCTTTACATTCTTGCCGATGACACAAGTCTCACCTATCACTACACCCGTACCATGGTCGATGGTGAACGATTCACCGATAGTAGCCCCCGGATGGATGTCGATACCCGTCTCAGAATGTGCCATCTCGGTCAGCATACGCGGTATGAGCGGCACCCCCAACAACAGCAGCTGGTGGGCGATGCGGTAGTTGGTCAGTACCTTCACCACCGGGTAGCATGCGATGATCTCACCATTGCTCTTGGCGGCGGGGTCTCCGTTATATGCGGCTACCACATCGGTTGTCAGGATAGCGCGCAGACTGGGCAAGCTGGCGATAAACTGCGACGTGATTTCCTCTGCACGCTGATGACAGTTCATGCAATATTCCTCATCGTATTCCAGACTGATGGCAATCTGCTCACGCAACAGGCGGGACAGACGGTCCACCCTCACGCCTATATAGTATTTCAGCGTGTCGCTATAGACCGGCGTCTCACCGTAGTGATAAGGAAAGATAATATCGCGGGCAATATCAATAATCTCTGCCAGCACATGCTCCGATGGCATCCGGAACACCCGCGTGTCCTTGTCAAACAGGCGCGACAACGTGTTGATGTCCGCCAACTGATCCACCGAATGTGTCAATATCGAATGATCCATTTGTTCACTTCCTTTTTATTCCATTTCCGAAGGAAATTAACTTCCAAATCCGAAGGATTTTAACTCCCCCTAATTTTTTATTTCAAGAATTTATCCATAATTTCCTGAGCTGCCTCGTCGCCCAGCTCCTTGGCTTTCTCCAGGTTGATTTTCGCGTTTGCCTTGTCTCCTTTCTGAATCTGCGCATAACCGAGTATCCGGTAAGCGTCAGGATACTGCTGGCTGAGCGCAATACATTTCTCTGCGGCGGCGATACATTCGTCAAGCTGGTTCACGCGAAGGTGCATAGCACTCTTCTCAACGAGATAGAGCGGGCTGTTGGGCTCCATCTCAACGGCTTTATTGATATCATCCAACGCCTGCTGGTACATCTTTCCCTGAAGCTCTATCTGACTGCGGTCGTAATAGAACACGGGGCTCACCTGGCCCTTGCTCAAGTCAAAGAACGTGTTGTAGTCTGCGACAGCCTTACGATACATCCCGGCATCGTTGTAAAGCTTGGCACGGTGCATCACGTAGCCGGAGGCTTCTGCCGGCAACGAGTCAGGGAACTGTGCCATGGCTGAGTCCATCAGGGCTATCTGGATGTCGAGGCTGTCGCCGGCTGCCTGATGTTCCAGACAGCAAGCATGGAACGTTGCGGGACCTTTATATTTGCTGGTGTTCACATCGTCGTAGATGGCGATGGCGCCACGATGGTCACCGCTCGAGGAAAGCAACTCAGCTTTCAGCAAGATAGCTTTATAGAGCGTAACCTCATTCATCTCCTTCATGTCGGCTTTGGTCTCTTTTTCCAAGTCTGCACGCATGCCTGTGATAGCCTGCTCCACATGATCCAACGCCACCGGGTAGGTCCACTTGTCGTAGACGGGCTCAGGCAGATAAACCAGCTTGTCGCGTATGGTCTGGGCCACACAGTAATGGCCATAGCTTTTATCCTCAACCAGCTTCATATAGGTCTGAAGGTCACGGTCGGCGTCATCAAAACGCTGGAGGTCGATGAGCGGAATGGCACGGCGGAGATAGCCCTCAGCCACGTCGGGATAGGTCTCGATAAACAGGTTCACCAGGTCCATATACTCGTCGTTGCCCGTGTTGCGCGATTTCATTGACAAGTATATCAAGGCCTCGCCCGGTGAGTCGGGAATACCCTTCTTGATGTAGATTTTGTTGTAAGTCATCGACTGGCTGCGGTTGAGCAGCGCACCTAAACTCAGGTCTCTGCCCATCGCGGCATCCACCGCACCGCTCTTTTTATCCACCGACGACAGAATGATACCGACCAGTTCGCCGTTGGTGTTGAACAGTCCGTTTCCTTCCTGCTTTCCGTCAAACTCGGAAGTGAGGGTATAGTATGCATATTTGTTGTCCGACACCATGTCTTTCTTCTCTATCGACGACTTCGGCACCACGTTCACCTTCCCTTTTGTATAACCGATAGCGAGGACATCCATTCCGCGGTTCGAGGCGGTCGATGAGGCGATGGTGAGCGGCGTGGTCTTCTTGTTGGAGATACGGAAGCGCACCAGCCCATAAACATCGTCGGCACCGAGGATTCGCTCCACATCGTATTTGTTGCCACTCGCATCCACCACCACAGCGCTGTAGGCTTCCTTGAACGTGTTATAGGTGGAAATTACCGCACCGTCGGACGAAACCACAAAACCGCAGCCTTCATTCAGCTTCTCACGGTTTTGGTCGTATGTGATCACCGACAGAATCGACTTCTGTGCTTTCGACAGCCATTTCGGTGCAGGTGCCTCTTGCCCCCACACACTCAGTGTCAGAGCCGTCAAAACCAGTGTTATCAAAAACTTTTTCATTGTATGTTTAAATAATATGAGACTATAGGATTTTTATAGGATAAGATGGGATTTTATAAGACTGGATAAGATAATATTAGGATAAAATGGGAATTAATAAGAACAAACAAAAAGAAACTAAAAACTATTAAGCAATGTCCGTGCGTTCTCAATCGCCGCCTTAGTCATCTCCGCACCGCTGAGCATGTGCGCTATCTCCTCCACCCGCTCTTCGCTGCTCAGCTCCACGATATGCGTATGCGTGGCATCATCATCGTCTTCCTTATAGACTTTGTAGTGGCTGCTGCCCAACGCCGCAATCTGAGGCAGATGTGTGATACTGATCACCTGACGGCCTCCCTCGCCCATCGACTGCATAATCTTCGCCATCTTCTCGGCGATGCGTCCCGACACACCGGTGTCGATTTCATCGAAGATGATGGTCGGCAGTTTAACAGCACTGGCTATCAGAGACTTCAGCGAGAGCATCACACGCGCAATCTCACCACCCGACGCCACTTTCGACACGTCCTGCAAAGCACCGTTCTTGTTCGCGGAAAACAGGTATGCCACATGGTCCGCGCCGGTAGCACTCAGCTGCGACAAATCGGAAGAAACACATATTTCAAACCGCACATTAGCCATACCCAGTTCCTGCAGTAAGCCCACCATTCGGTTTTCCACCTCACGGGCAGCAGCAGTTCGGCAGGCAGTCAGCTCCGAGGCAAGGGCAGACGCATCAGCATAGAGTTTTTCGGCTTGCTTCCGCAGCTCGTTGATATGCTCCTCACTGTTGTCTATGGCATCGAGTTTCTGGCAATAGTCATCACGGATGGCTTTCAACGCCGCGATGCTGTCAACGTTATGTTTACGTTCAAGGGTATAAATCTGATTGAGCCGCTCCTCCACCTGCTGCAGGCGCTCAGGGTTCGACTCCACGCTGTCGATGCCGCTCTCGATTTCGCCTGCCACGTCTTTCAGTTCGATATAGCAGCTTTCTATGCGCTCCGACAACTCACCGGCAGGCGCATATTTGTCGCCGATGCCAGACAGCGACGACAGGGCATGCTTCAGCTGCGACAGGATATTGTCTCCGCCGCCCGGCTGCTCGTCGCCGTCAATCACCGACTGGGCGGCGAAAAGCTCTGAGCGGATTTCTTCGGCATGCTCAAGCAGCTCCGACTCGCGCTCCAGCTCCTCCTGCTCGTCATCGGAATCCAAACGGGCCTCATCAAGCTGGTTATACTGGAACCGCCAGTAGTCCTCATCCTCCTGACTGCGCTGGGAAACTGCTATTGCCTCGTCGAGGGCTTGGAGTGCATGGCGGTAATCGGCATAAACAACCTGATAGCGGTTCAGCAGGTCTGAGTCGCCAGAGAGAAGGTCAAGCACACTGAGCTGAAACCCTTCTTTGTTGAGCAGCAAATTCTGGTGTTGGGAATGGACGTCGAGCAGCTGGTCGCCGAGTTCCTTCAGCTGTCCCGCGCTCACGGGTGTGTCGTTGATGAAGGCACGGCTTTTGCCCGTGGCAGTCAGCTCACGGCGAACCACACACTCTGTCCCGTCGAAGTCAAGGTCGTTATCATCAAAAAAAGGCTGAAGGGCATAACGGCTCACGTCGAACACGGCTTCCACCACACAACGGCACTCGCCGCTCTTGATGCTGCGTGTCTCCGCCCGCTGACCTTTCAGCAGTCCGATGGCGCCTAAGATAATGGATTTGCCGGCACCGGTCTCACCGGTAATCACCGAGAATCCGTCATGAAGCTCGATATCAAGCTTGCTTATCAGCGCATAATTCTCAATATGTAACGACTTTATCATGTCAAATAACAAAAGTAGCCACAAAGTTACGCATTTTATATGAAATAAAACGCATGCAGATGTGCTTTTATCCCTTATTTTTAAGATTATTTGCTTAATCCCATGAGTTTTTATTCTTTTGTTAGCATATTTTGCAATCATTTTTTCTAAAAATATTCATATCCCTGCGGGATGGAGTTAATTTTCTGCGAAAATGGCGTAATCACTCAAAAACAGTCCACAAACCCAGTTGTCATCAACCTTTTAAGAACTTCAGTATTTTTTTAGTAAATATATTTTTGAATTTTTTTGAACGCAGCGACCACTAACAAATAAAAAAAAGAACAATTAAAAACTAAAAAAAAAACAAACCTCTGCCATCTTTTTTCGTACCTTTGCCGTATCTTTGCAAAAAATAAACAACAACTCCAATCAAATTCCAATGCTCCCATCAACTCCAATCGCTCCCATTAACCCCCATCGCTCCCATTAATCCCATCATTCCCGTTCGCTTTCTTGCAGGCAGCAGTCGTCTGCCGCACATCCGGCCGGCGAAGCACGGCCATCCCTAACCTCTAAAAAAACAACAAAATGCCCTACCAAAATCTTATCAGCAAACACGTCTGGGTAATCGAAACAATCTACCAGCGTAAAAAAATCTCCTTCAAAGCCCTGAACGAACGCTGGCAGCGCGACGTCGACATCAGCGGCGGAGAGGCTTTGTCCAAGCGCACCTTCGACAACTGGCGATACGCCATCTGGGACACGTTCGGCATCAACATCGTCAACGAAAACCATGGCGAATACCGCTATTACATTGAAAACATAGAAGACATCAGTCAGAACGGACTGCGCTCATGGCTCTACAACACCTTCTGCGTCAGCAACGCGATCGCCAGCAGCCAGTGCATCAAAGACCGTATCGTACTGGAATATGTCCCCTCCGGACAGCAGTACCTCTACCCTATCATCGAGGCGATGAAAGAAAACAAAGTCCTCAACATCACCTACCACAGCTACTGGAAAGACGAGGAGAGCAACTTCGACGTGCAGCCTTATTGCGTCAAGCTATTCCAACAGCGGTGGTATCTGATTGGGCTGAGCACCTATGCTTATTACCACAAGCAGGAGCCACGCATCTACGCGCTCGACCGCATCCATTTTCTCCACACCAAAGACGAGACCTTCGACATGCCCAAGGACTGGACTGCCAAAGAATACTTCCACGGCTGTTTCGGCATCTTCGCCAACCGGGAAACCGAAATCCAGACCATTAAACTCAAAGTGTTGCCAGGCCAGGCGAACTACATCCGCAACCTCCGTCTCCACAAATCCCAGCTGGAGACCGAATGCAACGACGAATTCAGCATCTTCACCTACAAGCTCCGACCCACCTACGACTTCATCCAGCAACTGCTATGGAACGGTGATAACATCGAAGTGCTCCAGCCCCTATCACTACGCCAGCAAATCGCCGAGATTATCAGAAACATGTGGGGCAAATACTGCAACGACACACCTGCCACACAGACAGCGATGGAAAGCCCACAAGAACTAACTTGAATTTATTTACAAGAATTACAGGAATTAATTGAATTATTCAAGTTTCGGATGTTCAATCAACAAAAAAGATAAAAAAACGTTTTGTCATGGGCTGCGCCCAATGGTATGGATTGCAGCCATGCTTGCCTGAAAACAAGTTTTCCGCAACCATGCCCACAATCCATACCGCACTACGTGCTGACAAAACTGAACAAAAAGTAGAACTTCGTTCTTCAAAAAACGCTTCGCTTAACACAAAACCATCCGGTTTGATTGCCAGAACACAACTGATAATGTGTTGTAAAACAATAAATAATGACTTCAGAAACTTGAGTTGAATTATTTAAAGTGAAGAGTGAAAAGTGAATAGTGAAAAGTGTATTTACTCTGGAATATGATGATTAACTTGAATTATTTTTTACAGGAATTTCTAGAATTATTATTTCTTTTTGATAGACATGAATTATCACAAATTTGCCACAAATTTATCATAAATTTATTTTTTAAAGATTTTTTTGATTACATTTAATATACAATATATATATCTTTATATCAATAAATTTTCAAATCCGAAACTTCAGAAAACTAAAAACTCATGTTAGATTTCGCAGCTATAGATTTTGAAACCGCCAACAACCAGCGATCATCCGTCTGCTCCGTTGGCATCGTTATCGTACGCGATGGCGAGTTTACCGACTCCTTCTACTCACTCATCCAGCCGGAGCCCAACTACTACAACTACTGGTGCTCACAGGTTCATGGCCTCTGCCGTGAGGACACCGAGGAAGCCCCAGTCTTCCCGAAGGTATGGGCACAGATAGAGCCCCTGCTCCGCCTCACCGACGAGGAAGCCGCCCGAACCGGACGGCCCTTCCTTCCGCTCGTCGCCCACAACAAACGGTTCGACGAATCCTGTCTGAAAGCGGTCTTCCGCACATATCAGATGGACTACCCCGACTACAAGTTCTACGACACACTCCGTGCCTCCCGCCGCAAGCTTCCCCATCTCGAGAACCATCAGCTCCAGACCGTAGCCGCCGCCTGCGGATTCACCCTCGAAAACCACCACCATGCCCTCGCCGACGCCGAAGCATGCGCCTGGATAGCCCGTGAAATCCTATAACCATTCGAATGAACTCCCATTCAAAGAATTAACTTCCTATTTTCGCATAATCAACAACTTTCAATGTATTAAGAATCACCATGAACGTACTTGACGAATTAAACGACATTTTCAGAACTGGCTATAACAGCGAAAAGCTACAAGCCATCAAACCCAAACTCGAACACTATCTCACCACTTGTCCTGAAGAGGAAAAGCCCATATGCAAAAGAAAGATTGAGACAGTGGAAAGGCTGATAAAAGAATGCAAAGAAGTAGATAAGCTTCGTCAGCAGTATAACCTTTTTTACGAATATATCCAAAACAATGCTGATTCGGGATTAGTAGAATTAGCATATACTGAGCCTTTTGGCAATTCCTATGGTGTGGAAGTAATGGTTGGCAATTATATGATGGAACTGGCTTTTAAGCCGATGAACGAACCTGAGAAGAACGAGGAAAGAACAAAATTCTTTTCAAAAGCCAGTGGTATCAATAAGCAGTTCATGATAAGAAAAGACATGATACTCCCGGAATACCAGAATCTTAAGCACAGACGCAGAGACTATTATCCCACATCCGTAACGTGGGGGAATTGGGCTGACCTGATTATAGACACCATCAAGAAAGTGACTGCCAATCCTTATGATTTCCTCAAAATGTGTCGCTCATCTTGTCCTTTCAATAATTACAATTAATCTACTTCATCAGACAAAACCTGTTAAAGCCCCATTGTCATCGCCTGAGGCGTGGTCTTCCCGACCGCGTCTGGTATCGAGGGCTCAATGCCCGAAGACGCTTGTGACAATCATCCGCATGGCCACTAAAAAACTAACAACTAAAAACTAAATCAACAGATTCACGCCCATTTTCTTTCCGATTTGTTTGCTCGTTACCGCAAAATCATTTATATTTGCACTCGAAACAGACATAAAAGGAAGAATTAAGTGACATGAACGTCGCGCTGTAAGGTGGATTCACGGAAATCTCGCAAATAGAAATGAATCTCTGCCACAAAACAGCGAAGTTATGTTTCACGTCCCTAAATAGGGCGTGAATCGTTTTCTGCTCGTTTTCAGGGATTCAGGCTTTGCGAGAGCCTCCGTGAGGAAATTAGCACGAAGTCGGTTCCGCTCTTTTTTCTTTTATTAAAAAACCGTAATCCTCCCTTCAACCAGTGCACTCCAATCCCTACAACCCTATGTGCCCACAGAGACTCCCCGTGGCGCGTCTCATTGTACTGCGAAACAGCAAAAACAACCAAACAACCACCATCACCGCATCATCTCCCAAACGATTAGGAGCAGACGTTCTCACACATCGAATAGCACCCACCCTCCTGAATCGCACCATAGTATGATACACAAATTAAAACAATAAAAATGAGACAATGGTCATTTTGCGATATTCATCAGCAAATTAGTGCGATGACCATAAAAAACATTTTATCATTAACCATATTGAAGAATTAAGTACGCACTATATTAACTTTTTCTTTTGGTAGTATTACTTATTATTGTTATGCAACTGATTACTGAAGATTTATACAAAAAATTAAAC
>JAEEGG010013081.1_pt1 | contig 17807 bp, 13 predicted proteins | sample 9134161 | NCBI WGS metagenome assembly JAEEGG01 (sample SAMN16246543, study PRJNA631951) | gut metagenome | biome: gut microbiome; feature: rumen; material: CR-attached | host: Bos | place: Iran: Karaj | collected 2018-10 | reverse complement strand
CCTCGTCCAGCACGACATCGACTTCGTGCGCGCGGTCGCGACTTCTGTTCTCGAGATCACGCGCGAGGGGATACGCCAGTTCCCGGGCGGATACGACTACTACTGCGAGAAGAAGGCGCAGATGGCGACGAAGGTCGAGAAGGACGCGGGTGTCGAGAAGGCCGAGAAGGTCGTGGGCGAGGAGCCGGCGCTTTCCAAGAAGGACCTCCGCAAGCAGCGCGCGGACGCGCGGGCGAAGATCGCGCCGAAGGTGAAGGAGCTCAAGCGCCGCGTGGAGACGGCGGAGAAGAAGATCGACGAGCTGCAGAAGGCGCTGGACGAGGCGAGCGCGGAGCTGTTCAATCCGAAGCCGACGACGGACTTCGCGGAGGCGAACCGGAAGGTGCGCACGCTCCAGTTCGAGATCGACCGGTACACGGCGGACTGGGAGGAGGCCGCGACCGAGCTCGAGGAGCTGACGAGCGCCGCCCAGACGTGATTGGTGATTGCCGTCGGTGCAAGCATTTGCAAAAAGGGGAGATTAACTGATGAAGAAATTGTTCGCATTCTTCGCCGCAGCTGCGGCGATGGCCGCGCAGTGCGCCGAACTGAAGGCGCCGGACCATCTGACGGTCGAGCGGCTTGCTGATCCTGTCGGAATCGAATCGCGCTCGCCGCGTTTCGGATGGTGGCTCGGCGAGGGATTCGTTCGCCAGAAGAGCTACCGCATTCTCGTCGCCTCGTCGCCCGAGAAGCTCGAGGCAGGCGAAGGCGACCTCTGGGATTCTGGGGACGTGCAGTCCGACGATTCGGTAGACATCATCTACGCGGGGCGGCCGCTCGGCGATTCCGTCCGCGCATGGTGGAAGGTGCAGGTGAGCGAATGGCAGGGCTCCGGAATGGCCGTCTCGCCGTGGAGCCGTCCGTCGCGCTTTACGACCGGAACGCGCGACTGGCGGGCGAAGTGGATCGGCGGGACCGACTCCTCTCCGGACGCAGGCGCCCCTGCGTTCAGGAAGCGCTTCACCGTGAAAGAGGGGCTTCGCGAGGCGACGCTTCACGTAACCGGACTCGGCTTCCACGAGCTCGAGCTCAACGGACGCCGCCTCGACTCGCGCAGGCTTGATCCGCCGTACACCGACTACACGAAGCGCGTCCTCTACTCGACGTATCTCCTCGAAGACAGGCTGCAGGCGGGCGAGAACACGCTGGAGGCGCGGCTCGGGAAGGGCTGGTTCGACTGTCCGCCGAGCGGAGTGTGGAACCTCCACGAGTCCGCGTGGATTGCGCGTCCGCGCTTCCTCGCGCAGCTGGAGCTGAAATATGCGGACGGAAGCCGCGACCTTGTCGTTTCCGACGCGTCGTGGTCCGAGATCGGCAACCCGGTGCGCTTCGACTGCGTGCGCAAGGGCGAGACGGACGGACCGGCGCCCGAGTTCGAGCGTCCCGCGCGTGTAGTCGACGCGCCGAAGGGCAGGCTTGAGGCGGCGCAGGTTCCGCCGACCGTGGTGCGCCGCGAGGTGCGCGCCGTGCGCGTCGAGAACTTCGGCGACGGAACTGCGACGGTCGACTTCGGCGAGGATTTGGCTGGCTTCGCGCGCGTTGCGCTCAAGGGGCTCGCCGCAGGCAGCGAGGTGACGTTCCGCTACGACGAGCTGTGCAGGCCAGACCTTCGTCCGCTTCCGGCGAAGGAGCGGCACATCGCGTGCCTGACGCGGAAGATGGAGGACGGACGTCTTGTCGAGGACTGGGAGGGATTCCAGCTCGACCGCTACATCGCGTCCGGCGCAGGAGAGGAGACGTACGAGCCGCACTTCACGCCGAAGGGTTTTCGGTATCTCCACGTGTCCGGTCTAGCCGCGCCGCTTGAGAAGTCCGACGCCGTCGCTCTCGAGCTTTCGACGGACTTCCGCAAGGTCGGAACGTTCTCCTGTTCGTCGGAGGATTTCAACGCCGTCATGGAGATGGCGGACCGCGCATACCGGGCGAATTTCGTCAATGGATATCCGACTGACTGTCCGCACCGCGAGAAGAACGGGTGGACGGGCGACGCAAACCTTGCCGCGGAGATGGCGCAGTATGTGTACGAGAACACGGCGGCGTACGAGCACTGGCTCAGGGAGTGCGCAGTCGAGGCGCATCCCGTGACGGGGCGCGTTCCGAAGATCGTGCCGAACGGGGCGTGGCCGCAGGAAGTCGACGGTGGGACGGGTCCGATATGGGACGGCGTAATTGTCCGTCTCCCGCGCGATCTCGTGCGCTACCGCGGCGACAGGAGCCTCTTCGCGGAACTCGAGCCTGCGATGAGGAAGTATGCAGACGACTACGAGCAGTTCATCGACGAGAATGGCGACATGCCCGTCGGCTTCGGCGACTGGTCTGCGTCGACTCCTGGGATGTCACCGGCGATCACCACCGTCGCGTACTTCGCGGACATCTGCGACACGCTCGGGAAGGACGACATTGCGGCGGAGCTGCGCGCGGCGGCGGTGAGGAACCACTACCGCGGGAATGGAGTCTGGGACGGCGGCGAGCAGACGGCGATAGCGTGCGCGCTAAACTACAGGCTCGTCCCGGAGTCCGAAAGGCGCGCGACGGAAGGCGCGCTTGTGGAGTCCGTGAGGCGCGCGAAAGACCACATCGACTTCGGCCTGTGCGGATCGAAGGAGGTCTTCAGGGCGCTCTCCGAGGCGGGGAGGACGGACCTCGCGTTCAAGATGGCGACGAAGAAGGACTATCCGTCGTTCCTCCACTGGCGCGCGCTTGGCGCGACGGCGTTCTGCGAAAGCTGGGGCGCGGAGTTCTCGCGCAACCACGTCATGTTCGCGGATGTCGCGGCGTGGGCCTACCAGTACCTCGCCGGCATACGCGGAGTGCGCGACGGCTTCAAGCGCTTCGAGCTCTCGCCCGTCGTGATAGACGCGCTTGATTTCGTCGAGGCCAGGACTGAGACGCCGTACGGAGTCGTCGAGTCGTCCTGGCGCAGGACGAAGGACGGCATCGTCTACCGCTTCACGATTCCGCGCAACACAGCTGCGCGCGTGTCGTTCGGCGGACGCGTCCGCACCTATGCGGCCGGCACATACGAGCTGAAGTAGTGGTTTTCGATTGTGCAATCGAAGGTTGTGAAGATTACAACACATCGCGATTGACCGTTTTTGCCTTCTTGTGATAAGATTTACGGTGTCGTCAAGAAAGGACAAAACCATGATAAACCAGCCCAATGTGAAACTCGCCGTCGTCGGCGTCAGCCGCGACTGCTTCCCCGCTTCGCTCACCAAGAAGCGCGTTGCCGCCCTTATGGCGGAGGTCAAGAAGGCGAAGCTCGCCAACGTCGTCGACTGCCCGGTCACGATCGAGAACGAGATCGACGCCCTGAAGGCGCTCGAGTGGGCGCGCAAGGAAGGCGTCAACGCCTGCTGCATGTTCCTCGGCAACTTCGGCCCCGAGGGCCCGACGACGATGTTCGTCCAGAAGTTCGGCGGTCCCGCGATGGTTCTCGCGGCGAAGGAGGAGAACAAGGCCGTTCTCGCGTCCGACCGCGGCGATGCGCTCTGCGGCGTGCTCAACTTCAGCTACAACGTTGGCCTTCGCCGTCTCAAGGTCTACATTCCCGAGTATCCGGTCGTCAACGCCAAGGAGGCGGTCGCCGAGCTCGCGGACTTCGTCAAGATCGCCCGCGTCGTGATCGGCATGAAGAACCTCAAGGTGTTCGGCTTCGGTCCGCGTCCGTACGACTTCCTCGCGTGCAACGCGCCGATCCAGCCGCTCTTCGACCTCGGCGTCAACGTCCAGGAGAACTCCGAGCTCGACCTCTTCGAGCACTTCCACAAGATGGCGTCCCGCAAGAGCGAGATCGACGCGATCGTCAAGGATATGCAGAAGGAGCTCGGCAAGAAGTGCCCGTATCCGGATCTCCTTCCCCAGCTCGCGCAGTTCGAGCTCGCGCTCATGGACTGGTACGAGAAGCAGCGCGGCGCGTCCGAGTACGCTGTCTTCGCGAACAAGTGCTGGCCCGCGTTCCAGACGAGCTTCCACTTCGTCCCGTGCTACGTCAACTCGCGCCTCACCGGCCGCGGCATTCCCGTCGCGTGCGAGGTCGACCTCTACGGCGCGGTCTCGGAGTACATGCTCGAGTGCGCGACCGAGAAGCCGGCGACGCTCCTTGACATCAACAACTCCGTTCCGGACGACATCCTGCCGAAGGGCATCAAGCTCTGCGGCGCGGAGAAGCGCGACCTCTACATGGGCTTCCACTGCGGCAACACCTGCAGCTCGTGCCTCAAGAACTGCGGCATGAAGTACCAGCTCATCATGAACCGCGGGCTCGAGGGCGGCGGCAAGCCCGTCATCTCGCGCGGCACGATGGAGGGCCAGATCAAGCCCAGCGAGACGACGATGTTCCGTCTGCAGTCCAACAGCGACTCGCACCTCGTCTCCTACATCGCGCACGGCTCGTTCCTCGACGTCAACCCGCACTCGTTCGGGTCGCTCGGCGTCGCCGCTATCCCGGGCTTCGCGCGCTTCTACAGGCACGTGCTCATCCAGAAGCGCTTCCCGCACCACGGCGCGTTCGGCTTCGAGAAGTGCGGCAAGATCCTCTTCGAGGCTCTCGGCCTTCTCGGTGTCGAAGACATCAACACGCCGAAGCCGGCGGGCGAGCTCTACGCCGGGGAGAATCCGTTCGCGGTCTGACGCGCGGACAGAATGCGCCAGTCGCATTGAAGGCCGTCCCGGTCCGTGCAAGCGGACGGGACGGCTTTTCGCGTGAAATCGACAACACGCGGTCCGTTGGAAATGGTATAATGTTGTAATCATGGGAATTAGAATTAGAATGCTGATTGTCGCGGCTGCGGCCTGCGTCGCCGGGTGCGTGTCTAGCACGCCGGACTTCAGGCAGGTCGTGTCCGAGGCGAAGGCGGCCGTCGCGCCGTCCGTCGTGTTCATCCGCGTAATCTACAACGATACGGAATCTGGGCGCAACCGCCAGGGCGTGGCCTCTGGCTCGGGCGTCATCATCTCGTCCGACGGTGAGGTGCTCACGAACCACCACGTAATCGACAAGACGAGCGAGATTCGCTGCCAGCTTGCGGACGGCAGGTCCTTCTCCGCCAAGGTGCTGGGCAAGGACAAGGATCTCGATGTCGCGCTCCTCAAGCTCGATCTGCCCGAGGGCGCGGAGCCTCCGCCCGTCGCGACGCTTTCGCCGCGCAGGCTCGATGTCGGCGAGGTCGTTCTCGCGATGGGCGCGCCGTGGGGCCTCGCGAGGTCCGTGTCGATGGGCATCGTCTCGTGCAATGACCGCTTCCTCGAGGACTGCGGGGACTACACCCTCTGGTACCAGACTGACGCCGCCATCTCGCCCGGCAACTCTGGCGGTCCGCTTGTGGACACCGCGGGTCTCGTCGTGGGGCTCAACGCGCGCGGGAACACAATGGGTGGACAGGGCTTCACGATTCCGTCCGAGACGATTCTCGAGATCCTTCCCGACCTTCGTAAGCACGGCGAGGCGCACTGGGCGTGGTTCGGCTTCAAGATACAGCCTCTTGAGGACTTCAAGCGCAACATCCGCTTCGACGCGAAGGAGGGCGCGCTTGTCGCGGACGTCGAGCAGGGGTCGCCCGCCGAGAAGGCGGGGCTCAAGTCGAACGACCTCCTGCTGTCGGTGGACGGCGAGAAGGTCACGGCGCGCTTCTGGGAGGACATCCCCGCGATCGAGCGCATGCTAGGGCGCAAGGAGTTCGAAAAGCCGTGCGCCTTCGTCGTGATGCGCGGAGGCAAGCGCATCGACGTTTCCCTCGCGCCGACCGAGAAGGGCAAGGTCGAGGGCGAGGAGTTCGCATGCGAGCGCTGGGGCCTTACCGCGAAGGAGATCAACCGCTTCTACAATCCCGACCTCGTCTTCTTCGCGCCGGACGGAGGCGTCTACGTCTCCGGCCTCGCGTGGGACGGAAACGCGGAGAACTGCGGCTTCCGCGAGAAGGACATCATTGTGTCCGTCGGCGGGAAGAACGTCAAGTCCGTCGCAGAGGTGAAGGCGGAGTACGAGAAGTCCCTTGCGGGGCTGCCCGACAAGACGCGCATCCCGCTCGTGGTGATGCGCAACGGGCGCCGTACGACGCTTGTCCTCGACTACACCGAAGACACCGAGAAGGAGGACTGAGAAATGGTATCTGCTGTAGCGGCTGTTTTCCTCGCGGTGACTGTTCCGACGGACAACCTCTCGTCCGTCGCCACGGCGGCGTACTGGTACAAGAAGGACGAGCGCGGCAAGGGCGACGACATATCCGAGCAGGCGAAGCCGAAGCGCTTCCCGGCGTTCGCCATCGCCGAGGACACTTTCCTGATCGAGGATCCGCTCGTGCGCGCGAAGCACCTCGACCGCATCGAGATATGGTTCCGCGGCGACAAGGTGCCTGCGACCGAGGCCGCGCGCATCGAGGGGCAGGACGCCGTCGTGCTGAAGGCCGGCCGCGCGGTGAAGGGCGTTTCCCCGCTCGTGTTCGCGAAGGGCGATCCCGTCGAGAGGGAGACGTGGCGGTGGAGCGGCGACTCGCTGACGGTGAAGTCGTCCGGAGTCGGCACGAACGACATGACGTCCGTGTCCGTCTCCACCGGGCGCATCTTCCGAGAAGGCGAGTCGAACTCCCTCTACCTCGACAAGGACCGCAATCCGGTGTGGGTCGACTTCGGAGCGCGCACGGAGGTGCCGGACGGAAAGTTCGAGTACGTTCCGCCGTCCGAGTGGACGCGCCATCCGGCGGACTCCTTCGAGAAGTCCGCCGAGGCCATTGAGCGGAAGGTCTCCGCCGCGTCCGTCGGCGTTCTGCTGAAGCTCGAGGCGGAGGAGAAGGAGGGTCGCCGCTCGTTCATCATCTACTCTTCGTCCGACGACTCCAACAAGAACGAGATCGACGCCGTCGGGTTTGCGGTAGGCGGAAGGGTGATCGTTCCGTGCGAACTCGGAGGAGAGGCGATCGCCCGCCTTTCGAAGGCCGAGGCGACGTTCCCCGACGGGTCGTCAACGAACCTCGTCTTCGCAGGCGCGCTCGCGGAGTGGAACGCGGTTCTCTTCGACGTTCCGGAGGAGTTCAAGTCCAGGCTCGCCCCGCTCGAGATCGCGAAGGGCTCGGCTGACGACTTCGACAACGCCGTCGCGTGGTGCGTCACGGTCGAGAACGAGAACGGTCGCGTCGTGGCGGATGCGAGGCGCCGCCGCTTTGATGGCGTGGAGTTCCTGCGCGGGGCGGTGTTCGCTCCGCACGCGGATGGAGGCGATGAATGGTCCGAGCGCAGGAGCCGCTCGTTCGTCCTCGACGCGGACGGAAGAATCGCGTCCTTCGCCCTCGCGCGCCGCTTCAAGGCCGAGCGCTGGTCGAGTTCCGACAGGGAGAGCGTGACGACCGCGGACCTCGCGCGCTTCATGGCTGGAGAGGGGGTGAACCCCGAGTTCGCGCCGCGCCGCGAGGAGGACCGCAACCGCCTTGTGTGGCTCGGCGTGGAGACGGTGCAGCTCACGGACGCGCTCGCGCGCGAGCGCAAGGCGCAGAGCTTCATCAAGAAGAGCTATTCGCGTCCGCCATACGTCACTGAGGTCTACTCCGGTTCCCCGGCGCAGACTTCAGGCATACAGGTGGGCGACGTCCTTCTCGCCGTCAGGCGCGGGAGCGAGGCCGAGCGCGAGCTCGAGTCGGAGAGGGACTACTCGTCCCGCGACTGGGGAGCGTTCTTCTCGAGCGAGTACTCCATATTCGGCGGAACCGACTCCACGCCATGGCCGAATGTGGAGAACGAGATCAACAAGATGCTTACCCAGTTCGGCTCCGGCGCTAAGGTGACGCTCGTCTACGCCCGCGACGGACAGCGCCGCGAGGCGGAGGTGATCCTCAAGTCCGCTCCGGTGCACTACAAGAACGCGCCCAAGTCCAGGAACCGCGCCCTCGGGCTGTCGGTCCGCGACATGACGTTCGAGGTGCGGCGCTTCTTCAAGTTCGACGAGAAGGCGCCCGGCGTGGTGATAGCGAAGGTGAAGCCCGGCTCGCCGGCGGCGGTCGCGGGACTGAAGCCGTTCGAGCTCGTCACCGAGGTGAACGGAGAGAAAGTTTCTGACGCGAAGGACTTTGCGTCGAAGATCAAGGGGCGGCAGGACCTCGTGTTCGCCGTCCGCAGGCTTGCCCAGACGCGCATGGTGAAGATTCATGTCGAGCCCGAGGCGGAAAAGGAGAAGGCAAAATGAAGAAATGGAACGTCGCGGCCGTGAGGGCCGCGAAGGGGAAGGAAAAGCTCGGCTGCTGCACGGCGTACGACTCGTGCTTCGCGCGTCTCGCGGACGAAGCTGGCGTGCCGATCATATTGGTCGGAGACTCGCAGGGGATGAACTGCCTCGGATACGAGACGACGCTCCCGGTCAACATGTCCGACACGCTTGCCGCAGTCGCGGCGGTCGCGCGCGGCGCAAAGGACGCGATGGTCGTCGGCGACATGCCGTTCGGCTCCTACCAGTGCGGGGACGACGAGGCGGTGAGGAACGCCGTCGCGATCATCAAGGCTGGAGCGGACGCGGTGAAGCTCGAGGGCGGCGCGTCGGTGTGCGGGCTCATCCGCCGCCTCACGACGGCGGGCATCCCCGTTCTCGCCCACATCGGAATGATGCCGACGTTCGTCAACGAATACGGCGGCTTCAAAAAGCAGGGCAAGACGCGCGAGGCCGCGGACCAGGTCATCGCGGACGCGAAGGCCGTCGAGGAGGCGGGCGCTTTCGCGGTCACGCTCGAATGCATCCCCTCCGATCTCGCCGCGGAGATCACGGCGGCGCTGAAGATCGTAACGGTCGGCATAGGCGCGGGTCCTGTGTGCGACGCGCAGTGGCTTGTCATGCACGACCTCCTCGGGCTCAACGAGAAGGTTCCGTCGTTCGTGAAGAAGTACGCCGATCTCGCGTCCATCGTCCGCGGCGCATTTGCCGCGTACGTCAGGGAAGTCGCCGAAGGGGAGTTTCCGAAGGCATGATCCGGTCCGGCGCATATCACGCCGCCGTCGCGCTGGCGGCGATGCTCGTCGCCTTCGCGTCGGGCTGCAAGTCTTCGCCCGAGACGACGAGCGAGACCGCCCCGACAGAGGAGAAGAAGGGCGAGCCGCAGATCGCGGACGTCGACAGCGAGCTGTACTGGTACCAGCGCGGGACGGACGCGACGAAGGCGATATGGTCCAAGTACAGGTTCAAGGGCGACGGCGCGCTTCTCAAGAACGCCGCCGGAGACGGGGCGCTGGACTTCTGGTTCTCCGCACAGGCCTTCGACCTGCTGCTGGACAGCGTGGGGATATTCTGGCGCAAGGACCTCGCGGCGGACGCCGTGGCGGCGTACTTCCGCGACTTCACGGAGATGCATCCCAGCCGCGAGTCGAACGTCTACAACGACGACATCCTCTGGTGGGCGATGGCCTGCACGCGCGCGGCGAGGATAACGAACGACAAGACGTACTTCCTCGAGGCGCAGCGCCTCTACGACCACCTCTGGTCCACGCAGGTGGACAACGCGCTCGACGGCGGAATGTGGTGGAGGAGCGACGACCACAAGACGAAGAACGCGTGCGTGAACTTCCCCGCGGTGATTGTCGCGATGAACCTCTACCAGGCCACGAAGGACGTCAAGTACCTCCTCCAGGGCAAGAAGCTCTACCAGTGGGGCATCGAGCATCTGTTCGACCAGGAGACAGGACGCGTCACCGACCATGAGACGGTCGAGGGGGAGAAGTGCGAGTGGGACTTCTCCTACAATTCCGGGACTTTCATCGGCGCGTCGCTTCGGCTCTACCGTGCGACTGGCGTTAAGGCGTATCTCACGAACGCGGTGAAGGCTGCGGACCATCTTGTGAAGGAGCACAGCCGGCACGGGATAATGAAGTGCGTCGGACAGGGCGACGCGGGTTCGTTCAACGGCATCGCAGTGCGCTATCTCGCGGAGCTCGCGCGGCGCCCGGGCTGTTCCGAATACCGCGACTACCTGCTCGCGAACGCGAGCTCGGCATGGACGTCGCGGAGGCTTTCCGACGGGGTGAACGGACCCGACTGGGCCCGGACTCCGCAGATCGGCGACGAGATAGAGGCGCAGACCGCGGTGTCGGCCGCGATGCTGTACTTCGCAACATCGAGGGCGTTCCGCTGACGGGCGGGTTCGCAAAGGAGGGCGCCAAGTGAAGTACCGGTACTTCTATCAGACGAAGGACAACGAGAACAAGGAGGGGTGGATCAAGGCGAAGAGCCGCGAGAACGCCTACGCCCTGCTCAGGAAGTCCGGCATACGCCCGTACCGCGTCGTCGGAGACGATCCGCTCAACTGGAAGCCCTACGCCGCCGGCGCGGCGATAGTGCTGCTCGCGACGGCCCTCGCGGCGACGCTCCTCGTCGGACGCGAAGACCGCGTACCGCGTCCGCGTGCGCAGCTCGAGGGCGACAAGGCGGTGATATCCGCGGGCGTCTACTCCGGATGGACGAACGTCCTCACGTCCGCACTCGATTTCCGCCTCGCGCGCTACGCGCAGCCGGGGCGCTTCGTGGAGCCTTCCGCGCCGACGGCGGAGGAACTTGCCGCGTACGAGGCCGAGCTTGACGCGGACGTTCCGCGCGTTCCGGGCGAGCCGCCGGAGCACAGGATGCTCCGCAACATCATCGCGAAGATGCGCGAGGACATGCGCGCTTACGTTGCCGAGGGCGGCGATGTCGCGGGGTATCTGGAGTTCCTCGACGAGCGGCAGGCGCAGGAGCGCGAGTTCCGCGAGAAGGCGCTCGATGCGGTGTACCGAGCGCCCGAGAGCATGCGCGAGCGCGCGTGGCTCGGGGTGAACGCGCGCCTCAAGGACATGGGCATAGAGCCCCTTGCGCGTCCCTCGGGCGTGGGGATCGACTGCATTGAGGCGGATGGTGCGCGGAGGGCGGTGAAATGACGGGATTGGCCGCTTTTTTTGACGTGACGGTGCTTTCGGTGCTGCAGGGGGTTGCGGAGTTCCTTCCGATCTCGAGCTCGGGGCATCTGGTGATCGGACAGCACATGCTGGGGCTCGAAGTTCCCGGGATGCGGCTCGACCTCATGCTCCACCTTGGCACGCTTGTGAGCATTTTCGCATTCTACTGGCGGACGATATGCCGCATAGTGGTCCGCTTCGAGTGGCAGTACGCCCTCAAAATCGCCTTGAGTGCGCTGCCGGCCGTCGTCGTGTATTTCTGCTTCAAGGACTTCATAGACGGCATGTTCGAGAACGCCAAGATGGTCGGTGCGCTCCTTATGTTCACCGGGGCGGTGCTGATCGGGACTCGCTACCTGCCGAGGGGCTCGCGAGACGTCTGCTGGCGGCGCGCGCTTATAATGGGATGCGGTCAGGCCCTCGCGCTCCTTCCGGGCGTGAGCCGCTCTGGAATGACTCTCGCAAGCGCGCGCGGCGGGAGGGTGGACGCCGAGAAGGCAGCCGAATTTTCTTTTCTTATGTCCGCTCCCCTCATCGTTGGCGGCGTGCTTCTAGAGGTCGTGAAGGCCTTGCGCGGCACATCTGCCGCGGCGGAAAGTGTTGAAATTGGCTGGGGATTGACGATTTATGGTGCATTAGTCGCCGCTGTCGTCGGTTACTTCTCGCTGGCTGTCCTTCTTAAGGCCCTCAAGGGCAGGTGGTTCTGGCTGTTTGGTCCGTACTGCCTGGCCGCTGGACTTCTCACGCTACTTTTGGTATAATCTCTCTTCAAATTTGTCAAAAAAGGGAATTGGAACACTATGTCCAAGGAATCTGCTGTGCGCAACAACATCTGGAAATGGCTCGTCCTGCTGCTTATCGCGGTGGTGTCGTTCTATGTAACCACGCCCGTGAAGGATAAGCTCCGCTTCGGGCTTGACCTGAAGGGCGGCACGTCCTTCACACTTGGCGTCGACACCGACAAGCTCGCCGAGTCGATCATCGCCGAGAACCCCGACATCACCAACAAGACCGGGGCGGTCGAGGCCGAAATCGACAGGCGTCTCCAGGACTGCGACTCCCGCATCATCGAGGTCATCCGCCGCCGCGTCGACGCGATGGGCACGAACGAGCCGGTCATTCAGGGAATGAAGGACCACCGTCTTCTCGTGCAGCTTCCCGGCGTCGACGAGGAGGTCCGCAAGGCCGCGAAGGCGTCGCTCCAGAGCGCGGCGTACCTTGAGTTCCGCCTTACCCACGCGAAGAACGACCAGCTCGTCGCGAAGCTCCTCTCCAAGGACGTCGCGCCGGAGGGCTACGTCAAGAAGGGCAACGGCTATGCCCGCGCCGCGAACTTCGCCGAAGTGTCCAAGACCCCGGGCTATGCCGCGCGCCTCGCCGCGTTCGAGGTGCCGGATCCGCGCTACGTCTTCATGCTCGAGGACAACGGCGACGGCACGTACCTGCCGAACTTCGTCGCGCGCCGCACCGATCCCCAGGTCACTGGCGAGCACCTCGAGAAGGCTGCCGTCGAGCGCGATCCGACCTCCGGCCAGCTCTCCATCGGCTTCCGCCTGAACGCGGATGGCGCGCAGAAGTTCGCGACCCTCACGCGCAACTACAAGGCGGGCGGCCCGAAGAACCCGACTGGCCGCGGACGCCAGCTCGCGATCGTTCTTGACGACCAGCTCATCTCCGCTCCCGTCATCCAGAGCGAGATCGGCGCGAACGGACAGATCACCGGCCGCTTCGACGGACCTTCCGCGCAGAAGCTCGCCAACGAGCTGAACGCCGGCGCGCTCCCCGCCCCGATGAAGATCCTCGCCGAGTCCTCCGTCTCCCCGACGGTCGGAGAGGACGCGAAGCACGCGGGCGTCATCGCGGCGTGCCTCGGCTTCTGCCTCGTCGCGGTGTTCATGTTCATCTACTACTGGATGACCGGCCTCGTCGCGGACGTTGCGCTCTTCCTCGACATCGCGCTCCTCCCGACGGCGCTTGTGTTCGTCGCCAACATCCTCGGCGTCTTCGCGCACGATCCCTCGATGGGCGGCGGCGGCTCGATGCAGCTTCCGGTCCTCACGATGCCCGGCATCGCCGGACTCGTCCTCTCGCTCGGCATGGCCGTCGACGCGAACGTGCTCATCTTCGAGCGCATCCGCGAGGAGTTCCAGAACGGACGCGCCGCGGGCGAGGCGATCAAGAACGGCTACGGCCGCGCGTTCACCGCGATCTTCGACTCTAACCTCACGACGATCATCACGGGCATCATCCTCTTCGTCGTCGGCACGGGCCCTGTCCGCGGCTTCGCGATCACGCTCACGGCTGGCGTCGTCATCTCGATGTTCACGGCCGTCGTCGTCACGCGCCTCATCCTCGACCACTGCGTCGACTCGAACCGCAAGACGCCGTTCAGGATGCTCCAGTTCTTCAAGAAGCCGAACTACGACTTCATGAAGATCACCAAGTACACGGTCGGCGGCTCGTTCGCGTTCATCGCGCTCGCGCTCGCGATCTTCGCGGTCCGCTTCCTCAACAACAGGGCGTCGGTTCTCGCCGTCGACCTCACGGGCGGCACCTCGATCGTCTACAACCTCAAGCAGGACGCCAAGCCCGAGATCAAGGACATCCGCGCCGCGCTCAACGACTTCGACAACGCGACGGTGATCCAGTACATGGGCGGCGTCGGCGATACGACGCTCCTCGTCAAGACCGGTGAGACGGCCGAGACCAAGAAGGGCTCGCAGGTCGAGAACAAGGACGTCGGCGCGCACGTCACCAAGCTCCTCCAGGAGAAGTTCCCGCAGGCCGAGTTCAAGGCGGCGTCGGTCGACGAGGTCGGCTCGATGGTCGGAGCGGACCTCAAGAAGAGCGGATCCTACGCCGTCCTCTTCTCGCTCGTCGCGATCCTTCTCTACGTCGGCTTCCGCTTCCAGTTCGGGTTCGGACTCGGCGCGCTCGTCGCGCTGGCGCACGACGCGCTCATCTCGCTCGGCATCTTCTCTCTGTGCGGACGCCAGGTGTCGCTCATCGTGATCACGGCGCTTCTGACGATCATCGGCTACTCCGTGAACGACACGGTCGTTGTGTTCGACCGCATCCGCGAGCAGCTCCGCCACGACAAGCGCATGACGTTCGCCGAGCTCTGCAACAGCGCGGTCAACGCCTGCCTCGGCCGTACGGTCATCACGTCTGTGACGACGTTCTTCGCCATCCTCGCGCTCTTCGCGTTCGGCGACGGCTCGATCTTCGACTTCGCGCTCACGATGCTCATCGGCGTCGTCGCGGGAACGTACTCGTCCGTGTTCATCGCGACGCCGATCATGCTCTGGTGGTACAAGGGCAAGCGCCCGGAGTTCGAGACCGAGGTCAAGGAGCCTGTCGAAGGCTGACGCATTTACCGTCTGGTTCGGGCGAAACAGGGCTGCCCGACCGGTAAGGAAAAAACAAAAAAAGGAAAAACAAAATGCCTAAGATGAAGACGAAGAAGTGCGCCGTAAAGCGCATGAAGCTCTCCAAGTCGGGGAAGGTCATGCGTTCGCAGGGCGGACACGCACACCTCAACAACGGAAAGAAGCGCAACCGCAAGAACAATCTCTGCGGCCGCACGACCATTGACTCGCTCAAGGTCACCAAGACTTACTCGCGCGCCCTCCAGGGCCGCTAATCACAGGAGGTAACTTACAATGCGTGCTACTAATGCTCCCGCTTCCCGCGAACGTCGTCGCCGCCGCCTTGCCAAGGCCAAGGGATTCTACGGCGCCCGCTCCAAACTCTTCAGGACCGCGACGGAGGCCGTCGATCGCGCCATGCGCCTTTCGACGATCCACCGCAAGCTCAAGAAGCGCGACTTCCGCCAGCTCTGGATCGCCCGCGTCAACGCGGCGTCCCGCGCCGAGGGAATCAGCTACTCGAAGTTCATCGCGGGCCTTCTCAAGGCCGGCGTCACGCTGAACCGCAAGATGCTCAGCGAGATCGCGATCAACGATCCCGCCGGCTTCAAGACGCTCGTCGACATCGCGAAGAACGCGTAAGCGGACTTCCGTGAACGAGAAAAAAACTCTCGGCTCCGCATGCGGCGCCGGGAGTTTTTTTGGTATAATCTACAGATACGAAAGGATTTCAAAATACGAAAGGATTTCAAAATGGCAGAGCTTATAGTTGCCCTCGACGTCCAGACGCGCGAGGAGGCGGTCGCGAAGGTAAAGGCGATCGGAGACGGGGTCGGATTCTACAAGATCGGACTCGAGCTTTACACGGCTGAGGGCCCGGACGTCGTCAAGGCGGTTAAGGACCTCGGCAAGAAGATCTTCCTCGACCTCAAGTTCCACGACATCCCGCGCACTGTCGAGCGCGCGGTGCGCTCGGGCGGAAAGCTCGGCGTCGACCTCATGACTATCCATTCCGTCGGCGGCGCGGCGATGATCCGCGCTGCGGCGGACGCTGCGGCGGAGTTCGGCGCGTCCGCACCCAAGATCCTCGCCGTGACGGTGCTTACGTCGATGGACGAACAGGACCTTCGCGACGTCGGAATTACCGGACGCACCCCGGCGGAGCAGGTGTCGGCGATGGCGCAGTTCGCCGTCGGAAACGGTGCGGACGGACTCGTCTGCAGCCCGCGCGAAGTCGGCGCGCTGTCGAAGGCTCTCAAGCAGGGCACTCTTTTCATCACGCCGGGCGTGAGGCCAGCCGGTGCCGCGGTCGGAGACCAGAAGCGCGTCGCGACTCCCGCGGACGCCGTGCGCGACGGCGCGACGCACCTCGTCGTCGGACGTCCCATCCTCGCCGCGGAAGATCCAGTCTCGGCCGCAGCGGCGATTCTGAAGGAGATGTCGCTTTGATTCTCGCCCTCGCATTTCTTCTCGCGGCCGCCGAGCCTTCCGTGCAGACGGACGGCGAAGCGTGGAACGAAGGAGTCGAATACTACCGCGCCGGAGACGTCACGAATGCGCTCCGCGTGCTGCGTCCGCTCCTCCTCTCGCGCACCCACGGCGCGCGCGCGGCCGAGGTCGTCGCGAAGCTCGAGTTCGAGAAGGGCGACCTTGAGGAGGCCGCGAACGCCGCGCAGATCGCGCTGAGGGCGGCGCCGGACGACGCAAAGGCGAACAGGAACTTTACCAGGGCTACGGACCGCCTTCCCGCCGAGCGCGAGAAGGCGCATCTGGAGTCCGTCCTAAAGGCCGCCCAGGGCAAGGACCCGGGCGCGCTCCTCCTCGCGGCGACGAAGGACTGCCGCGCGCTGATGGTGGAGTCGGGCACTTACAGGACTAACCGCGCCGAGAAGGCCGTCGCGCTCGCGGACGCGCTGTCGAAGCGGGCGGAGAGGCTTGCGGACGCGTGGATTCCGGTAAGGGAGCTCATCGCGCAGTCCGTCACGAACGAAGAGCAGGCCGCGACGATCTCCGCGCAGATAGACGCCGCTCGGAAGAAGACGAAGGATTCCGCGCAGAAGCTCGGCGACCTTGATCCGGAGGCGTATCCGCTCCTCTCGGACGCGGAGAACGACTTCACCCGTTTCGTGAAGCTCACGGTGATGCCTCCGGCGGCGATGGACGAGGATCTCGTCGCGCAGTCGAACGCGTGGATGGACGTCGAGGCGTTCAACGGACGCGCCTGGCAGCAGGACGCGCTCGACTACACGCGCGCGTTCAGGGCGAAGTTCCCGGCCTGGGCTCAGGCCTACGAGCAGCAGGCGCAGAGCGACACGAACAAGCCTCCTTTTACAGCCGAGGACCAGGCGAAGATATCCGCGCTTGCGACGGAGCTCGAGAAGCTGCAGATCGAATGCGTGGACAAGCTTCTTCCGCCGAGCCAGGAAAGGGCGGTGGAGATCATCAACGAGATACGCGAGCTTCTGCCGAAGGACAACAGCGGCGGCGGACAGAGCCAGCAGCAACAGCAGAAGAACGACCAACAGCAGAACCAGCAGCAGAACCAGCAGCAGCAAAACCAGAACCAGCAGCAGGACCAGCAGAATCAGCAGGACCAGCAGCAGGACGAAAACAACAGCCAGGACGATCAGGACGATCAGCAGAAGGACGACCAGGAAGGCGACGAAGGGGATGAGAACCCTGAAGACCAGGAAGTCGAGGCTGTTTTGAAGAAGGCCCAGGAACGCAGCGACGAGCACGAGGCGGAGAAGAAGGCGCGCATGCGCAAGGCTCCGCTTCCGCCGAACGAGCGCGACTGGTAGCGGATATAGCCAAGCGCCAGTGCGCTGTCGGCCGTGAATCGAATTGGAGGATACTGCAGATGACGGTAAGACTTGCATTTTCGGCGTTTGCTTCGGCAGCCGCGCTCGCGGCGTGCGCGGCGGAGACGCGGATAAACGCGATTGGCGAGAGGTCGCGCGAGGAAATCGTCGCGTTCTTCGCGGACAACGAGTTCGGAAAACGTCCGGCCGCCGCGGAGAAGCCGGCGCTGCTTTCCTTCGAGAGTGATGGCGCGGACAGTTTGCTCGAGTGCGGCGGCGGACTGCAGATCGTCCGCAAGCGCGCGCGCATCGTGTACGGCGGATCGTACGGGACTAATTCATTTCCCGTTGCCGCGTACATTCCGGCGGACGCAAAGGGGCCTGTCCCCGCATTTCTGCTGATCTGCAACAGGAGGGGGGCGAACGAATTCGCCCCCCGTGGGAAGAATAGAGCGTTCTTCCCCGTGGAGGAGATCGTGAAGCGCGGCTTCGCCGCGGTCTCGTTCACGACGTGGGACGTAGCCCCGGACCGCAACACCGGGAACACGCAGGGCGTTTTCGCCGCGTTCGAGGAGCCGTCGGACTACAGGGGACGCAAGCTCTGGGGCACGCTCTCCGCCTGGGCGTGGGGTGCGAGCCGCACACTCGACTGGCTGGAGACGCTTCCGGAGATCGACGCGAAGAAGGTCGCTGTCGT
>JAEEGG010013079.1_pt1 | contig 17808 bp, 12 predicted proteins | sample 9134161 | NCBI WGS metagenome assembly JAEEGG01 (sample SAMN16246543, study PRJNA631951) | gut metagenome | biome: gut microbiome; feature: rumen; material: CR-attached | host: Bos | place: Iran: Karaj | collected 2018-10 | reverse complement strand
GGATTTCATCGCGAAGCGATTTCATCCACCGAAGGTGGATTTCACCCGTCCGCCAGGACGGATTTAGTTGAAAAAGTCCGGCGCTTGCGCGTCGGACTTTTTCTGGTGCGGGTAAGAGGACTTGAACCTCCACGAAGTTGCCCCCACTAGAACCTGAATCTAGCGCGTCTGCCAATTCCGCCATACCCGCAAATAGTATTAACGATATCCTAAAAGCAAAGCGGCTTGCGCCGCTTTGCTTTTAATGGTGCGAGAAACGGGACTTGAACCCGTATGTCATAAGACACACGCCCCTCAAACGTGCGCGTCTGCCAGTTCCGCCACTCTCGCTCGGATAGCCTTTCAGCGGTCCCTATTATACAACAGGCTCGGTGGTTTGTCAATACAGATTTGAAAAAAAGATAAAAAAGTCTTGACTTCCCGCGGAGGAATGAGTATAATAATAAAGTCGTTGGGCCATTAGCTCAGCCTGGTCAGAGCCACCGGCCCATAACCGGTTGGTCCGGGGTTCAAATCCCTGATGGCCCACCAGAAAAAGCAGCCGAAAGGCTGCTTTTTCTGATGAAATGACAAGCGCTATAATGACGGCCCGGCGGAGGTGTGTATGGAAGAGAAAAGACTGATAGTCATCGGGGCAGGGAACCGGGGCAGGACCTATTCGGACATCGCCGCGACCGCCGGCAGAGGGTTCCGCGTCGTCGGCGTCGCCGAGCCCCTGAACGAGAGACGCGAGTATATCCGCAGGAAGCACGGACTTCCGGCCGAAAGGTGCTTCCGCAGCTGGGAGGAGATACTGACGCTCCCCAGGTTCGCCGATGCGTGCGTAATAGCCACAATGGACAGGGATCATTTCGCTCCGGCGCTGGAGGCGGTCAGAAAAGGCTACAGCCTGCTTCTGGAAAAGCCGGTCTCGCCGGTCCCCGAGGAATGCCTTACGCTCTGCGCCGAGGCGGAGGCCGCCGGCGTGTCGGTCCTGGTTTGCCACGTGCTGCGCTATACCTCTTTCTTCGTCGCCCTGAAGAGGATAGTGGAGAGCGGAGAGCTCGGGACCGTGATGCACATACAGCACACGGAAGGAGTGGGGAACGTCCATCAGAGCCACAGTTTCGTCAGGGGCAACTGGGCGGTGAGCGCAAAGAGCTCGCCGATGATCCTGCAGAAATCGTGCCACGACACCGACATCATCCGCTGGCTGATCGGGCGGCAGTGCCTGAGGGTCCATTCGTTCGGCTCGCTCGGCTATTTCAGGCGGGAGAACGCACCGGAAGGCTCGCCCGAGTTCTGCGCCGAAGGCTGCCCGCATTCGGACGGTTGTCCTTACGACGCGGTGAAGCTGTACTACGACGACAAGAAGAACGGCTGGTTCAGGACGTCCGCCACGAAGCTGCCGTCGCCGACCGACGATGACGTTATGAAGGCGATCCTGACGACCGATTACGGCCGATGCGTTTTCAAGTGCGACAACGACGTAGTCGATCACCAGACGGTGTCAATGGAGTTCGAGGGCGGCGCGACCGCGGACTTCACGATGGCCGCCTTCAACCGAGGAGGCAGGACTATCCGGATCATGGGCACTCGGGGCGAGCTCAGCGCGTCCATGGGGTCGCCCGAGATCACCGTCTTCGATTTCCTGTCGAGGCAGACTAGGCGTCTGAGAGTGAGCGAGGTCGCACCCGACCAGACTATAGCGGGCGGCCACGGGGGAGGCGACACAGGCGTCGTCCACGCCTTTGCCGACCTTCTGGACGGTCTGGCGCCCTTCGGCCCCCTGGACAGCCTCAAGGCCTCGTGCGAGAGTCACAGGATCGCTTTCGCGGCCGAGGAGTCGAGACTGACCGGGAAAGTCGTCGGGATCGAACCGCTGTACGGCGTCTTCTGAGACGCTCGGCGCAACCAAGGCCGCATTTCCCTCCCGGAGACGGGTCTTGATACTGACGGGCCCTCTTTTTTGCCCGAAGGGGGCCCGTTTGTTATTGATTTATTCCCGGGAATAATATATAATAATATGTTGGACCAGAAAAGAGCGGAGGATCGCAACAATGAAAACGAAGGCAGTCAGGCTTTACGGAAAAAACGATCTCAGACTCGAGGAGTTCGAACTTCCCGAGATGGGCGAGGACGAGATCCTTGCAGAGGTCATATCGGATTCCGTATGCATGTCGTCATACAAGGCCGTGTCCATGGGCACCGACCACAAGCGCGTGCCGGCGGACATCGCCGTCAATCCGGTCATAATCGGCCACGAGTTCTGCGGCAGGATACTGAAGGTCGGCAGAAAGTGGCAGGACGAGTTCGAGGAGGGGCAGAAGTTCTCGATCCAGCCCGCCATGAACTACAAGGGCACTATGGACGCGCCCGGTTACTCCTTCCGCTTCATAGGCGGCGACTCCCGGTACGTCGTTATACCTCACATGGTCATGGAGACAGGGAGCCTTCTGCGCTACGACGGGGAAGCGTTCTTCTACGGGTCGCTGGCGGAGCCCGTCTCGTGCATCGTAGGCGCGTTCCATGCGAACTATCACGTGAAGCAGGGGACCTATGTGCATCACATGGGGATCGTCGAGGGCGGCAGGTGCGCCATACTGGCCGGGGTCGGCCCAATGGGCCTCTGCGCCGTCAACTACGCGGTCCGCGGGCCGAGGAAGCCCTCTCTCCTGGTCGTTACCGATATTGACGAGGGCAGGCTACAAAGGGCCGCGAAGGTGTATTCGCCCGAGTGGGCCGCGGAGAACGGAGTTGAGCTGCGCTATGTGAACACCGGTTCTCTCGCGGATCCCGCGGCGGAACTGAGAGTCATGTCCGGAGGCGGCGGTTTCGACGATGTCTTCTGCATGGCTCCGGTGGCGGCCGTGGTGGGTCAGGCGGACGCTATCCTGGCAAAAGACGGATGTCTCAACTTCTTTGCGGGACCGGGCAGGACCGATTTTTCGGCCCCGCTGAACCTCTTCAACGTTCATTACAACGGAACTCACATCGTCGGCACTACGGGCGGCAACACGGAGGACCTGAGGGAGGCCCTGGCCCTTATGGCGGACGGGACGCTGGACCCTGTCGCCATGATCACACACGTGGGCGGGCTCAACACCGTCATCGACACCGTGCTGAACCTTCCCAAGATCCCCGGCGGCAAGAAGCTCATTTACACACACATCGATTTTCCGCTCGTCGCCCTGGACGAGCTGTCCGAAAGGGGCAGGACGGATCCGCTCTGCTCCGAGCTCGCCAGACTGGTGGAGGAGCACAACGGACTGTGGAACGCCGAGGCGGAAAAGTATCTGCTCGCCCACGCGGACAGGATCTGACACGCCGGATAAACGCTAACGATAAGGACGGCGCAAACGCCCGCGCAATGATGAAACGAAGAGGAAACTGATATGACGGATCTTGAGACTTTAGTTCGGTTTTCAAACAGATACGGCTCGTCGACGGACTACGTTATAGCCGGTGGAGGAAACACCTCCTGCAAGGACGCCGAATACCTTTACGTGAAAGGCTCGGGCACCGCGCTCGGGACCATTGACGCCGGGGGCTTCGTAAGGATGGACCGCGCAGGCCTTTCGGCGATACTCAGGAAGAGCTACAGCAGCGACGAAAAGGAAAGGGAGGCGCAGGTGCTGAAGGACATGCTTGCCTGCTGCGCCCCGGACGAGAAGCGCAGGCCCAGCGTCGAGGCCATGCTCCACAACCTTTTCCCGCAGAGATTCGTCCTGCACCTGCACCCGGCTATGGTCAACGGGCTCACATGCTCCCGCGGCTACGCCGAGCGCACCCCCGAGCTGTTTCCGGACGCGCTGTGCACCCGGGCGTCAAAGCCCGGATACGTTCTTGCCGCGTACTGCGCCGGCGAGCTCGAAAGATACCGCGAACGCACAGGCCGCGACTGCAGCCTGCTCTTCCTGCAGAACCACGGCGTGTTCTTCGCCTCGGACACCGAGGCGGGGCTCGACGCGCTCGTGAGCTCCGTCATGGACGTCCTCAGGGCCAGTATCGGAAGGTTCCCGGACTTCTCCGGCGCCGACTCGGACGCGGCCGGCGTCGTCGCGACCGCAAAAACGCTGGCTGACATCTTCGGCTGCCGTGTGAGATTTGCGGGCGGCCGCGACGTGCTGGCTTACGATCCCGCCACCAAGGCCCCGACTCCGGATCACATAGTATATGCCAAGGCCAGCATGATGGTGCTGGCGCCCGGTTCATCGGCCGGCGACGCCGCCTCTGCAGCCGCCGCTTTCGAGGCCGGGAACGGCTACGCCCCGAAGGCCGTATATGTTCCGGGGCTCGGGATCTTTGCCCTCGGCGCCGACGACAGGGAGGCGCTCATAGTGCGCGACATCGTCTGCGACATGGTCAAGATCACGGTCTACGCCGGCTCCTTCGGCGGCTATTCCCCCATGTCCGACGAGCTCATCGCCTTCATACGCAACTGGGAGGCGGAGAGCTACAGAAGGAAGCAGGTCTGAGATGGATATCGAGAGACTCAGGTCCATGGCCGGCGGGGGACTCATCCCGCATATCCCGAGGACGCACTACATAAACAACCACATCCATACCGTTCATTCGTTCTCGCCGTACACGCCTGCCGGCGCGGTCTATACGGCCTACGTCAACGGCCTGTGCACTGCGGGCATAATGGACCACGATACGACGGCCGGAGCCGCCGAGTTCATCGAGGCCGGGAGCATACTCGGCCTTCCTGTGACGTGCGGCGTCGAGTGCCGCGTCGATTTCTCAATGACACGCCTCTGCGGCCGCAGGCTCAACAACCCGGATCAGATCTCTGTCGCCTACTGCGCCATGCACGGCATCCCTCACCGCAATCTTGACGCCGTCGACGCGTTCTTCCGCCCTTACAGGGCGGAAAGGGAGAAGCGGAACCGCAGGATGACGGAGAACATCAACCGGCTGATCTCCTCCACCGGCATAGTCCTTGACTACGATACTGACATCAGGCCTCTCTCCGTGACCACGGTCACCGAGAGGCACCTGCTGTTCGGGCTCGTGAAAAAGCTTACCGGGCGCTTTCCCGATCCGGCGGATCTGCTTGCCTTTCTTACGGGGCCCATGGGCATACCCGTCTCGCGAAAGGCAGCGGACGCGGTGCTCGGCGGCAGGCAGACTCCAGAGTACTACGAGTACGACATTCTGGGCATACTGAAGGGGAATATGGTCGAGAAGTTTTACGTCGACGCTGCCGGCGAGCTTCCCGCCCTCCCGGACTACATTGCCATGGTCCGCGAATACCGCGGAATAGCCGCTTACGCCTATCTCGGCGACGTCGGCGAATCAGTCACCGGCGACAAGAAGGCCCAGAAGTTCGAGGACGGCTATCTCGACCTGCTCTTCGAGGAACTGGTATCTTACGGCTTCGACGCCGTCACCTTCATGCCGACCAGGAACACGAGGGCCCAGCTCGACCGCGTCATGGAACTCTGCGCGAAGCACAGGCTGTTCCAGATCAGCGGCGAGGACATCAACTCTCCGCGGCAGAAGTTCGTCTGCCCGGCTTACGACGACCCGGCGTTCGCTCATCTCACCGACGCGGCGTTCACACTTATCCGTTACGAGAACACCGCCGGCGACGATCCCGAAGGCGCCCGTCGGCTCATAACCGTCTGAGGCGCGGTGCTCCCGGCACGGTCATCCGCCGGGAGCCGCTCTCATTGTCTGATTTTTACCAAAACTATTGACAAAGAACCGTCCTTATGGTATAATCGTCAGCGTTTGATGAATAAAACGCAGATCGGGGTGTGGCACAGCTTGGTAGTGCGCTTGGTTCGGGACCAAGAGGCCGCTGGTTCGAGTCCAGTCACTCCGACCAAAGGACGGTCGCTTTTGTCTTACGGCAAAAGTGACCGCTTGTTTTTGAGGTGCTCTTATGGAATCGGTGAACGAAAAGACCCGGAACGGCCCGGCCGCGTCCGGCGGTGAACGATGCGGGCTGCCCCGCGCTCTGCTGTCTGGCCTCGGGTATTTTGCCTTTTATTTTGTATCTTTCGTTTATTTCGAGCTGCTCCTGTATACAGTCGTCAACGGGAACGTCTCGGGCTTTTCCGCGTTCACCGTTCTGTTTGCCATGCCGCCCGCGCTGCTCTTTGCCGCGCTCTGCGGCTTTTTCAGGCACAGGAAGGTCAACCGCATAGTAGCGGCCCTGCTGATCCTTCCGGCCACCGTGTACTACCTCGTAAATCTGGTCTATTACGGCATCTTCGGGTCCCTGCTGTCGCTCCAGTTCGTCGGCATGGGCGGACAGGCCATCACGAACTTCGGCAAGGGCATATGGGGAGTCGTCTTTGACAGCATGCACTGGGTGCTGCTGTTTCTGATACCGCTCGCCGCCGGCCTCGTCTGGGCCTTTGCCGGCAGACACACCGGCAGGAAGACCCGTCACGCCTCCAGGCTCATCCTTGCCGCGGCCGTGCCGCTCGTGTGGCTGGCCGTCGTCGCCGCGCTCCCGGCAGGAGGCACAGACGAGCGCAGCGCTTACAAAGCCTTTCACAGCACCGACATCGACTTCGACACCGCGGCCCAGAAGATCGGGCTCATGTCAAACAACATCATCGAGCTGCGCAATATTACCGCCTCGCTCTTCCGCGGAGAGGAGGGCGATACCCCCAGCCGCGAGACCCTCGGCGACCAGACCGTCATAAAGAACATCGACGAGATCTTCGGCACCTCCGCCCCGCTGACCGCGCCGAGGCCCGTAACGACGAAGGCGCCCGAGACCGGATCCACTACCGGTACCGACTCCTCCTCCTGCGGCGAGGTCTCCTCGGGAGCGGATACAGGCTCCGGCGTCGAGTCCTCAGCAGATACCGAAGAGCAGACCACGGAGCCGTACGTCGATCCGGGTCCCGACCGCTCGCCCCACGTCCTCGACGGGATGGATTTCGCCGCCATGTCCGGCTTGTCGACGAACGCGGACATAATCGATCTTTGCAACTACCTGTCCAACGTCGCCCCCACCGGGCGCAACGAGTTCACGGGCCTCTTCAGGGACTATAATCTCGTCTACGTATGCGCCGAGTCTTTCTGCAGCTTCGCGGTCAACGAAAAGGCGACGCCAACCCTGTACCGCATGTCCAGGGGAGGCATCGTGCTGAAGAACTATTACACCTGCTTCAAGAACACCACGACGAACGGCGAGTTTGCCCTTCTGGCCGGCATCTGGCCCGACGTCTCGAGATCCGCCAAGAAGGGCACCGACGTCGGCTCCATGCCTCAGTCGGCGTCCAAATACATGCCGACCGTCCTCGGCAACGTTTTCGGCGGAGCCGGTGTAAACGCGCTGGCGTATCACAACTATCTCGGCACTTATTATTCGAGGAACAAGTCGCTGCCGAATTTCGGCTTTTCCTGCAAGTTCCGCAACGACGGCCTCAAGGTGACAAACTGGTACTGGCCGTCGTCCGACAACCAGATGACGGCCCAGGCGCTGAACGATCTCGTCGCCCAGGACAGATTTGCCGCCTACTTCATGACGTTCAGCGGCCACGGCCCGTACGACTCGACAAACGCGATATGCGAGAAGAACATCGCCACGACCCGCGCCATGCTCGGAGAGACCAAGCTCGCCGACCAGTGCGTATACTACCTCGCGGGGGAGTACGAGCTCGATCTGGCCATGAAGACGCTCATCGACGGCCTCGAGAAGGCGGGTAAGCTGGACAGCACGGTGTTCGTCATCGCCGGCGACCACGCCCCCTACTATCTTTCCGACGCCTCGATAAGGTCCTTCCTCGGCCGCAGCTTCGACAACAACTTCGAGTATTACAGATCGACCTGCATCATCTGGAACTCAAGGTTCGAGGACGAGCCCATAGTCGTCGAGACTCCGTGCTGCCAGGTCGACATCCTGCCGACGATCTACAACCTCTTCGACATGGACTACGACTCCAGGCTCTACGCCGGGCAGGACATCTTTGCGGACACCACGCACATGGCCGTGCTTTACAACAAGAACTTCATCACCGACAAGGTCAAGTACATAAACAGCTCGGGCAAGGCGACCTGGCTGATTGACACCAAGGGCATACCGGCCGAGACCCTCAACGCCTATATAGACGCCTGCAAGACCATCGTCGCGCAGCGATACAACGCCAGCCTCAAGATGATGGACACGGATTTCTACCGCTTCGCATACGAGAAGGCCGCGGTCCTCGGACAGAAGGAGAGCTGAAGTGAAAGTCGTTACCGCTGCCGCCGGCATAGGCGATCTCTCCTCGCCGGAGCTGCTGGCCGGCCTTGTCCGTGCCCTTCCGGAGGAGAGAGGAGCAGGCGCCGGGACGAGGCCCGCTTCCGTAGGAGCCAGGGCCCTGCTGGCCGCCGTCTTCGATATGCTGGGCTACAGGCTGTCCGGGCTGGTCATAGCCAGAGGTGCCTGCGGTAAGCCGTATATAAGCGGCCCCTGTCCGCTGCACTTCAGCCTTTCCCACTCAGGCGATATCGTAATGTGTGCGGTCTGCGATGTCCCGGTCGGCTGCGATACCGAGTACACAGGAAGGCGCCGTCCGCGCGTGGCCGGCCGTTTCTTCTCGGAGGGTGAGCGAGCCTATCTCAGCGGCGCGGAGGGCGCCGGTGAGGACGGAGACGCGTTTTTCCGCCTCTGGACGCTGAAAGAGAGCTTCCAGAAGCTGACAGGGCTCGGCTTTGCCCTGCCGATGAGCGAGTTCACCGTGGACCTGACGGGCGATCAGCCCGCCGTCAGCTGTCCCTGGCCTTCCGGCGACTGCCGCTTCTTCGAGGAGTCCGAGGGCGGATACCGCTTCGCCGCGGCCGTCTCGGGCAGGGAGTTCCTTCCAATGATGCGCTACAGCTTCGAAAGGGGCGCTTTTCTTTCCTGAGTCCGGCCGAGCTTATCCGGCAAAAATCATGCGCCCGGGCACGTTTCGTGCCCGGGCGCATCGAAGCCGCCGGAGAACGCCGGAGGCCGCCTGGAGTATCAGTAATAGTTGATCTCCTCTTCGCCGGCGGAGGCGGGGCTGCCTGCGGCCGGGACGGGATCCGCGGCAGGATCCTTCTCTGCAGCCGCATCTTCACAGGAGGACGTATCTGCGCCTGCGTCGGCTCCGGCCCCGGAGGGCGCGGTACGCTCCGCCTCCTCAACGGCGTTTGCCAGCTCCTCGGAGGTCTCGGCGTCGGGAGTTCCGTCGGTCTCGAAGAAGATGAAATGGGTCGCGGCAAACCAAAGAGCCAGGACGATCAGAGGCAGAGCCATGGAAGAGAGCCGGTCCTTTTGAAGCTCGACGGCGCAGAAACAGACCGGAACGGCCGAGATCAGGGCGCACAGCAGCCGGCTCTTTCTCCTTAGCGCGAAGCACAGCACGGCCGCGGCAAAGATAAGTATCGAGAGCTTGAGATAAACGGAGAACTGTTCGGCATCGACAGACTCGAGGAAGCGCGTCTTCATGGTGCCGTAACGCAGTCCCGAACTGAAATCAATGGCCAGGTCCTCGGCGGCAAGCCGTCCTTCGCTCTCATAGCGCCTGCGGATCAGATCCGCAAGGCCCGGAATGAATCTGACGTTGTCCGGGAGCGACACGCCGTTGTCCGAGAGCGAGGCGAGGATGTCCGCGGTCCTGCGGGCCAGCGTCTGATAGTGAAGCACGACTCCCGAGAGCGTCAGCATGCCGGCTCCGCACAAAAGGCCCCCGTTCGGGCAGGAGGCTCCCCCCGTCTTGCGGTCGGAATCGGCCGCGTAGACCAGGGCGCCGGCGGCGTGACATAATGTAAGACTGACGACCACCATGGGACGCTTCGGTATCTGGTGGTTCGCGAAAAGAAGCAGAACGAAGCACAGCGCAAAGCAGGAGAAGACTATGCCTGTCTCCGGCCTGCGGCGCAACAGGAAGCCCGCAGCGGCCGACACGAGCAGCACGAAGACCATCCGGAGACAGTCGCGGTTTGTCTGGGCGGATTCGATGAACAGCACGATCTTGCTCTCGCCGGCCTCGACCTTTTTCTCGTCGGGCTTGAACTTCGCGTAGAGCGTGAGCATGTATATCAGGATCAGGACGGCAAGGAGTATCGCCAGCCCGTCCGTAAAGTTCTTCAAGGTTTTCATCTGCCGCTCCTGGTCATTTTCTGGCTATCCGGCGGTACTCGCCGGAAAGCGGGAAGGGAAGGTGCGCCGCCGACGCCCGGATGACGGCGTCGACCTCCGCCGGGGTCTCGGTGGTGAAAAGACTGAACCCGCCCCCGATGTGCGCGGCGGAGAGCGCCTGCGGCTGGTCAGCCATGTAAAGCGTAACGCTGTTGAGAATGAGGCTGCGGTGCCGCCACGCTCTTCGAACGGGGAAGACCTTGCGCATGCGGTCCGTCAGGCTGTGCTTTCCGCAGGTCCGGCAGCCACCGCATTCGAGTCCGACGCATTTTTCGGTGAGCATGAGCGGGATGCGCCCGTAGATCATGGGAACGGGCCTGCCCCCGAGGTCCCTTATGCGCGGAAGCGTGAGCTCGGGCGACGGCACATAGTCCGAGATCCCCAGCCGCTCGTATGCGGCGGCGCTCTCGCCGTTCGTGACGTTGAGCCTGAATCCGCCGTGCGGCGTGAGCCCGGCCTCCTTTGCCAGAGCTATCTGGCCGAGGCCGGCGACAAGAGCGTCGGTGGCGCCGGCAGCGGCGGCCGAGCGAAGCATCTGCCTGACCTCGGGCATCCCGGAATCGGTTATGACCGGGGGCAGAGACACGCCCTTCGGCGAGAGCCCCGCGGCGACCGCCTCCCCGAAGCGCTCGAGCGGGACGAAGATCATGTCGAAGGCCCCGAGCGCGGATGGGGTGATCTGCCGGGGCTCGAGAAACTCAGCGTATCTGAGAGGAGCCGGGCGCAAGACAGGTCTTGCCGGCCGATAGTCCGAGGCGTGCGCCCTGCAAGAGTAGGGAACGGGAACAGGCGCCCTTGCGGCCCTCTTTCCTTCCTGCGTCTCAGGGGCGGCGGAGGAGGCCGACTTTTTCTTGTCCTCCACGGTCCGCACGCCGAGCATCGACGGCGACAGCTTTCCGGTATAATAGGCGTCGGTGAATCCGCTCCTGGAAAAGACGCCGGACAGATAGCGCAGCTCGTCGGGAGTGGCGTTGCGCCCCTCGTCGAGCAGCCTCCTCCACACGGAGGTCACCGCGCGGACGTATTCGGCGGGCTTCATGCGGCCTTCGATCTTGAGCGACGATACCCCGTCATCTATGAGTTCCGTAACGTGGCCGGCAAGGCACAGGTCCTTGAGGCTCAGCGGATGCCCCCGGCCATTCGAGGTCGAATAAGGCAGTCTGCAGGGCTGGGCGCATTCGCCGCGGTTGCCGGAGCGTCCGCCGACCATGGACGAGAACAGGCACTGGCCGGAATGGCAGACGCACAGGGCGCCGTGGATGAAGACCTCGGCCTCGAGCGGAGCGTTTGCTGTGAAGGAGCGGATATCGTCCCTGCACAGCTCGCGCGCGAGCACGGCCCTGCGGAAGCCCATGCCGGCAAGGACGCGGGCGCTTTCGGTGCAGTGGACCGTCATCTGGGTGCTCGCGTGGAGCGGTATCTCCGGGAATGTCCTGCCGATGGCGGACGCGCCGCCGATGTCGGCAACTATAAGGGCGTCCACTCCGGCGTCTGCGGCCGTCTCGGCTGCAAGCAGATAATCGCGGAGCTCCCTGTCGAAGACGAGGGTGTTCAGCGTAAGATAGACTCTGACTCCGGCGGCGTGAGCGTCGGCAGTAGCGGAGCGCAGGGAAGCCCAGTCGAAATTTGCCGCGTAGGCCCTGGCGTTGAAGCCCGGACCGCCCAGGTAGACCGCGTCCGCGCCGGCGCTCACCGCCGCGTCGAAGGCCGCCCTGGAGCCGGCCGGAGCCAGAAGCTCGGGCAGAGCGTCTGATCTTTTCATAATGATCCTGAGGAGACGAAATGAACGGATTTGTTAAGAGATTCAAGAAGAACGACAGCGGCTTCGTCTGCGTGAACTGCGGCAGGAAGGTCGAGCCCCTCGGCTATTCGTCGAGGAACCACTGCCCGTTCTGCCTGTGGTCCGTCCACGTCGACATAAACCCCGGCGACAGGGCCAACCCCTGCGGCGCTCCCATGCGCCCGGTCAGGGTCGAGACCGACCCGAGAAAGGGATTCGTCATAGTTCACGAGTGCACCGCCTGCGGCGAGATACGCCGCTGCAGGGCCGCGAACGGAGCGGACGTCCAGCCGGACGACGTCGAGCTGCTGATAAGTCTGACAGCCGCCGTAAGGTAGGGCTCAGGCGCGGTCGACGGGCACCAGGAGCTCCTTGCCGCCCATGTAGGGGCGGAGCACCTCCGGCACCGTTACGCTTCCGTCGGCCTGCAGACGGTTCTCGAGGAAGGCTATGAGCATCCTGGGAGGCGCCACGACCGTGTTGTTGAGCGTGTGCGGCAGGTAGGTCTTTCCGTCGGCGCCTTTTACGCGCATGCGAAGCCTCCTGGCCTGGGCGTCGCCGAGGTTGGAGCAGGAGCAGACCTCGAAGTACTTGCGCTGTCTCGGGGACCAGGCCTCGATATCGCAGGACTTGACCTTGAGGTCGGCAAGGTCGCCGGAGCAGCACTCGAGCTGACGGACCGGGATGCCGAGAGACCTGAAGAGCTCGACGGAGTACCTCCACATCTTCTCATACCATTCCATGCTGTCGGAAGGCTTGCAGACGACTATCATCTCCTGCTTCTCGAACTGATGGATCCTGTAGACCCCGCGCTCCTCTATGCCGTGAGCGCCTTTTTCTTTGCGGAAGCAGGGGGAGTAGCTCGTGAGCGTCTGGGGCAGGGAGGACTCGGGTATGATCTGGTCGATGAACTTTCCGATCATGGAATGTTCGGAGGTCCCGATGAGATAAAGGTCCTCGCCCTCGATCTTGTACATCATGGCGTCCATATCGGTCTGGCTCATGACGCCCTCGACGACGTTGCCGTGGATCATGAACGGCGGGATGTAATAGGTGAAGCCTTTGCCGATCATGAAGTCGCGGGCGTAAGAGAGCACCGCTGAATGAAGTCTGGCGACGTCCCCGCACAGGTAGTAGAAGCCGTTGCCGGAGACCCGTCCGGCGGCGTCCATCTCGATGCCGCCGAGCCGCTCCATGATATCGGTGTGATAGGGGATCTCGAAATCCGGGACGGCGGGCTCGCCGAAGCGGCAGACCTCGACGTTCTCGCTGTCGTCGCGGCCGATCGGCACGGACGGGTCGATGATGTTCGGGATCTGAAGCATGATCCTGCGGATCTTCTCGAGGTATTCGGGCTCGAGCTTCTCGAGCTCGGCAAGGCGAGCCGAAAACTCGGACACCTGCTTTTTCACTGCCTCGGCCTCGTCACGCCTTCCCTGGCCCATAAGGGCGCCGATCTGCTTTGAGAGCCTGTTGCGGTCTGCCCTGAGGGCGCTGGCTTCGGTGATGACGGCGCGGCATTCTGCGTCGAGGGCAATGACCTCGTCCACCAGGGGCAGCTTCGCGTCCTGGAACTTGTTTCTTATGTTCTGCTTTACGGCTTCGGGGTTCTCGCGTAAGAATTTCAAATCAAGCATGGCCAATCTCCGAGAATAAAAAATATATCGATTTTGTATTATATCACTTTCCGGTCCTTTTGTCAATCCGCGCGCTTTTGCCACGCTGTTGCTGTTGACGTTTTTATAAAAGGATGATATAATTACTTAAATAACTTAATATCGGTCACTGAGCAACAAAATACATTTGAAAAAAGGATAAGCGTCATGGGCAATCAGAGGTCGGTTCGGGGTTCTGTCAAAAGGTCCGGAACCAGATATACAAACGGTATTCGATGGGCACTTGTTCTGTACGATATCTCTCTTTATCTGCTGATCAGCCTCGGACTGTTCGGCCTTGCCGGCTCTCTGCGGCTGGGTAAGAAAGCCACAGAGATAGCCGCCTTCGTCGTCATGTCTCTCATGCTGACGCTGCTCTCCCGCCTGCTGTTTCGGATCTATCACCAGGTTTGGAGGTTCGGCGGCATCCAGTCGTTCATACGGCTCCTCGTCGCGGATTTCTGCGCGTCTGTCGTCATACTGGTGATAACCCGCATCGGCGCGCTGCCTTTCGCCTTCCCGTTCGTATCCGTCTCTGCGTTCTGTTCCATCCAGCTGCTCTTTGCGCTGGCCATGCGCATGTTCTACCGCTTCGCTTACAAGTGCGGCAACAACACTACCTTCCTCGGGCGCTTCCTCAGGTTCGCCCTCAGGCTGGCCGGGGGCAAGCCCGGACAGGAGGAGGCCTCCGAGAACCTCACCGAGACCGACCGCGAAAAGATAAAGATCGCCATCCTCGGCGCCGGCAGGACCGGCGTCACGCTCGCCGAGGAGCTCATAAACAACCTCCGCTCGAACTACAAGCCGATCTGCTTTATCGACATCAGTCCCGAAAAGATAGGCAGGAGCATCTACAACATCGAGATCATCTCCGAGTCCGCGGCCACGCCCGAGGAGCTTAAGAAGCGCGGCGTCCAGGAGGTGGTGTTCGCCATCCCGCAGATCGGCGTCGAGGAGCGCAAGTACCTGTACGATCTGTACAAGGAGGGCGGCTTCCGGATCAAGGTCTACGATTATCCGCTCGACAGCCACGGGGCGCGCGACGAGCTCTCAAAGGGCGCCCGCAAGCACCTGCGCGAGTTCGACATATCCGAGCTGCTGTTCCGCAAGGAGATCGACCTCATCGACGACGCGACGGTCGGCTTCTACTCCGGAAAGACGGTGCTCATCACCGGCGGAGGAGGATCCATCGGCAGCGAGCTCACTCGGCAGATCGCCAACATGCACCCCGAGCGCATAGTGATCCTCGACGAGTACGAGAACGGCGCCTACGTGGTCCAGCAGGAACTGTTGCTGCAGTACGGCACGAAGCTCAAGCTCGACCTCGAGATAATCTCGGTATGCAACAGGCCCGCCCTCGAGCGGGTGTTCGAAAAATACAGGCCCGACATAGTCCTTCACGCGGCGGCCCACAAGCACGTGCCTCTTATGGAGCACAACTGCGTCGAGGCGGTCGAAAACAACGTCTTCGGCACGCTGAACGTCGTCGAGTGCGTGGAGAAGTACGGCTCGCAGAGATTCATCATGGTCTCGACGGACAAGGCCGTCAATCCGACAAACGTGATGGGCGCCACGAAGCGCATGTGCGAGATGCTGGTCGGCAGCCACGCCGTGAGCGGCGGGCCGACGGTGTTCAGCGCCACCCGCTTCGGCAACGTGCTCGGCAGCGCCGGGTCGGTGATCCCGCTCTTCCGCAGGCAGATAGCCAACGGCGGACCCGTCACCATCACCGACAAGCGCATCATCAGGTACTTCATGACCATTACCGAGGCCAGCCAGCTCGTGCTGCAGTCCGGAGCCATGGCCCGCAACGGCGAACTGTTCGTCCTCGACATGGGCAAGCCCGTCAAGATCCTGGAGCTCGCCGAGAACATCATAAGGATGTCCGGCTACGAGCCCTACAAGGACATAGACATAGTCTTTACAGGCCTGCGGCCCGGCGAGAAGCTCTTCGAGGAGCTCCTCGTCAAGAGCGAGACCCTGAAGCGCACCCAGAACAGCCTGATCTTCATAGAGAAGGACGAGCCTCTGCCGCTCGGGGAGATAGAGCGCAGACTCGCCATGCTCAGAGAGGCCTGCCGGACAGGCTCCGACGACCTTGTAAGGGAGGCCCTCCGCAAGGCGGTCCCGACCTTCAGGGATCCCGAGGAGGTCAACACCTCGGCGCTGCAGTCCGAGGAGATGAAAAACGCCATATGATCCGCAGCGGCCGCGTACAGGTCACCCTGTCCGCGGCCCGGCCTGAAGTTCACGGGCCGTCCGTTCCCGGCCCGCAGTTGCCCCGGAGGCTATTCCACATATGAACAGACCGAGACGTTTTTACATGGCCATGGCGGCGGCAAAGCTGACAAGGCTGCTGCTCCGCGTGTGCGGCAGAGAGGCCAGCTGCACGCCGGGCAAGGTCGCCCTGAAGATATGCCCCGACTTCATGGGAGGACTCAGGCTCCCGGAGACGGTGATCTGCGTCACCGGGACCAACGGAAAGACCACCACGAGCAACCTCATAACGACCGCCCTCACTAAATGCGGCTACACCGTTACCAACAACAGCTACGGCTCCAACATTCAGGCCGGCGTATGTTCCGCCCTCATCAAGGATTCCCGCTTCTCAGGGAAGTCGCGCAGGCAGATAGCGGTGCTCGAGGTCGACGAGCGCAGCTCGCTCCTGGTCTACAAGTACATCACGCCCGACTACCTGGTCATCACCAACATAATGCGCGATTCGCTCAAGCGCAACGCGCACACCGACTTCATCTCTTACATCATCAACCGCGCCGTTCCCGAGCGGACACGCCTCGTGCTGAACGCTGACGATTTCATCTGCTCGCGCCTGTGCCCGGGCAATCCCGACCGCGTCTTCTTCGGGATCTCCGCCGAGAAGCCTGAGACGTCGCCCGAGGGCGCCCTCAGAGACGTGGTCTACTGTCCGGAATGCGGCTCGGCCCTGCGCCCGGAGTACGTCAGATACGACCATATCGGCCGCATCGTCTGCCCGGGCTGCGGCCTGTCCAACCCGGCCCCGGATTACGAGGTTACGCAGATCGACCGCAGCGGAGGAAGCTTCACGGTCTCGCACGCAGGCGTATGCGAGAACTATCGCCTCGTCAACGACAACATAGTCAACGTATACAATCTTTGCGCGGCTGTCGCCGTACTGCGCGAGTTCGGCCTCGACGCCTCAAGGCTTGCCGGGGCCTTCGAGAAGACCTCGATAGTGTCCTCGCGCTACGAGCGCGTAAAGGCCGGCAGGCTCAACATAGTGATGCAGCTGGCCAAGGGTCAGAATCCCGTGGCCTGCGCCAGGGCCTTCTCTTATGTAGTCCGCGATTCAGCCCCCCGCAAGGCGGTCCTTGTCATGGTCGACGATAAAAACGACAACACAAACGATTCGGAGAGCGTCTGCTGGATATACGACTGCGACTACTCCGCGCTCGCCGATCCATCGGTAAAGCAGCTGGTATTTGCCGGCAGGCGTTGCCGCGACCAGAGGCTGCGCGCCCTGCTGGCCGGCGTCGATCCTTCCGTCATCAGCATCAGCGACTCGCTGTTCGAGGGCGCCGCCATGATAGACACGGACGCCTGCCCCGACATCTACGTCTGCTTCGACCCGTACATCCTTGCCGAGGCCGAGAAGATCAAGAAGTATTTTGCCGATAAAGGAGAGACGGAAAAATGACTGTTGAGATCCTTTTCGGCGAGATCTGCAACTATTTCGGCGATCCCCGCAACGAGACATACCTCAGGCAGACGCTCGAGGGCACTGATTCGCGCTTCATCTCCACCGGCCTTTACTCCGAGCCCTTCTTCATGAACGGCCGCCCGGATCTCATACTGATGGGCTCCATGAGCGAGCGTTCTCAGCGCATGGTCATCGAGCGGCTGACGCCCTTCCGCAGAAGGATAGAGGAACTCATCGACTCAGGCACGGCCTTCCTTGTCACAGGGAACGCCTGCGAGGTGTTCTGCTCAAGTATAGAGTACCGCACCGACGGCGTGACCGTCCCGGGACTAGGCCTGTTCGACCTGACCGTCGAGAACGACATGTTCCGCAGGATCAACGGCAAGGTCATCGGCGACTTCGACGGCATCACCGTAACGGGCTTCCGCTCTCAGTTCACCGAGATCCGCGGCGACAACTCCGGCGGCTACTTCCTCGACGTCGAGCGCGGCTTCGGCCTGAATGCCTCGTCGCGCCTCGAGGGCATGCGCAGGAACAACTTCATAGGCACCCAGCTTCTGGGGCCGATACTTCCGCTCAATCCCGACTTCTGCAGATA
>JAEEGG010013078.1_pt1 | contig 17808 bp, 7 predicted proteins | sample 9134161 | NCBI WGS metagenome assembly JAEEGG01 (sample SAMN16246543, study PRJNA631951) | gut metagenome | biome: gut microbiome; feature: rumen; material: CR-attached | host: Bos | place: Iran: Karaj | collected 2018-10 | reverse complement strand
GCTATAGAATATCAAGGGATAAAGTCCGCCCAGCTCCACTTGAGACGGGGTAAAATTACCCCGAAACACAAAGAAAGACACTGATAATCAAAAAGATTGTCTGGGTCTTTTCCTTTTTTGCACTGTGTAGCTTTCCGGACTATGGTCCCACGGGTTGCAACCAGGATGACGGATGTAGAAATGTGTTGATAATCTTACAATTATCCATACACCCATACCTCCAGAAAGGTGTCTGGATGGGTGATGGGAAAATGTTCAAAATCTGAGACCTGTTTTTTCTCAACTGAGACCGATTTTTCTTTTCATATCTTATTGTTTAATACTAAAATAGAATGATAATGACATTTAACTTCGTTTGCAGGGGTTCAAAGGTCAGCAAGAAGGACGGACAATATTTTTAGAGGAAAGATACGACTTTTTTCTGACTTGCAGCAATAGAAGTTATTTTTTCGATTTGCAATGTACATTTTTTTTAAAAAGTTTTGGTTGATAGTGTACATTTTTGTATATTTGCAAATCAAACAATAATCCTATTGAAAATATAACATTATGGTTACTAAGGATTTATTAAGGCGAGTCATCTATGACCAGCGTGAATTAATGGAAGGACTTGGTGTGGATCGCCAGATTCTCAAGGAGCAGATTGCAGCACCTGAGATATTAGTGATATCTGGCGTGAGGCGCTGTGGAAAATCTGTGTTAATGCAGCAGATAAAAGCGAAACGTGAGGAACAAGATTACTATCTCAGTTTTGATGACGATCGCCTACTGCATTTTGAAGTGGAGGACTTCCAGGTATTGTACGATGTCTTCGTGGAGGATTTCGGGATGCAGCACTCATTCTACCTTGACGAGGTGCAGTTGATTCCTGGATGGGAACGATTTGTAGATAGGCTTTATTCTCACAAAAACAAGGTTTTCGTCACTGGCAGCAACGCTTTCCTGCTGAGCAAAGAGCTGGGCACGTTGCTGACGGGAAGGCACTTAAAGCAGGAATTGTGGCCTATGTCGTTTGTGGAATATTTGATGCTTAAAGATGTGGTGTGGGAGAAAAAAGACCTGTACACCACAGAGGGCAGAGCGAAGATGTTGAACCTACAGGATGCGTATTTGAACGAAGGTGGTTTTCCTCAATACTTGAGCACAAGGAATCCTCGCTATCTTAAAGAACTGTACAATGACATCATCTACCGTGATATTGTAGTTAGACATAAGTTACCGTCAGACCGTCAGATTCGTGAGGTTGCCTATTATCTTGCCAGCAACTACACACATCGTTTTACCTACAACTCGGTGGCTAAGGCCACTGGGATAAAGAGTGCTGACACGGCGACGGACTATATAGGCTATCTTGAAGAGTCTTATTTGGTGGGCGTAGTGACCAAATATGACTACAAAGTGGGAGAACAGATGAAGAGCCCCAAGAAGGTGTACTTTGTTGACAACGGTTTGGTGTCCCAGATAGGGTTCAACTTCAGCAACAACTTTGGGCAGAAATTGGAGAACGCCGTCTATGTGGAGCTACGCCGCAGAGAAAAAGAGATATTCTATTTCCATGATAAAGGAGAGTGTGACTTCGTGATACGTGAAGGAAAAGATATCGTGGCGGCTTATCAGGTGACTGTGTCGTTGAAAGATGAAAAGACAAGGAAACGTGAAGAGGACGGGTTAAAAGCGGCTATGGATGCTTTTGGACTTAGGGAAGGTTACATCATCACCAAAGACGAAACGGAAGAACGGAAACTATCCGACGGACGAGTGGTACATGTTGTGCCATTCTACCGATGGATTATTAATGCATAAACGACACATATTTGACACAAAAATCAAGATGTATAGCAATAAAAGCATGATTAATCATGAAAAAAGAAGAGGTTCGACTCCCTCCAGCTCCACAGAAAGACCGCCTGAGAGCGGTCTTTTTTTTATCTAGCAGGGTGTCGGAAGCAGGAAAAGAGGGGAGACGCTGAGAGCATTCCGATCCTCGGCTCGTCGCCTCGTTCGCAGACGGACCGGCCACCGGCGGTTTCTTTCCGCTATATCAAACATGAAAAATAGTCTAAAAAAAGGGAGTACTACACCCGAATGACCAATGCCTTGATACGTGATAGAGTAGATAGTATTGGAGGCTGTCAAATAACCGAACGTCAAGTCCTCGACCCTCGACCCCCAATGATTATTTTATTATAATAGTGTATTTATTTATAGAAATTGTGTATTTTTGCATCGCATTTTTGGATGCTGTATATTGTATGTGAAATGTTCTGGAAGTGAGTGTTTGCACCGATAAATGCATTATGCGAGGTAAAAATATCAATTGATTTAATAACATAAAAATTACCGTAATGAACAAAAAAGTATCCCTTTTGTTTGCATTGTCAATGATGTTTTTGGCAATGCCGGGTATTGCCACGGCACAAGACAAGCCTTGTGACCCGATAATTTTCCTTCCTTGGTGGGAGGACTTCCAGGCATATCCCCACAACACCACTCCGCCCACAGAGCCGGCATGCTGGCATTTCCAGGGCACCAACGAGCCCTCGATTGGTTCGTACAACATTAATGGAGGTTACCTTACCTGTGTGCTTGACTTGTATAGTACTGGCGAGACATGGGCTGTGTTGCAGAACCCGTTTGACACAAACCTTCCGGTGAATCACCTTCAGGTGACTTTCAGCGCTGGCAAATCGAGAAACGACGCCTCGCTCAATTCCGACTTGATTATCGGTATCTGCAAGAATCCCTCCAACCCTATTGGCAACTTCACCCCGCTCGATACGGTGTTGGCCATTCCGTATTGCTCGCCCGACACCATGGCCCGCTTTACGGTAGACTTTGCAGCTTATAACGATACTGGACGTTATTTCTGCTTCCTTACCAAACCATTGCTGTCGTCGGGAATCAACTTCCTGGCTATTGACAGTCTCGTGTTCGATTACAATGACCACTGCATGATTCCTCAGCTTCTGCGTGTTTCGCAGGTGACCGACATGTCGGCCCATTTCGGTTGGGCTTTGTACAGCAGCAACCATGTAGAGTTGGCTTATAAACCGGTGTCCGACACTGGCTGGATTACGGTACCCGCCGTGGGTCGCAATCATGACATTGTCAATTTGCTCACTCCCAACACTGCCTATATGGCACGTATCCGCCAGGATTGCTCTTTGTCGTCGAATGGCTATTCCGATTGGTCGGACACTGTGTATTTCACCACCGATACAGTCCGTTGCCGTATGCCTGAGAACCTGACCCTTACCGATGTGGCCAACACTTCGGCCTCGTTCAGCTGGACTCCCGCAGGCACTGCCACACAGTGGGAAATACATATCTTCAACAGTTCATACAACCGCACATTCACTTCCAACACCAATAGCTACACCGTTACGGGCCTCTCGTACGGCACAAACTATCGTGTGGCCGTGCGCTCCATGTGCGATGCCGCCAATATGTCTGAATGGACCGACACGATGATGATTACCACCAGCCGTTGTTTCAGTGTCGACAATCTGGAAGCCGCTCCATCCTATACCGAGTCGGTTATCACCTGGCGTCCCGGTGCTGACAATAACACCAGTTGGGAAGTGGTTTATGGCCATCCCGGTTTCAGGGAAGGCGAAGAGCTGGGGACAATGATTGTCAATGATAATCCCCAAGCAACCCTTACCGGTTTAGACTCGGCCACCAGCTATGTGGCCAAGGTGCGTTCGCTGTGCGAGGATGGTCGCTATAGCGAATATAACTCGGTTAGCTTCACCACTCTCGGCAGACCTCAGGGTATTGATGAGGCTGGCCAATTGAGGGTATCGGTATATCCCAATCCCGCCTCCACCGTCACCACCATTGCAGTGCAGGGTGTGGAAGGTCGCCTGAATGTGGCTATCATCAGCATTGATGGCCGCACATTGCAGTCGTTTGTGAAGGACTGCCCCTCCGACTGCGAGATGGTGCTGGATGTGGAAGGCTTGGCCAAGGGCACCTATCTGGTTCGCCTTTACAACGACCAAATCAACACCACCCGTAAATTCAATGTCCAATAACAGCCTAAATGTACAATATCATGAGAAATTTATTTGCTAAACTGATGTTATTGGCGGCTGTTATCATGCCGCTAACCATTTGGAGCCAGACCTATCAGTCGGTCCCTTACTCCACTGGTTTCGAAGGTCTCGCTACCGGCAACCAACCCACCGGATGGGTGGTATACCAGACGGGTACCAATATTGATGTCACTTTCCCCTGTGCCTATAACTATTCGGGCAATGCCCGCAACGGCAGTGTATACTACGAATTTGAGTTCAATTCCAGCTCCAGCACCCGCTATGAGCTGGTCGCCACTTGCGAGTTTGCCAATCCTGCCAGTTTGATGGTGGATTTCTATGCTTCCACCACCTCGGCCTATACGCCCGACTATTTCGAAGTGGGCGTGATGGAGGACAGTGTTTTTGTCCCCGTCGATACCTTGACGCTGACTTATGCCCCCTCCTTTGGCTCGTCAAACTATACCCACTACCGCGTTTATCTGGCTGAATATACGGGCGACGGACACCGCATCGCTTTCCGCGCCACCCGCAACACTTCGGGCCAGATGACGTTCTTTATGGACGACCTCACCATATCCACGGCCCCCAGTTGTGCCTTCATGCCCGGCACCCCGTCGGCTGTTGTCGATTCCAACAGTGCCACACTTTCATGGAGTGCCCCCTCGGTGTCCATGGGCTATATGTTGTATCTGAACAACGACAACACTTGGTACAACGCCTACACCAACAGCTACACCTTCACGGGGCTCAACCCCAACACCGCCTATAGCGGCTACCTGTACAACACCTGCGACGGCAGCGACACCAGCGAGGCTGTCCCCTTCAGCTTCCGCACCGCCTGCGGCATGCCGGTGCTGCCTATGGTGGAAGACTTTGAGTTGGGCGGCACATTCCCTCCCTGCTGGAACATCACCGAGACCAGCGGCAGCTCGCCCAATGCCTATAGCGGCTATGGACACACAGGCTCCTACTGCCTGCGCATGTACAGCTACAACAACCCCCTGTCGGTGGCAACCCCTCTGATATATACCGACCTGAACCTGCTGCAGCTGAAGTTCTGGGCCAGGAAGTCCTCTTCCTCCTATGGCACCTCCTTGGCTGTGGGATACACTACCAGCCTCGACTCGATAGACAACGCCACGTATGTGGATACCATCAATCTTGGCACCAATTACGAGGAATATCTCTACCAATTTGAGAATGCCCCCGCCGCGCACGGGTACATTATTCTCAGGAAAACGACATTCTCAAGCGACTATGGCTCGATTTACATCGACGATATAGAGATAGGGCTGGCTCCCACCTGCCTCTATATGCCCGGCACCCCGGCGGTGGTGACGATAGACTCGAACAATGCCACCCTCCGCTGGACTGCCGCTTCCGCCGGCAGCTACTATGCCCTCTACCTTGAGCAGGACAGCACCTGGCACAATGCCTATGACACCACATATACTTTCACCGGTCTCAACGCCAACACCTATTATAGTGGCAGACTCTACAACATCTGTGCCGCCGGCGACACCAGCAACTGCACCTACTTCAGTTTCCGCACCAACTGCGGCACCACGGTACTCCCGCTGGTGGAGAATTTCGACACCTACGGCGGCGAGTTCCCCAGCTGCTGGCGCATCCTTGAGATGAGCGGCACCTATCCCTCCATCTCCACCTCAGCCGGCCGCAGTGGCTATGGCGTGTACATCTACGCCTACAACAACGGAGTCAACTGCTCTTTTGCATCGCCCCGCATTGAGCAGCCTATCAACACTGTCGAGACCAAATTCTGGGGTCGCGGCACCAACACCTCCTACTACACCCATACCGTGATGGTGGGATATGTGACCAACCTCGACTCGATAGCCCATGCCGTATGGGTCGACACAATGACCATGACAGAGTCGTGGCAGGAATATACGGTGTCGTTTGCCAACCTGAACACGACCGACACAGGCTATATCGTCTATCGACGTCTGGGCGGCAACTATGGCTACACCTATATCGACGACATCACCATCCGCGAGGTGAGCAGCTGCGGCATCCCGCAGGCTCTTCACGTAACAGGTACTGCCTCGGGTCAGATGAGCCTTGCATGGCAAGACAGCCTGGCCAGCAGTTGGGAGGTGGTGTATGGCGCTACGGGAATAGATCCCGACACAGTTGTGACCAATACGGTTATCGCCAATGCCGACACAGTGACGGTCACCGGTCTTGACAACAATACCACCTACGACTTCTATGTCCGCGCCATCTGCGGCGGTATGAACAGCTACTGGCAGGGGCCCGTCACCGCACGTCCCAACCTGCATGTGATGCGTACCAACCAAACCGACACAGTCTATATGTGCGGCGGTTCTATCTGCGACGACGGCGGTCTGGATGGCAACTACACTTATGACCAGACCTCCACGGTGATAGTATATCCCACCGACAACACACAGACGGTTGTCATCTCGGGTAGCTACAACACCTATTCTTCCTCATCGTCCATGTATGGCGAGCTCATCATCTATGAGGGTGTGGGCACCAGTGGGCGTGTGCTCGGCTCCTTCTATGGCACCGATACATTCCGCGTTGCCTCGTTGGAAGGCGCTGCAACCATCCGTTTTGCCTCTTCCGGCTATAGCGACTACTACACCGCTTCCGGCTACCTGCTCAATGTAAGCTGCGAGCCGCTGGCTTCCTGCAATCCTCCGTATGATGTCGAGGTAAGCAACGTTACCGGCTCCTCCGCCATTGTCAGCTGGGACTACGGCACTGCAATCACTCCGCAGAGCTTCACCGTCACGGTGCTTGACACTGCTGCTTCCTCCAGCATGATCTACACGGTGCCCGACACCGCCCGTTCCTATCAGATAAGTGGCCTCACACAGACCACCACTTACTTTGTCACCGTTACTGCCAATTGCAGCAGCAGCGATGCCAGCAATCCCGTCGGTGCCTACTTCACCACCACATGCTACGTGGGCGGCAATATCCAGATAGGCGACGGTACCGCCACTGCCACCAGCTACCCCATCAACTCCTATTACAACTACACCATCTGCCAGATTCTTTATGACAACAACGATGTGGCTGCACTCACCGACACCATCTTCGGAGTCAAACTCTATCAGGTTTCAGGCCCCAACACCACGCGCAATGTCACCATCTATCTCGACACCACCAGCCGTGCCTCGCTCAACGGCAACAGTGACTATGTGGTAATGGACAGCTCCAAGATTGTCTATACAGGTTCACCCACCTTCCATGATGGCTGGAACACCTTCACCTTCACCACTCCTTGGGTGCGTCCCTCTATGACAAACAACTTGGTCCTCACCTTCGACGACAACACCGGCAGCTGGTCAAGCACTACCACCTGGCAGGCCACCAGCAACCAGTCAGGTTCCACAATCTATGCCTATGGCGACGGTACCAACTACGACCCCACTTCCACCAGCATTTCCTTCACCACCACCTCTACCCGTCCCAACGTGGTCTTTGTGGCTCCCTGTGGCGATGCCTCCTGTGTGCCTCCCAGCGTCGTTGTTGGCGGCGTCACTTCCTCCTCTGTCACCCTCAACTGGGTGCCCGGCCTCACTGAGACGGGTTGGACAGTGGAATATAAACTTGCCTCCGACACCGCTTGGACAGTGGCCGTAGCCAACACCACCGCCCAGACCTATACGGTCACAGGTCTCTATGCCAACAGTCTCTACTCCTTCCGGGTGGGCAGCCTGTGCAGCGGCAGTACCAATGTTCCTTATTCCTATGCCTCTGCCCGTACCGCCTGCGCGGTGATGAGCCGCAGCTCCCTGCCTCTCACCGAGGACTTCGAGTCATACAACACTGGCGAAGTGCCCAACTGCTGGCTGGCCCCGATGACCGGCACCAGCAGCTCCGGCATCTTCCCCGCCTGCTACAACTATTCCTACAACGCCCATGGTGGCAATGTGTATTTCGAGATGGAAAGCTCTTCCACACATGATGAGATTTTCACACTTCCCGCCATCGACACCATCGACGGTCTCGAGGTCAACTTCTATGCCGCAGGCTATAGCTACAATGCCCCCACGGCCTTTGAGGTGGGTGTATGGGAAGACACGGTTTTCGTAACCCTCGACACTCTCAGTCTCGATGTCTCCGGCTACTATGTTTATCATCCCTACTATGTGCGCATCAACTATAGCGGCAATGGCAACCGCATCGCCTTCCGCGCCACAGGCAGCAACTACACCGTCTTCCTTGACGATTTCAACATCTATGTGCCCAACCCCTGCGACTCGGTCACCAATGTTGTCTTCGACTCCATCGGCATGTCACGTCTTGCTGTCAGTTGGACCGATACCGCTGCCCGCGGCAGCTATGTGGTCAAGATCGGCACCACCAACAATCCGGCTGCTGCCATAGCCACCTACACCACTACCAATACCCACTACTCCTTCACTGGCCTCACGGCTCTCACCAACTACTATGTATGGGTGTATGCCAGCTGCTCCGGAGCCCTCAGCGACCCCGTCATGGCCATGTCCACCACCCTTGGCGCCGACCCGCATTTCCTGCCTTACTACAACGACTTTGAGGACTCCACCAACAGCTTCTCCATCTACCAGCGTTCCGGCTCCAACACCTGGTATACCGGCACAGCAGTCAATTACGGCGGAACACATGCCATGTATGTCACCAGCGACAACGGTGTGACCAACGACTATAACAATACCGTGCAGTCCATCTCCTTTGCCATGACTTATCTGCAGATACCCTACGACAGCTCCTATGCCATCAGCTACGACTGGCGTTGTCAGGGCGAGGGCAGCTACGACCTCATGCGTGTGGCGCTCGTTCCCGAGGAGTATGACTTTACCACCTCCTTCACCGCAATCAACCGCTACAGCAACACCCTGCCCACAGGCTGGATTGCCCTCGACGGCGGCAAGCGCAACCTCCGCAACACTTGGCAGCACGACGACAACTCTGTCCGTTTGACTGCCGGCAACTACTACCTGACTGTTGTATGGGTCAACGATGGCCGCTTCGGCACCAACCCCTCTGCCGCCATCGACAATATCTCCTTCACACTGCTTACCTGCCCGGCTCCCGAGGATCTTGTGGCTACCTCCAACTCTTCCACCACCATCGATGTGGACTGGTCCGACGGGGCTGCCTCCTCGTGGATAGTGGAGTATGGAGTCAGCGGTTTCACCGCCGGTATGGGTACCACACGCACGGTGACTGTCAGCAATGCCACCCTCACCGGACTGGCTCCCACCACTGCCTACGACATCTATGTCCGTCCTATCTGCAGCGCCACTGACACCGGCTTTAGAGCCATGACCACCTGCACCACCTCATGCGATAGTATCATCACCGAATTCCCGTGGGTGGAAGACTTCGAGAACGGCATAGCCTGCTGGAGTCAGTTCCAGTCGCGCGGCACTGTCGAATGGACCACTGGTCGCGGCGGTAACGCCTATGGTGGAATGACGGGTGCAGCTACCGGCGAATACAATGCACGCTTCACCTGCAACAGCTACAATGGCTACACCACCTATCTCATTACCCCGATGCTCGACATTGAGAGCAGCGACGAGGTCATGATGACCTTCTACCATGCCCAGCCTGCATGGGGTACCGACCAGGATACCCTCGCCGTGCTTTACCGCACCAGCCCGAGCTCCTCTTGGCAGTACGTCGCTTCTTGGAGCAACAGCATCACTGCATGGCAGCTCGATACCGTCATGCTCCCCAATGCCTCATCCACCTATCAGGTGGCCTTTATGGCACACTCCGGCTTCGGTCTGGGCATCCTGCTCGACAGCATTGTGGTCTACGGTTCCGAGTCCTGCACACGTCCCACCTTTGCCAATATCAACGTGGGAGCAACTACCGTTGCCGCCACCTGGACCAGCCCGGCCAGCAGTTTCGATGTGGCTGTGAAACCCGCCAACTCCAATGTATGGCCCGAGGCCACCCACATCACCGACCACAACTACACCTTCACCGGACTGGAGCCCAACACGGCCTACAATTTCCGTGTGCGCAGTATCTGCAGCGACACCTCGCTCTCATTCTGGACAACAGGCAACTGTGTGACCGACTCGCTGGAATGCTACGTGCCTGAAAACCTCACTATTGCCGAGACCGATTTCCAAAGTGTTACCCTCTCGTGGAATCCCGACCTTACCTACCATGCAGTAGCTTATGTGGTGAACATCTTCAACTCTGCCATCAGTGGTTACGACACCGTCTATAGCAACAACGTCACCATCACTGGCCTCAACCCCAACATGAACTACAACGTCAGGGTGCGCGCCATGTGCTCCGCCACCACCTACAGTGACTGGGGCGAGACCCTCGCCTTCACCACCAACGCCTGCCAGCCTGTTGCCGATGTGGCGGTCAACAACGTCACGGCCACCTCCGCCACCGTCACTTGGACACCCCAGGGCGATGCTGACTCATGGGTGGTTTCTTATGGCTATACCGGCTACACTCAGGGACAGGGCACCGACATTGTGGTCAACACACCCTCTTATGTCATCAACGGCCTATATCCGGAAGTCTCCTATGATGTCTATGTGCGGACGGCCTGCTCTGACGAGGTCTTCAGTAACTGGTCTGCCGTGCAGAGCTTCACCACAACGTCACAGGAGGGCATCACCACTGTCGAGAGCGATGTGGTCTGCACCATCTATCCCAACCCCGCCAACGATGCCACAACCATCAGTATCAGCGGTGCCAACGGAACGGTACGCATCACGGTGATTGACATGAACGGACGTACTGTGGCTTCCGACGAGATGAATTGCTCCGGCGACTGCACCAAGCAGATGTCCGTCAGCAACCTCGCCCAGGGTGCCTACTATGTGCGTGTTGTGGCCGACAACGTCAACATGGTGAGAAAACTGATAGTAAAATAATCTTTAGGAACTCCTGGGGCTTTCCATAATCTCAAATGTCCCCAAGGAAATTGACAGGGGCGGTGCATCTCACCGCCCCTGTTGTTTATAAACCCCAATCGGTCATTAGTCCGACATGTATAACATAGGTAAGGGCAAAAAGAAAAGCCCTGCGTAGCAAGGCTTTTCTTGGATATCAAATATGTCTATAAAGTTCCGTGGTTGTCACGAGCACTTTGACCATCCGCAGTTGGGGCAGCTCTTGCAGCCGCCGGTGTAGATGATCTTGGCGCCGCAGTCGGGACAGGTCTCGCCGGTCTCGGTGCCGTCCTTGATGTAGCGTTTCAGCGCACGGGCCACACCGTTGGACCAGGTGGTGATGCTGTCCACGTCGAAGTTCAGTTTGCCGATAAGTTCCACCACATTGGGGATGGGCATTCCGTGGCGCAGGATGCCGCTGATGAGCTTGGCGTAGTTCCAGTACTCTTTCTTGAACATGCGCGAAAGGCCGCCGATGGTGACGGGGTAGCCGTCCTGGTCGAGGAACTGGAAGTCGTAGCGGGCGTGTTCGTCGCCTTTCTCTTTGACGCGGATGACCCATCCTTTCTCTACCCACTTGGGCAGCACGAAGTTCTCGGCGCGGCCGGTGAAGATTTCGTAGGGTCGGTGTTCGTACATGCCTACAACGGCAATCCAGTCCTCTTTGTCGTTCTTGAAGCGGACGACCTCGGCCTCCAGTTTCTTGGGGCGTTTGGGGGCTTTGCTCTCGATGAACTCATTGCAGTTCTTGTTCTCGCTCTTCGAGACCAGCACACCGTGGCGCGAGCCGTCGCGGTAGATGGTGCAGCCCTTGCAGCCCGATTCCCATGCCGTCTGATAGATTGTGCTTACTATTTCCTCCGAAGTCTCCTTCGGGATGTTGACGGTGACGCTGATGGAATGGTCCACCCATTTCTGGATGGCGCCCTGCATCTTGACTTTGTTCACCCAGTCGATGTCGGCCGAGGTGGCTTTGTAGTAGGGCGATTGGGCGATGAGGCTGTCAATTTCTTTGTCCTCCATTTTGTCGATTTGCTCCATGGTGTAGCCTTTCAGCTTGAGCCAGTCGATAAACTTGGGGTGCAAGACGTTGTATTCTTCAAAGTAGTCGCCGTTCTCGTCTTTGACCACTTTGTGCTTGGAGGTGTCTTTGTCGTTGGGGTTGATTTTCTTGCGGCGCTTGTAGCTGACGAGGAAGACGGGCTCGATGCCGGAGGTGGTCTGGGTGCAGATGCTCACGGTGCCGGTGGGGGCGATGGTGAGGAGTGCGATGTTGCGGCGGCCGTTCTGTATCATCTCTGCATACATCTTGGGGTCGGCCTCGGCCAGGCGCATGATGAAGGGGTTGAGTTTTTCGCGGTTGGCGTCGTAGAGCGGGAAACTGCCGCGCTCCTTGGCCATAGTGACCGAGGAGCCGTAGGCGGCGCAGGCCAGGGTGCGCTGCACCTTGACGGCAAAGTCGGTGGCTTCGTCGGTGCCATAGCGCAGGTTCATGCCGGCCAGCATGTCGCCTTCGGCGGTGATGCCGAGACCGGTGCGGCGGCCTTCGAGGCACTTCATCTTGATGTTCAGCCACAGGTTGCGCTCCACGCTCTTGATGTCGTCGCTTTCGGGGTCGGCGTCAATCTTGGCAAGTATCTTGTTCACCTTCTCCAGCTCGAGGTCGATGAGGTCGTCCATCAGTCGCTGGGCTTTGGTGATGTGGTCGCGGAAAAGGTCGAAGTCGAATTCAGCTTCGGGGGTGAAGGGGTTCTTCACATAGCTGAAGAGATTGACAGCTATCAGGCGGCAGCTGTCGTAGGGGCAGAGGGGTATCTCGCCGCAGGGGTTGGTGGAGACGGTGCGGTAGCCAAAGTCGGCATAGCAGTCGGGCACGCTCTCGCGCAGGATGGTGTCCCAGAAGAGCACACCGGGTTCAGCCGAAGCCCAGGCATTGTGGATAATCTTGTTCCAAAGCTTGCGGGCGTCAATCTCCTGCCGCACGATGGGGTTGGGGCTGTCGACGGGGTATTGCTGCACGAAGGGTTTGCCGTCGCGCACGCATTCCATGAACTCGTCGGTGACTTTGACCGACACATTGGCGCCGGTTATCTTGCCCTGCTCCAGCTTGGCGTCGATAAACTGCTCGGCGTTGGGGTGCTTGATGCTGATGCTGAGCATCAGGGCACCGCGGCGGCCGCCCTGCGCCACCTCGCGGGTGGTGTTGCTGTAGCGCTCCATGAAGGGGACGATGCCCGTGGAGGTCAGCGCGCTGTTCTTCACCGGGCTGCCCGCCGGGCGGATGTGGGTGAGGTCGTGGCCCACGCCGCCGCGCCGCTTCATGAGCTGCACCTGCTCCTGGTCAATCTTCATGATGCCGCCGTAGGAGTCGCTGGCTCCGCTGTTGCCGATGACAAAGCAGTTGGAGAGCGACACCACCTGGAAGTTGTTGCCGATGCCTGACATGGGGCTTCCCTGCGGGATGACATACTTGAAGTCTTTCAGTAGTCCATAGATGGTTTCCTCCGACATGGGGTTGGGGTAGTTGCGCTCGATGCGGGCAAACTCCGAGGCCAGCCGGTGGTGCATCATATCGGGGTTCAGTTCATAGATTTTGTTGTCGTCGCGCAGGGCGTATTTGTTCATCCACACGTTGGCTGCGAGCTCGTCGCCTCCAAAGTACTCAATGGATGACTGCATAATCTCCTCAGGCATATACTGGGTATAGGTCTTTGGCTTAAGGTGCTGAGTATCATTACCAAAATCTAAAAACATGTCGGACTGCATGGGTGCTTTTCTTTTTAAGTTTGACAATAACAAATAATTACTGCGATGTCGCAGTTTTTTTTCAGACCGCTAAAGTACACAATACTTTTATAATAACGGGAAATGAGTTATCAACACCCTATCCGCAGAAGATATTATTGAATTGTGGCACAATGGTTAATACGATAATAACGCGATGGTGTTAAAAAAGTGTGACGGGAAAACTGCTCGATTGGAAAAAGATGGGTATCTTTGCACCGTCTAATTACAAAGGGATATGAAATATAGAACAGTGTTTTTACTTGCTGCGCTGGCGGCTTTGGTGCTGTCGGTTGCGTGTAATAATAAAGCCGCGAAGGGTACTGAAGAGGTTTTTGCCGAAGCGGAGAAACTGGATGATTATGTCAAGTGGGATAGTCAATATTGGGACAGCACGAACCATTATCTTTTATTGGTGAAATGGATTGGCGACACGATGATACGGTTCGACTACCGGGTGATTGATTCGTTGGGGAACTATCGGTATGTCGGTGATACGGCGGTGAACAAATACGGCTGGTTGGCCTGCGAGTTTATAGAGAGTGGCGACAGCCTCATCCCGGCGGACGAATACTTATGGGAGGACAGCGTTTCATACGGCGTCCGGTTTGAAAAAGACTCTTACACTGATACGACGTACCGGGGAATCGTTTCCCTCGGCATCCGCATCGGGCTGAACGACAACCGCTGTGCAAAAGTGCGGTCGGACAGCAGGCGATGGAACTCGCCGATGCTGCATCATGTCGAGCCAGAGTACCCGTAGCCTGCCGCTTCATAATGTCGCAAGAGCGACACACCGAAAAAAGATGGAAAAGTTGTTATTTCAAAAATAATTGCTATCTTTGCAATTGGCATTAATTTAATGGCAATTACATTAATACTTGTTATATGAGATTTTACGACAGGGAAAAAGAGCAGGAAACACTGCTCAATAATTGGAATCAATCCGCTGAACGTGGGCGGCTTACCGTGCTTATTGGACGGCGGCGTATCGGCAAGACCACCCTGCTGACACGAAGTGCCGATGGGTACAACAGCCACCAGCCGATACTCTATCTATACGTCTCAAAAGACAATGAGAGGGTGTTGACAGGCAAATTCCAAGAAACAACTGAGCGGCTTCTTGGTCTGAAAATCTATGGCAAGATTGAAACTTTTGCCCAATTCTTTGAGCAACTGTTGCTCTATGGGCAACAGCACCATTTTACGCTTGTGTTTGACGAATTCCAGAATTTCCTGAAAGCAAATCCAGCCATTCCGAGCCATATTCAGGAACTGTGGGACCGCTATCACGAACAGTCAAAGGTCAACATGCTAGCATGTGGCAGCATCTACAGCATGATGCACAAACTATTTGACAACGAAGACGAACCCCTATATGGCCGTCAAGACTGCCGGATAGTCATGCATCCCTTCCGTATCAGTGTGTTGAAACAGATTCTCGGCGACCACAACCCCCAGTATACCCCCGAAGACCTGCTCTGCCTTTACGCATTGACTGGTGGCGTTGCCAAATATGTAGCGTGGCTCATGGATGGCGGGGCTACCACCAAGACCCAGATGCTACGGTGGGCCACCCAATCGGGTTCCCCCTACCTCTCCGAAGGGTCGGAACTCATCATGTCCGAGTTTGGCAAAGACTATAGCAACTACCTCAGTATCCTCCAGCTGATAGCTTCTGGCTTGACTACTCAGAGCGAGATAGACAGTGTCATCGGAAAAAACACCGGAGCCTATCTTGACAACCTGGAACACGACTACAACTATATCCATCGCAAACAGCCCCTGTTCAGCAAACCGGGTGGCCGAAACCTGCGCTGGCAGATAGACGACTGCTTCCTTCGGTTTTGGTTCCGTTTCATCTTGCGCAACCAGGCACTTGTCGAGATGGAGCGCAACGACCTGCTGTTGGAAATTGTCGAGCGAAACTATGAACAATATTCCGGCATGGTGCTCGAACAGTATTTCCGGCAGAAATGGATGGAGGAAGAGCGTGTCACAATAGTGGGCAACTATTGGGATCGCAAAGGTGAAAACGAGATAGACATGATTGCCCTTAACGACATCGATAAAACTGCAACAGTGGCGGAAATCAAGCGCAACCCCAAGAAGTACAATCCCGCCGAGCTGACGAATAAAGTGGTCGTATTGAACAGCCACTTGGCAAATTATCATGTTACCCAGAGAGGCCTCTCGTTGGAGGATATGTGAAGAAACAGCCCGGTGGACAGTTCCGATAGCGCAGCGGTGAAAAGAAAGCATGTCACTTCGCGCGGAATATACTTTTTATTCTGTGAAGGATTACTCCACCTTTCGCCATCTTACTCCACTGTTCCGATAGTATCGCATATTTGTCCCCAACGTTCCTCTATGCGCCTTCCGGACTCGATGTTGCGTCGTCCCTTATCATATCGTTTTCCGATAAGTTTCCCTCATTTTTCCCATTCTGAAACGGAAAACGAGTGGAAAACGATCGAATAACGATCGAATAAATGACGATGCTTGATGGTTCCTTGGACGTGCAACAGGGAAGGCACAACGTGTAATTTATCTCGAATGCGAGGAGTCATCACAGTGGTAAAATAAGGAAGTTTGATGAAGTGTTTTTGTGCTAATAAGGAATTATTTCGTATCTTTGCAACTGCTTTTGAAAGAATAGACGATTTTGGTGTAAAAAGAATTGAAAGAATAGTTGATTCAATGCGCAGATAGATTGCGCGGAGCCTTTGTACTGTCAAATTCGTTGCCCATAGACAATGACCTTAGAAGGCTGATACAATCAATAAGATCTTGGAAAAGTACGATAATCTTGAAATGATGCAATATTTATTGTTGCAATAATCTTGAAAAGTTGTATCTTTGCACTTGCAATAATCTTGAAATGATGGAATAATTTCTATGAAAAGAAAGATTTACAATAAGTTATTAGGCAACAATAGTCAGTCAAGCAACTCAAAACGGCACGCAAATTAAACTGTAAGAATGGCTTGACGAATTTAATGAAACCAGAATAGAGTGAATAGAAAACACTGAAAATTAGATAGAAAAACCACCGCACAAAAAGGTTGCACTTCGAGGGTGTAATACAAATAGGTAGAAATCATGATTGGAAAGAGCAGTCATGGAATCTTTTGATAAGGTCTGAGAAGCATTTTTTGCTCAATGATGGGGAAAAGAATAGGGTAACCTTATATCTTTTTTGGAAGGAGAAATATTTTTTTTTGCACGGATTCAACAAAAAAACGTATCTTTGTAAAAAAATTCACCCATACACAATCTAACATTATAGTAGTTATGAATTATCCAAGTGTTTCAGAATATATAGACGCCCTTAGTTGTGCAAGTGACACTTTTGCAACCCTTACATCTCTGACACTTATACTTGATTCCAATGGAAAACCTGTGTACACAAAAGAGACTCATTCTATAGTGTTTCGAATGAGAGACAGTAGTACTGGTGGAGAGTATGACGTTAGGTGTTTTACCGATGACCAAGAAGGTAGGGAAACAAAGTATGAGCAGATTGTTCGTGGTTCAGATGTATGGTATCCTAAAGGAATTAGATATATCGTTGATGAACTGTTTGTTGATACAGCCAACTCAGATATGAACGAGTTCCCTGTTGCTGTATTTTCTCATTGTAATACAACAAATATTATTTCGTTTATTAGAGAAAATGTTGACGATAGCGTAATATTATCTAAACTTGCTTATGACTTTAGCCGTTTGGTTGTGTGGGTTTATGAGAATGGTTATTCATGGCATGATTTGAACGCAGACCATCTCTTTGTGGATGAAATAGGTCATATAATCGTCTCTGATTTTGATGAACATGTTGTAATCGCAGATGATTCTACTGATAGTGGACATTTGAATGCAATTCTTATTCTCCTATCTCTAAAAGCAATCTCAAGGGAGAAGGGGCTTTTTAATTTATCGACAATTAATCCACAAATCCTTTTTGACGGGAATGAAAAGGACAGTCTCTCATCGAACAAAATAATCGACAAATTACTAACCCAAGGAGATAAGGAAATCATTTCTCTAATAGGAGCAATTTTTGTATTCAT
>JAEEGG010013076.1_pt1 | contig 17809 bp, 14 predicted proteins | sample 9134161 | NCBI WGS metagenome assembly JAEEGG01 (sample SAMN16246543, study PRJNA631951) | gut metagenome | biome: gut microbiome; feature: rumen; material: CR-attached | host: Bos | place: Iran: Karaj | collected 2018-10 | reverse complement strand
CATGGTTGCGCAGGCCTATATTTGCATACAGATCCCATTTGCCGGAATTGTAGTTGATATTGCCGCTCAGGCTGCCGCCGACGTTTCCGCGGTCATCGGTGTTGGCGCCTGCCTGGATGCTCCCGTAATAGCCCTTACGCTTGTCCTTTTTCAGTATAATGTTGATGATTCCGGTTGTTCCCTCCGGGCTGTACTTGGCCGAGGGGTTTGTGATCACCTCAATCCTATCGATGTTCTCCGCCGGCATCTGCTCCAGAATCTGCCCCTGGTTGTCGGCGGTCAGGCCGGAGGGCTTGCCGTCAATCCAGATGGTCACGTTGGTGTTGCCGCGCAGCGAAATGCCGCCCTCGTTGTCAACCTCCACCGAAGGGATGGTTTCAAGCAGTTCGCTGGCCGAACTGCCCGACTTGGTCAGATCCTGCCCCACGTTGAAGACCTTCTTGTCAACCTCCAAGGTCATCTGGGACTGCTGGGTCACAACATTGACCCCTTTCAACTGCTTCGATAACGGACGCATCTGCATCTGCCGCAGGCGGACGTCCGGAGCAGCGGCCGTCACAGTGAAGTCTTTCGAAAGGGAATCGTATCCTGTATAGGTCAGCAGCAGCCGGTAGTTTCCGGCAGCCAGCCCCGTGATGCGGAAAGCTCCGCTCACATCCGTTATTGTTCCCTTCACCAGTTTGTTGCCCGGCTGCTCCAGCACACGGACAGTCACATATTCCATAGGCGAGGAATTGCCCTGGTCGGTCACAACTCCACGCACACTGCCGACATTCTGGGCGAAGCCGCACAACGGAAAGAGACAGCATACAGACAGCAAAAACCAACGCCATACATTATTATTCATGGCTCAGGCGTTCTTCAGGATTTTGTCGATATTGTTCAGATCGGCCGCATACTTGGCGTTTGTCGCACGCTGGTTCTCAACCGCGCGGCAGGCGTGCAGCACTGTTGCATGATCCTTGTCGCCAGAGCGTGCGCCGATTTGCGCCAACGAAAGGTTGGTGTACTTTTTGGCAAAATACATGGAGGCGTGCCGCACCTGCACAATCTCCCCCTTGCGCGATTTTGAAAGCATCTGGTAGACGGGGATGTTGAAATAGTCGCACACCACCTTCTGTATGTAGTCGATGGAAATCTCATGGATGGTGTTCTGCACAAACTTGTCGATCATCTGCTTGGCCAGCTCCACCGTGATGGTTTTGCGGTTAAGAGATGACTGCGCAAGAATTGAAATCAGCGCACCCTCTATTTCACGCACGTTGGTCACTATGCGGTAGGCAAGGTAGTCTATAACCTCCTCGTCAATGTCGGTCACACCGATGTTGAGCAGTTTCTTCTTGATGATACGGACGCGGGTCTCCTTGTCCGGAATCTGCAGATCGGCGGAGAGCCCCCATTTGAAACGGGAGAGAAGCCGCTGTTCAAAGCCTGTCAGGGTGGAAGGCGACTTGTCGCATGTGATGACCATCTGCCGGTTCTCACGCTGGAAAAAATTGAAGATGTGGAAAAAAGCCTCCTGGGTCTTCTCCTTTTTCGAAAGGAACTGGACATCATCTATAATAAGAACGTCCAGCATCTGGTAAAAATGGATAAAATCGTTTATGGTCTGCGCTTTTGCAGCTTCAATGTATTGTTGCAGGAATGTTTCGGCATCCACATAGAGCACAGTCTTGTCGGGGAAGTTCACTTTGGTCTCCAGACCGATTGCATTGGCCAGGTGGGTTTTGCCCAACCCGACATCCGAATGGATGAACAGCGGGTTGAATGAGGTTTTGCCAGGATTCTTGGCGACTGCAAAACCTGCAGCCCTGGCAAGACGGTTGCATTCCCCCTCCACAAAATTGTCGAAATTGAGCTCCGGTTTGAGCTGGGAGTTTATGTTCATCGTCTTTAACCCCGGTATCACAAACGGGTTCACAATAGTGCGCCCCTGCTTCTCCGAATCGGAACCGGAGGAGAGCGGCGGCATGGCGGGCTGGTTGCTGCCCACCTCCGAAGAGGAATGCGGCAGGGTCAGGGTCTTTTTCTTCTTGCCCGTCTTGTCATCCAACATCACCACGCTGTAGGACAGTTTGCCGTCCGGTCCCATGACATGACGGACAGCCGTCTTTAACAATTGCCAGAAATTGTTCTCAATAAAATCGTAATAGAACATGGACGGCACCTGGATGGTCAGTTCCTGCTGCTTCAGCGAAACCGGCACCACGGGCTGGAACCATGTCTCAAAATGTTCAGGACTTGTGTTTGACTGGATAATCTTCAAACATTCATTCCAAATCGTCTGACAATTATTGTTTTCTTCCAACATTTCTACACTCCTGTTCTTTTATCCGTTTTTGAAATTTTATTTGTTCAATTTTGCAAAATTACTGAAAAAAAAAAAGTTATCCACCTGCTTCCTTTCCTCTTCTTGCGATTGCAAAAATAACATAAAAAAGTGGAGAAAAAAAGTGCTGCAGAAAAAAAATGAAACTATTTTTTTGTAAGCGAATCGAAGTTTTTAACAACGCATTGTGAATAAATATGATATAAATAACTCATTGTATGAAAGTATTTTAAATGGTTCCAAAAAAAATTCCGCAAGAGCTCCCGACATATCCGGATTTCATGTACATTTGCAAAAACAAAATGCAGATGAACCGACACAAATACATGCAGGCTGCAATTGAAACGGCAAGACAAGGCATCCGCGAACACGCAGGCGGGCCGTTCGGCACCGTCATAGTAAAGGATGGATGCATTATTGCCAAGGCGCACAACTGCGTACTTCGCGACAATGACCCGACCGCCCACGGCGAAATCACCGCACTGCGGGATGCAGGGAGACGCTTGGGCAGCCATGACCTCAAGGGCTGTGAACTGTACACCACTGGAGAGCCGTGCACCATGTGCCTCTGCGCATGCATGTGGGCCAACATCGACCATGTCTATTACGGCTGCACCATCGCCGACAACGCGCTCATCGGCTTCCGTGACGCACAGTTCGATGAAAAGTTCGGAGGGCGCGGAAACTTCAAGGATTTCCTCATTCAACTTGACCGCGAGAAGTGCCTTGCCCTTTTTGAGGAGTACCGCCAGATGGATGATGCGCTCCGCTATTAGCGGCAGGCACGACATCACCAGGTTCCGACACATAACCGACAATCTGGATGCGCCGCTCCAACGCCGCCGCCACACTGTATACCGAATTGCGCTGGTCATGCGGATTGTCGCTAACGTACGGTTTGGCCTGCCTCCTGCCTTTCGGGTCACGCTCCATACGTAACTGTCCGGAGGCAATATATGGCACAAAAACGCCTCCCTCATACTCCAGCAGACTATTCCACAAACTATAGATACGCCGCGACGAGAGGTGCATGTTGTACTGGTCGGAATGGAGCGGGCTGGCATGACCCTCAATAATCAGGGAGACACGGCTCCCACTTTCCAAATCCTCACGAAGCAGGGCGAAGAAGGCACGCAGGCGACGGTATCCGTGCTCCAGCGAATCGGCAAAGAAGCGGCGGATCTGCTCCCGCGCACTGTCCGCATCGGCCCCATGCAACCCCTCGGAATAGGCATCCATGTATTTTGAACGTAACGCAAGATACAAGGCCAGCGTGGAATGGTAATCCGAAGATGTGGTGTCGCTCTCACACTTCGGGTCCGGCTCGTCGTTATGGAAATAGAGGGTCAGCGGCAGCATCGAAAGCGCCTTGCGGGAGGACTCGGTCGCCCGCGCAACAGGCTGCGGAGGACGAACGGTATCGGTTCGGACGATGACTGTGTCCGTGTTTTTTTCAAAAAAATACAAGTCGTTGCAGCAGACGGCATCAGTCAGCGCCGTCTCCGAACGCCGGTTGGAGGCGAAGTAGCCGCGACCGCCGTTGTCCGAACAGACAAAATAGACATCGTTGGCCGGAGAATTGAACGGGAAGCCGAGATTCTTAGGAGCCGAAGCCCATTGGTTAAGCCCACCTTCCACCACATACACGTCATATCCGCCCATTCCCGGGTAGCCGTCCGAACTGAAATAGAGCTTATGGGAGAGGGCATCATAGAACGGGGTCATCTCGTTCCCATGAGTGTTCACCGTCCGGCCAAGGTTCACTGCCGAGCTGAACTGCCCGTCCTCCCCGCGAAGCGCGTACCACAGGTCCAGTCCGCCGGCCCCGCCTTCACGGTTCGAGACAAAATAGAGCACCTCCACGCCACCCTCCTCCACGACACATGGCTGCGTGCTGACCGTCCCCGGCATGTTCACCGGTTCTTCCAACCGGTAAGGCTTCTGCCACTTCCCATCCACTAACTCCGCCGTCCAGATTTCAGTGTTTCCGGCAGCGGATTTTTCGACTGGGCTGCGCGTCATATAGAGACGGGTGCGGTCAGCATTGAAACAGATGTTGCCGTTATGGTATTTCGGGTGATTGATTCTGGCAGGGAGCGGATGCACTGTCCGGATTCCATCCGATGTGATCCGTGCCGCATAGATACGGGAGGCATAGTATCCTCCAAGCGACGCACCCTGACCGCTCTGGGTGACAGGCTGCAGGGAAGTGAAGTATAGAAGGCTGTCCCCTTCAGTACGCGGATTTGATTCGGAATAGGGTGAATTGACCTTTTTCGGAAGCCGTTCAAGGCTGCATGGTTCCGGATGCCGCAATGACTCGCGCGCCCACGCACAGGCCCTGACCTCCATTTTCGCACGCTGCAGCAGCATTGTGTCACGCGACATGTTGTCCATGAGCAGGTAACGGGCGAACAGCCGCTCCGCCTCATCATAGCCGGCATTGTTTTTCTTGACCATGGCAAGATGGAAGAGCGCGTCAGGATAATGTATGGAATCCTGCCGCCACACCCGCAGATACATCGATTCGGCCTGCCTGTACTCATACAGCATGCGCAGACAATGGGCATAATGCCAGCAGGCGTCGGTCTCACCGGAAGGGTGCTCTGAAAGATAATGCTCGTAACAGGCGGCGGCGGAAGCCCAGTCGGAACTTTCCTCCCAACTACGGGCCTGCGCCAGCAATGTGGCGTCCACCTGCGCAAAAGAGGCTGGGAACAGCAATCCGGACCAAAACAGGCAAAACAATACGGCACGTTTCATGACTACCAGATCGGACAAGGGATTTCGTGCCGACGTATGACGTACGGCTTTTTGTACACATACTGCAGGTTCACCTCCACGCCGCCGCGCCCATGCGAGGCCGTGGACAACGAGGAGACATTGAAGTCATAGCTGACCAGCAGCTGGAAATGGCGCCACTCCCCGCCGACCACTAGATAGAGCGCGTCTCCCAGCCGGTAATCCACCCCGCCCATCAGGCTGGTGACCCCTCTGGTTCGGTCATAGCTGAAGGCATAGGAGCCAAGCATGCCCGCCATAATCTCCGAATACACATCCTGACGGCAGAGATAGAGCGACGGCTGCAGGTAGCAGCTCTCCCCTCCCAAGGGCAGCTGCACATGGAACAGCCCTGTGTATTTTTCAGGCAGCCGCACCTTTTCGTCCTTCAGCATCGACTGCGGGGGGCGGTTCAGATGCAGGGCGCTCAACCCCGCCTGAAAAATCACGCCCGCACGATTCTGGTAAAACCACTGCACCCCACCGCCCACATCGGCGTATGAGAATGCGGTGTACGGATAATTTTCCAACGTCGGAGCATCCGGATCATACTTGCCATCCACATATTGGTCGCCATGCATCAGTTCGGAAGGCTGGAAACGCTTCTGGGAAAAGCCCAAGGAGAGCCCCACCGTCATGAAATGGTTGTTCCTTCTGTTCAAGGCCTTGGAATATGAGACGCAACCGTTGGCCTGCATGGTGCTGTATTTTGAATCGCCCGCCCTGTCCATGTCAATGAAAAGGCCGGCACCGACAATATCCTGCTGCACCATGCGCTTGACCACCGGCGCATCCGCCCACAACCCGAAAGTCTGGTAAGGGACCGTCACCGACAGCCACTGGTTACGGTAATAGGTGCCGCCCCGCACATCCCCGTTGAAGAATCCGGCCGACGCCGGGTTTGACGCCAGGGGGTTCATCCAAAACTGGGAATGGTGCAGGTCCTGCGCCGACACGGGAAAAACGGCCAGCAGCAGGCCGAGCAGAAGCGCCCCGCAAACTACAGACCCCAGTCTGTTACGCATTTCAGCCAATACACCCATAATACCATTCATATTGAATTTGCAAAAATAACACTTTTATAAATACTCCTGCCGCATTCCCGAAAAAAAAGCGGAGCGGAAAAAACAGACCGGACATCTTAACGGCACAATAAAACCGACGGAATGACGTTTTATCCTTTTGAACATAAAAAAACATCGTTATGCTGACTATCGAACACCTGACAAAACGCTATGGTGACAAAACCGCAGTTGATGACCTCTCGCTACATATCGGAGCAGGCGAAATCTATGGATTCATAGGTCCCAACGGCGCTGGGAAGACAACAACAATCAAGGCCTGCTGCGGACTCCTGCAGTTCGACAGCGGAGAAATCCGTATCGGAGGGGATTCCATACAGGAAAAACCATTGGCCTGCAAGGCGCAGACCGCCTACCTGCCGGACAATCCCGACCTGTACGACTTTATGACCGGCACACAATACCTGCGCTTTATCGCCGACATTTTCAGGATACCCACCGACATCCGTAAGGAACGCATCGGACGGCTGGCCGGACTCTTTGAAATCACAGATGACCTCACACTGCCGATAAGCGCCTACTCGCACGGCATGAAGCAGAAGCTGGCCGTCATCTCCGCACTGATGCACGAGCCGAAACTTTTTGTAATGGACGAACCGTTTGTCGGTTTGGACCCCAAGGCCGCCCACACGCTCAAGCAGCTTATGCGCGAACTCTGCGACCAAGGCAGCGCCATCTTCTTCTCCACCCATGTTCTGGAGGTGGCGGAAAAGCTCTGCGACAAGATTGCCATCATCCAGAACGGCAAGCTCATCCGCTCCGGCAGCATGGAGGAGGTCAAAGGGGATGAAAGTCTGGAGCAGGTGTTTCTTGAACTGGAGGAGGAGTCATGTTAAAAACCTTGTGCAGGCGGCAGTGGCTGCAGATGACCGCCTTTCTGACCACCGACCAGCGCAACGGGAAACGCCGCAGCCTCGGCTCCCTGCTGCTCTATGCCATCCTGTTCCTCTTTGCCTTCGGCGCCATGATTGCGCTCTTCTACAATGTCGGACGGCTCAGCTGCCGCCCGCTGCTGGACGCCGGCCTCGGCTGGCTCTATTTTTCGGCAATAGGAATGACAGCCATCCTTTTAGGATTGATCATCAGCATTTTCACCACCTATTCCGGCATCTATAACGCAAAAGACAACGACCTTCTTTTTTCTCTCCCAATCCCGCCACGCCACATACTGCTTACACGCATGGCCGGGAGCTATTTTCTCGGGCTGCTTTTTGAAGCGATGGTGCTTGTTCCCGCCTACATCGCCTACTGGCAGACGGGCGGCGTCACCGTGACAGGGGCGATTTTCGCCCTTCCATTGCTGCTGCTGTCCGGCCTGCTGTCACTGACTTTAGGCTGCTGGTTGGGATGGGTGGTGGCTGCCATCGCCAGGCATTTCCAACGGAAAACACTCATCACCACAGTTATTTCCCTGTTTTTCCTGGCCGCCTATTTCTACCTGTACAGTCGCGGAACCAACGCGCTGATGGACGGTTTTATGGTCCACATGGAGCAGATTGGCGGACAAATCCGCAGCTCCTTCTACCCAATATACCAGTTAGGGCTTGCCTTTGAAGGGGAGCCGCTGCCCATGCTGCTGTTCAGCGGTGTGGTGCTGCTGCTGTTTTTTGGAACCTACGCGGCCATGTCCCGCTCCATCCTCCGCATCGCCACAACCCAAAAGGGCGGTCTGAAACGCAAGCAATACAGCGAACAGCAGGTGGCATCCGCCGGCAGTCCCAATGGCGCACTACTGCGCAAGGAGTTCAGGCGGCTGACCTCCAGCACAACCTACATGATGAACGGGGCGTTGGGCACCTTCATGATGCCGGTGGCAGCGGTGCTGCTGCTCATCAAAGCGGACACGCTTCAGGAATTTGCGACCCTGTTTCCGGCGGATTATCTTTCGTTGGGGCTTGCTGCCGCCATCGCCTTGCTATGCACCATAAACATGGTTTCCGGCTCCGCCATCAACATGGAGGGGAAATCGCTCTGGATTGTGCGCTCCCTTCCGGTCTCAGGCTGGCAAATCCTTAAAGCCAAATGGAAGCTGCACATGATCATCACAATCATCCCTGCAACGCTATGCTGCATCGCCGCCGGCATCGCCTTCCGCATCCATCCGCTGCTGGTGCTGCTGATTTTCCTTTTCGCCACCGGATTCTGCGGCTTCAGCGCAGCCCTTGGACTTGCAATCAACCTGTTGAAACCCAACCTGAACTGGACCAACGAGACCGCCGCTGTCAAGCAGAACTTCGGCAGCATGGTCTGCATGTACGCCGAATGGTTCATCCTGCTGCTATGCGCAGGCACACTGTATTTTTGGTACAAACTCATGCACCGGCTTCCGGACACGCGGCTGTTCCTGGCCATCGCTGCCGCCTGCTTCCTGCTGCTGTGCGCCGGGATGTTACACCGTTTGAAGCACAAGGGGGTGCAACGGTTTGAAAAACTTTAACAGGAAAATATTACATACCATATAATAATATAGACTGACATGGAAAACAACTTCAAAATCCGAATTGACGAAATCGTGGAAGACCTGGGGAAAATCCAGGACCTTAACATCAAGATAGACATCCTAAACTACATGGAACAGCAGGCCGCCTTCCTGCTATGGCAGCTCGACGAGGAGAAACGGATTGACGAGAACATGCGCAACGTCTGAAATCACCAGCGGCGCGCCACAGTGACGACCTTTCGGTACCGCATCACCTTGCCCGACAGGCTCCAATACTCGAACAACAGCACATAGGCTCCGGTCGGCGCCAATGTGCCGTTGTCCAGCACACCGTCCCACACAAGCATGCCCTCGGTTGCAAGCAGCCCGTTGTTCATCAGACAGCGCAGCGGCACCCCGTCCGGACGGCAGATCCAGGCACTGCCGCGCAGGGAAGGCTCCGGCAGCTTATAGCGCACCACCAACTGGTCCATGTAACCGTCCCCGTCCGGAGAGAATATTGTGCTTTCAAACTGGAGCGGTCCGTTATCCGTCACATCCGATAATGTCAGGCAGGAGTTGGCGAGACCCGGTGTGGCATAACCCACAGACGATGCCGCCGAACACCAGTTGTCCTCCAGTTGTGTCGCGACCTCCGGAGAAATCCGCTCCAAACTGACACCCACATTGGAGGCCAGCAACGGATAGTGCATGTTTTCCGAATAGGTGAAATCGTCAAGAACACGCCCACTCTCCAACAGGATGACCCTGCCGCTACCCTGCGCATAGGATGGGAAGGCCGGCATCTCCACCATGTTGTCCGCCGCACAGGAATAGTGCAGGCATACCTTTTCCGCATCCTTGCAGAGGCAGGCATATTCGCCCGGAAAGAGCGGCCAGCCGTCCGCCGCCACCCGTTTCCCGGTATCCAGGCTGCCGTCACTTTTGACGGTGGACAAACGCAGCTGCTTCAAATCCAACAGTTTGTCGGAACGGTTATAGATTTCCACAAACGGCACACCGCCCGCCTTCGGATGGGAAAGCACCTCGTTAATGACCAGATCGAGGCTGTCCGGCTGCTCCAGAAGACCAAACCGGACAGGTTCGGAAACAACCGGTTGGGAATCGCAATCGCAAAGCGGCGCGGCCACCTGCATCTCATGCAGTTCCTTCGGCTGCAACGGTTGGAGCAGATGCAGCCGGACCGAACACCAGTCCGGACAGAGCTCCATCACACTGTCCGTACCGGGACGGCCGTCCACCAGATAGGCGGATGGGCTCCAGACATACGCCGGATGCAGTTTGCCTGAGAAAAACAGCCGGACCTCCAGGCTGTCAGTACTCACCACACGCAAAAGCCTCAACGGTGCAGCCCGGACAACACCATCCTGCACCACAACCCTTCCCGGTGTGCCGCCGGAAAGGTCTCCGGAAGAGCGCCAGTTGCCCTTTTCAATGCAAGGATGCGCCAAATCGGCCATCTCCAGCGACCAGCCACCAGTCTGTTTGGCAGCCTCCTGCCATTCATGGCGATATGTGAAAGTGAAAACTGTCTCTCCTGAACCGTTAAGAAGTGAGAGGGTCTGGGAACTGTTGTTCAGCGAAAGCGATGGGAGCGCGGCAACAGCGCCGTATGCCGAAAGGGCTGCGGTGTCCGACTTGGCGGCAAGCAGCAGGCATGTAGCCGCCTGTAATGTGACGGCAGGAATGGCCTTTGATGAATTACCCACCTTCAACTGCCATCCCTCTATCCTGACAGGAACTCCGGAACGGTTGTACAGCTCCACATACTCCACCTCCGGCAAGCCAACCACAGGGCCAGGCTTATACATCACCTCGCTAATTACAACCGAAAGCGGCTGCGCGTACAGGAATTCGGATACAGAACCTGAAAAAAATACAAATGCAAAAAACAGGGCACAGAACAGCACCCGTCCAAAACGGTTAATTTCCATTTCATTTCATTTTTTGTCCCATGCCCTTGTCAAGGCAAAGGAACGGTTTTAATTACAGCTGTCAAGCCTCCTCGTCCTGTGTTGTGGAAGCGGCGGGGCCCTTGGCAACCGTCACATGAAGCACTCTCCCGTTATATTCGGATTCGTTCAGTCCCTCAATAGCCTTACGCGCCTCATCGTCATCATCCATCTGCACAAAACCATAGCCCCTGCTCCGGTGCGTCACCTTGTCGTGAATCAGATATGCGTTGTTTACAGTTCCATACCCGCCAAACAATTCGGACAACTCTTTCGGCCGCGTTTTTATCGGCAAATTTGCCACGAAAATAACCATAAAAAATAATTTAAGAAGTTAGAGAATAAAAAAATTCCACATAATCCTGATATTCGTTAAACATAATATGGGACTGTTGCACATAGGACAAGGCTGCAACGCATTATATTTGAGCGAAAGACGGGGGTCGAACCCGCGACCTACGGCTTGGGAAGCCGTCGTTCTACCACTGAACTACTTTCGCGATGTGCAAAAGTACAAAAATTCACAATACCTTTGACACTTTTTCATATTTTTTTTACATAAAATGCATCTTTTTATTTTTTAATACTTTAACAATCCTCCAGAAATTTTGTCGACACGCCGTGCATGGCGTCCGCCCTCGAAAGCGGTCTGCAGGAAGGCATCCACACAGGCCTCCGCCGTCTCCGCTGAAATGAAACGTGCCGGCAAAGTCAAGATATTGGCGTTGTTGTGCTGACGCGCCAACGAAGCCAGTTCGGGATTCCAGCAGAGCGCGGCACGCACTCCCGGATATTTGTTTGCAACCATGCTCACGCCGTTGCCGGAACCGCATATTAGGATGCCCCTTTCAGCCTTTCCGCATTGGATGTCACATGCAAGCGGATGTGCCACATCCGGATAATCCATACTCTCCTCCGAACAGGTTCCGTAGTCCTTGACACAAAAACCTGCAGACTCCAGCCTGCGTCTGAGATGCTCCTTCAGCACAAAACCCGCGTGATCGCTGCCAATCAGTATTGTTTCCATATTTGCCTCTTTATTTGAAACGATTTGCAAATATCGGCAAAAAGCAGATACCTCCGGAGGGAACATCAGGAAAAATTTTTCAAGGCAAATGCGGTTTTCGTATTCATTTTTTATGGAAATTTGCACCATGTTTGAAAATTGGGAGGAACAGGTCAGAAATACATGCCGGATAACGGAAAACGACCACATACTGCTGGCGGTTAGCGGCGGTGTGGACTCTATGGTCATGCTGGAACTCTTTGCACGCTCATCATTCAAATTCGGAATCGCACACTGCAATTTCAAATTGCGGGGGAAAGATTCCTTTGCCGACGAACAGCTGGTCCGTGAAACGGCCGGACGGCTGGGTGCAGAATTCCATTTCATACGGTTCAACACAATGGCATACGCCAACAAACGCCACATTTCCATGGAGATGGCGGCACGCACGCTGAGATACTCATGGTTCAAGGAGATAACCGACTCCTTTGGCTACACCCATGTCGCCACGGCACACCACCGCGAGGACGCGGAGGAGACCTTCCTGCTTAATCTGGGGCGCGGCACCGGCATCAGGGGGCTGTACGGAATCCCGCCGACATCGGGCAACATCATCCGCCCGATGCGGTATTTTTCAAAGAACGACATTATTGGGTTCGCCTCAGAGCAGGGAGTCGCCTACAGGGAGGACGCCACAAACAACGAGGACATCTGCCAACGGAACATTGTCCGGCACCACATCCTGCCGGAACTGCGCAAGCTGAACCCCTACTTCGACTCCAACATGGACAAGAGCATGCGAATCCTGCACGCTCAAGGATCCATCTACTTCAACCATATAAAGGAGGTTGCCTCACAGCTGCTGAAACCGGAGGAATACGGATATAGCATCTCCCTGGAAAGAGTGGCCAAGCTGCCGTTTCCGGAAACATATCTTTTTGAGATACTTCACCCTTACGGGTTCAATATTGAACAGATAGAGACCCTGCTCAATCCCAACACCGGAGATAAAGGCAAACGATGGTTCAGCAAGAGCCACTGCATATGGAAATATGGCGACGACCTGATACTGCAACCGCAGCAGAACGACACGCCCGACTGCCACATTATCCGGCAGACACCGGATGGGCTGCAGCACAACTGCCCCTTCCTGCACTTTGAAATACAAACCAGGAACGGCACTTTTACCCCGGACAACAATGTCGCCTACCTCGACATGGACAAACTTATCTTCCCGCTAAAGGTCCGCTACTGGCAGGCCGGCGACCGCTTTGTGCCACTTGGAATGTTAGGCAACAAAAAGCTGAGCGACTTCTTCACCGACATTAAGCTGAACGGCGCGCAAAAGGAGCTCACCCCGCTGCTGTGCAACGGCAACGGTGACATCCTGTGGGTCATCGGGCACCGCATCGACAACCGGTACCGGATTACCGGAATAACCGCCCGTATGCTCGTCATACACTATTTCAAACCATGAAACAGATTGGCATCACAGGACCGATGGGTTCCGGCAAAAGTTTCATCTGTTCCATTTTCAATGAGGAATTCGGCATCCCTGTGTTTGACAGCGACGCTGAGGCCAAGGCCTGCTACGCGGAACCGGCGGTACGCACAGCGGTGCGGAACGCTTTCGGGCCGGAGGTCGTCCTGCCGGACGGCACAGTAAACCTGAAGGAGCTGTCACGGATTGTCTTCGCCGACGCATCACAGTTGGAAATACTCAACAGCATAGTGCACCCGGCAGTCATGCGGCGGTACCGTGAATGGGCCGGACAACAAGCCGGAGCGCCCTACACCCTTTTTGAATCCGCCATCATTTACGAATGCGGCCTGGCACACCTTTTCGACGCGGTCATCCGGATTAGCTGCCCGGAATCCCTCTCCATCGCACGGGTCAAGGCACGGAACGGCTGGGACGAAGGGACAATCCGCCAACGTCTGCAACGGCAGAAGGGCGATGCCAATCCGGAAGAGTCAGCCGCCACAACATTCATAATCCGGCACGACAGCACATTGCCGCTGGAACAAAGCCGGAAGGCGCTGCTGCCGCAACTCACCCGCATCCATAGTGGAATTATTTCCCTGCCCATGCACAACAATCCCGACAAACCCACGTTACATTAGTCACATTACATTAATATGCATAAACATTTCTGCAAATGAAAACACTGCGTATAATTCTGATTTCCCTGCTGTGTGTCACAGGCATCAACATGACTGAGGCCCTCCCTGTCGATTCGCTCACCGCCAAAACTGTCGCCTGCCAGTTCATGCGGACACGCAGCGGTTGCGCACAATTGCAGCCGGAAGATTTCAGGCTTGTCTTCACCTCGGCACAACTTACCGGCAACAGTGCCAACGGCTTTTACGCCTTTAACGCCGGAGGCCGGGGATTTGTCATCATATCGGCCGACGACCGTGCCACACCGGTTCTGGCCTATTCCACATCCGACACGCTCCAGATTCCGGAAACAGGCGCTCCGTTCCGTGACATACTTGACAACTACCACGACCAAATCATCTCCCAGACAGAAAAGATGACGAAGGCGGCAGAAAACACCGCCTCACAATGGGAGATGCTGCGCACCGGCACCTTCACCATCTGTGCGCAGAAGGCAAACGAAGTGCAGCCGCTCATAACCACCCAATGGGACCAGTCGCCCTATTACAACATGTACTGCCCCTACGATTCCGCATGGCAGGGCCACGCCATCACCGGCTGCGTGGCCACCGCCATGGCCCAGGTAATCCGCTACTGGCAATGGCCGAAGCAGGGATACGGCACCTGTGCCTACACCCACTACAAGTACGGATATCTGCAGACCGACTACAGCAAAAACGGATACAATTACGCCAACATGCCGGAAAAGCTGAACAGGTATTCCTCCTCCGTCCAGATGGACGCGGTGGCGCGGCTTATGGCCGACTGCGGCATCGGCGTAGGCATGGGATACAGCCCGACCGGCAGCGGCTCCCAGGTACTGGAAGATGTCGGTGGCCAATACAGTGCAGAATTTGTCCTTCGGAACTACTTCGGCTATGTCAACGGGGAAGGTATTTATAAATACCTGATCCCCTCCATATGGCTAAAAAAGGTCCGCACCGACCTTGAAAACGGCATTCCACTGCTGTTCCGCGCCTCCAAGAGCGGCGAAGGCGGGCACTGCTTCATCTGCGACGGCTACGATGACATGGGGCTCTTCCATTTCAACTGGGGCTGGAGCGGCAGGCACGACGGCTTCTACCTTATGGACAGCGCATACGGATTCAACATATATCAGGCTGCCATTTTCGGGCTGATACCTCCCACAAAACTGAACAGCCACCATATTGTGCTGTTCAGCGACATCACCACAGTTTCGGACACCATCTTCTGTGACGAGGACTTCACCGTGCGCGTCAAGGTGCAGAATAACGGTAACAAACCCTTTTTCGGCGAGTTCCGCATGGTGCTCCAAAATGGACAGACCTCCGAGACCGTCGCAGTGTTCGACACAATTTCCCTATCGGGACAGCCGCTGAACGCGGAGAGTGCCTCCTCCCCGATGACCTTCCACGGAAGATTGAAGCAGCTGATGACAAACAACTACCATTTCCGGCTGCAATTCAGGGACACCAATGCGGAGGAATGGGTGAGTGTGCCGGAAATCGGCAATTTCTCCAACAAACACAGCATCAGGTTTGAAGGTGGCAGCAGCAGCACCACGATCGACACTGTGGCCGACATCACCGCAAACAGTGCCGAAGTGCTGGCGGAAATCGGGACCGCCTGTTCCGAAACCCTGACCCTAAAGGCAATCCAATACAGGAAAAGCGGCACATCATCCTTCACGACAGTGCGCGACACCTCCTCGGGAACCACCATACATGTTTCGCTCAGCAAACTGGCGCCCAACACAACGTATGACATCCAGAGCTACATAATGGTCCGTGCGGACGACATTTCCAAGACATACACCAGCGAGCTCCGTCAATTCACTACACTGCAGGGCGATGCAATAGCCCAGCCGCAGGAGAAGATCTTCCGCATCAGCCCGAATCCGGCGCGGGACCACTTTGTGGTGGAGACCGACGGGAGGCCGGCCACGCTTGAAATCCGGAATCTGCTCGGCCAGCAGGTGTGCACACAAACGCTCACCGCTGAAAAGACATCCATCCGGACCGACAACCTGCCACGCGGCGTCTATTTCATACTGATAGAAAACGACACACATAAAATAGCGGAGAAAATTATCCTGAAATAGGAAATCGCATTGAAAAAATGGCTATCTTTGCAAAAATTCAAGTTTAACACATTTATAACAAAAAACAATATGGAAATTAAAGAGAATCTGAAGTATACGGCTGATCATGAATGGCTGCGCATGGAAGGTGGGGAAGCCTTTATCGGCATTTCCGATTACGCACAACACGAACTGGGCGACATCGTCTTCGTTGATGTCACCACCGTTGGCGAAACCTTGGACAAGGAAGAGGAGTTCGGTTCCATCGAAGCGGTGAAGACGGTATCCCCCGTTTTCATGCCGGTGGGCGGGGAAATTCTGGAGTTCAACGACGCGTTGGAGTCCGACCCTGCACTTATCAACAACGATCCTTACGGCAAGGGCTGGATTGTCAAAATTAAGATGACCGACCCCGCCGAAGCGGACAGCCTGATGGACGCCGCCGCATACAAAGCCCAGCTGGGTCTGTAAGCGGACATTTTCTTTCACTACAAGCTGTCGGACCTGTTCCGGCAGCTTTTTTTAATCTTTACACGTATGGGAGATTTCATTGTATCAGCCAGGAAATACCGTCCGGCAACATTCGCCTCCGTGGTGGGACAGGAGACCATAGCCACCACGCTCAAAAATGCAGTCATGCAGGATCAGGTGGCGCAAGCATTCCTCTTTTGCGGCCCTCGGGGCGTGGGCAAGACCACATGCGCCCGCATTCTGGCCAAAACGATCAACTGCACCAACCGCACACCGGAGGGCGAGGCCTGTAACGAATGCGAATCCTGCCGCTCCTTCAACGAGTCGGCCTCCTTCAACATTTTCGAGCTGGACGCCGCCTCCAACAACAGTGTGGACGACATCCGCAGCCTTGTGGAGCAGGTGCGCATCCCGCCACAAGGGGCAAAATACAAGGTCTACATCATCGATGAGGTGCACATGCTGAGCCAGGCCGCATTCAACGCATTCCTTAAAACTTTGGAGGAGCCGCCGGCATACGCAAAGTTCATACTGGCCACAACCGAAAAGCACAAGATTCTCCCAACAATCCTCTCCCGCTGCCAGGTGTTTGACTTCAAGCGCATCCGGACAGAGGATATAACCCGCCACCTCATTTATGTGGCGCAGCAGGAGCAGGTCTCCTTTGAAGAGGAGGCGCTGCGGGTGATTGCACGGAAAGCCGACGGCGGACTGCGCGACGCCCTGTCGATTTTCGACCAGACAGTCATTTTCACCTCCGGAAACATCACCTACCAGAAGGTGATTGAAAACCTGAACGTGCTGGATTTTGAATATTACCTGAAAATGACCGGCGCACTGTACGAAGGCGACGTCACACGCGCGCTCCTCACCTTTGACGAAATCATTGACAAAGGGTTTGACGGGCAGCACTTCCTGGACGGCATGTGCGAGCATCTGCGCAACCTGATGGTATGCCGCACACCGGAGACCATCCGGCTGCTGGAGGCCAGCGAGCAGGTGCGCCAGCAATACAGCGAACAGGTGCAGAAGATTGACGCCGGATTCCTGCTCTCATGCCTCGAAATGTTCAGCAGATGCAACAACTCCTACAAGACCGCAAACAACCGCAGGCTTCACATTGAACTGGCCCTGCTGCTCTCATGCAGGCTTAAGGAGAAATCCGCAGCCGCACCGGCAGCACCGGCACCAGCGGCCCCGACACGTCCGACACCGGCACCGGCACCGGCACCGCAAACACCTCCGGCACGGATGATGCCGCAACGGCCACAAACAAGGCATACGCAAACGGCCGCCACCGCAACGGCCGCCGGCACAACGGTGACAAAAACCGCAACAGGCACCACCTCCATAAAGGATCTGATGAAGGAGCTGCAGTCCGGGGAGAAACAACCGGCCGCAACCGACACCAAACCGGCTGAGGCTGGAGCTGCCGCGAACCCGACTGTTGAAGTTGGAGCGGAGGCGACACCCGCAGCGATGGATCCGGAAACCGCCGCATACACGCTGCGCAACCGATGGGAGG
>JAEEGG010013075.1_pt1 | contig 17809 bp, 16 predicted proteins | sample 9134161 | NCBI WGS metagenome assembly JAEEGG01 (sample SAMN16246543, study PRJNA631951) | gut metagenome | biome: gut microbiome; feature: rumen; material: CR-attached | host: Bos | place: Iran: Karaj | collected 2018-10 | reverse complement strand
TCTGTTCCATGGTGTTGAAGTTGAAAGCCGGGATAGCATAGCCACCCTTAACTGCCTTAGCAAACATTTCCTTGGTGTTAACCAAGCCGAGTTCCTTGTAAGAAACTGCCATTTGTTTTACCTCTTGATTGATTGGCGACTTGCATCGCCGGTTAAAAGTTACGGGCGTAAAATTAGTAATTTCACGCCCGCTTGTTAATGGTTGTTTAAGCTAAAATATGCGTTTTTAGGCTTATTTTGCTTCCTGCTGCAGGGCCTTGTCCTGGATCACGAGGTCCACGCGGCGGTTCTTCTGACGGCCTTCCTTGGTGGAGTTGTCAGCGACCGGCATGGTCATACCGAGACCCTTGGCCGTGAGTCGATCTTCAGCGATTCCCTGTTCCACAAGGAATGCCTTCACGTTATCGGCACGCTGCTGGGAAAGCTTCATGTTGTGTTCTTCGGAACCGGTGTTGTCGGTGTTACCTTCGATGGACACCTTGAACTGCTGGTATACGGAAAGAATACCGGCCACCTTGGCAAGGCTCGTCTTCAAGTCGGCCTTGAGAGATGCCTTGTTCACGTCGAACAAGATGTCAGACATGGAAAGGATAATGCCGCGGGCGGACTTGGTCACCTGAATCATCTGGGACTGCAGCTCGTTCAGCTTGTTCATTGCTTCTTGCTGGCGAGCTTCGGCCTTGGCGCGTTCTTCGGCAAGTTCCTTTTGAAGGTCGGCTTCACGCTGGTTGGCAGCCTTCAAAGCGGCTTCCTGGGCGGCAGCTTCGGCCTGGAACTTTTCCTGGTTCTGCTGCATTTCGGCCTGGAGGCGTGCTTCCTGGTCCTTCATCTTGGCCTTTTCGGCTTCGAGGTCGTTCACCTTACCGGTACGAGCCTTGTTGATCTGTTCCTGAATGGCTTCGATAGAACGAGCTGTGGCTGCACGCTTTTCCCACTTTTCAGCGGTGCTGTTGCGAACTTTCTGGGTTTCGGCCTGGGCTGCAATCGTCTTGGCGTAAGTGTCGCACTTGGCGGCAAGAGCCTTGGTCTGATCGGATTCGGCATCGTCGTTGTAGGCGGCATCGAGAGCGATAAGGTTGTTCTTGGCGGCTGCGAGCGTGTACTTGGCAGACGTGGCGTTGGCCGGAATATTCTTGGAGGCGTTGTCGATTGCGGTCTGGCAGGCTTCAACAGCGTTCGGGCCTTCTGCTTCTTCGGCAGCGAAGGAGAGGGCGGCTGCCATGGCGCTAATCATCAAAAGGTTTCTCGTTTTCATTACTTGGCACCTCCATTCTTGGTTTCCTGGTCAAGGATGTTCTGGTAAAGGAGCTTGCGTTCGACATCGCTTCTCAGTTCTTTTTCGACTTTTTCGTCTTCTTTCTTGGCGGCGTCAAGTTCGGCGTTTGCGATAGCGAGTCTGTATTCAAGAGAGCTCTGTTCGGCAAGGGCTGCGGCTTCTTCTTCGTCACCGTCGGCCTGCAGGGCCTTGGCGGAATCTAGCTTTGCGTTGGCAGATTCGAGTTGGGCTGCTTCGACATTGGCTTCTTGGGCGATAGCCTTGTTGGAATCGGCAAATTCAATCGACTTGGTAGCGTTTACGCTACCGGCACAGCCGGAAAGAGTGGCGAGGGCCAGGGCGGCCATACCCGCAACGAGTATTCTGGATTTCATTAAAATCTCCTTTTGGGGTTAAAAGTCGTCAGCTAATATATAAAAATTGTAAGTTAGAGTAGTAATTGCACATCTTTTATATATAATGAGCGTGTATAAAGCGCCCCGTTTTGTTAACAACTTTTTTCAATTCGTTTTAAAACATACAACATTGCGGGGATAAGGCTCTTCGGGATGGATTTTCCTATATTTTCACTCGCAAAAATTTTTAACAAGGACCTTATTATGGCAAAGATCGCAATTCTCGGTTACGGTAACCTCGGTCGCGGCGTAGAATGCGCTGTGAAGCAGGCTCCCGATATGGAACTCGTCGCTGTTTTCACTCGTCGTGACCCCTCGACAGTGAAAATTCAGACGGCTGGCGTTCCGGTGTTGAACGTTTCTGAAATGGAAGCTTGGAAGGACAAGGTGGACGTGCTCATCATTTGCGGTGGCTCTGCTACGGACCTGCCGGTGCTTACCCCGAAGTACGCCTCCATGTTCAACGTGATCGACTCCTTCGACACGCACGCCAAGATCCCGCAGCACTTCGCTGCCGTTGACGCTGCTGCCAAGGGCGCAAACAAGATTGCCATGATCTCTGTCGGTTGGGACCCGGGTATGTTCAGCCTGAACCGCGTGTACGCTCAGTCCATCCTTCCGGAAGGCAAGGACTACACGTTCTGGGGCAAGGGTGTTTCTCAGGGCCACAGCGACGCTGTCCGCCGTATCAAGGGTGTGAAGAACGCCAAGCAGTACACCTGCCCGGTGGAATCTGCTCTCGAAGCCGTGCGTAGCGGTTCCATGCCGGAACTCACCACTCGCCAGAAGCACACTCGTCTCGTTTACGTGGTTGCCGAAGAAGGTGCCGACAAGGCTTATATCGAAAACGCCATCAAGACGATGCCGAACTACTTCGATGAATACGACACCACGGTCAACTTCATCAGCGAAGAAGAATTCAACAAGAACCACAGCGGCCTCGCTCACGGTGGTTTCGTGATTCGTACCGGCAAGACCGGCATGAACAAGGAACACACGCACGTGATCGAATACAGCCTCAAGCTCGATTCCAACCCGGAATTCACGACGAGCGTTCTCGTGGCCTACGCCCGTGCCGCTCTGCGCATGAAGGCTAACGGCCAGACCGGTTGCAAGACCGTTCTCGACGTGCCGCCTGCATACCTCAGCACTCTGAGCGACGAAGATTTGAGAGCGCACTGCTTGTAATGACACGAAGTGTCATCCTGAGCGTAGGCGCAAAGCGCCGAAGTCGAAGGATCTAAAAAAAAATCGCCCGCCGAAAAGATTCGGTGGGCTTTTTACTTTGTTTTGATTTATATTTAGGGGTATGAGAGTGTTTCGAAAATTGTGTCTGCCGGCTTATGTTTGGCTTTGTTTTTGCTACATGGCTTGTGAACCATTAGATTTTGAATATAGCCCAGGGTATGTTAAAGCACTCAAACCGGCTGATGTGGATTCGTTGGAAATGCGCGTCTACAGCAACGACTCGCTAATAGCTTCCAAATACAGTCTATCCTCTGAAAATGGCGGGGAAGCCAGCTTCTATTTCGATGATTATTGCAAAGGTGATGAACATGCCGGTAAAAAATGGAATTTTACCATTGCGATTAGTTTTTTCTGCGGTGATAAAAAAGTTGATTTGCCCACATACGTGGTGAAAACAACGACTTCTTCTAACGGATGGTTTGCTGATGATGTCAAGTATTATGCAGCTGAATTTGACGAAAGAAAAATCAATGGCGACTACACGGTAGAAACCTTCCTTGCTCCCGAAGATACTTCTTGCGGTAAGTTCGTGAACTATGCTGTTCTCAAGGTGGAGGATTGATGAAGCGTGTTGCGGTTCTGATATTCTGCCTTGTGGCGGCTTCCTTGGCGTCGGCTCCTCTTGAATTCGGCGATGTCATCTATTACGAATTGTCTGCTGGAGCAATCTATTCAGTTTCGGATTATAAAACCAAGTCAAAGACCAACTATTATCACGATTTGGAACGAGACGAAATGGTCTACGACAAGGACCTTTATTATAACATTTACTCTTATGAGGGGCTTGGCCCGCAGCTGGATTCTAAGATAGGCGTCCATTTATTCAAAAGAATTGCCTTGTTTTTGAATTTTGGCTGTTTTTGGTCCTCCGGTGAACACCGCTACAAACTTTATTCACGAGACAAAGAAGAGTATTCCGAAGAAGAAGTAAGATTCAGGCCTTATTGGGGTTTTGGAATAAAGTGGTTCCCTGTTGTGGATGAGCGGAATCCGTTCGATGGCATTTTTATCGGCACAACCATTAAAGGAGTGTTCTTAAACGGCAACGAAAAAGCATGGGAAAAATACGGAATATTTTATGAGAACGGAGAAACTGTTCTCGAAGTGGATATCGGAAAGGTCTGGAAAATTTCTGAACACCATTCTGTGGGCTTTTCTGTAAAGCTTGGGGGCGGCTTTGCGGGCAATACAGAACAGGTTGATGGATTTCGCGTCGATAGACATCTCGAACAAAAAGATGATGACATTACGCTAAATGGCAAGCACATTGGTGCTGCCGTAACATTGATTAGAAGGTAGTTCTTATTTGAAAAATTTCTGATTGATTTCAATTTCTAGGCCTGCGTAACGCGGGCCGATTTTTTTGCGTAGGGTAGTGGTAAGTCCGTCGGAAGTCCCTTTGTAGGGGTAGTTGAATCGCACCTTCATTTCGGGGTGTAGACGCTTAATTTCGGCCTTGATGACTTGGGCGAGTTCGCATTCTTTAGGGCGACTCGGGTCGAAGAGAATTCCGATGTCAGTGTTGCGGACTTTGCCGTTCAATTCGGGCGTAAAACTGTGGATGCCGAGGTGAATGATTTCTTTCTTGGCATTTGCTTTCACGAATTTTTCAATGACGGTGCGGTATTCGTTCCAATAGGTGGTGGCTTGCGCTTTCGCCGTTGTGTTGTTGCGCAAGTAATCGCTAAAGGCACTCTTGTTGGTAATGGTGCGGTTCAAGTCTACAAACAGGCGCGAGAATTTGCCTTCGCAGTAGAATTCGGGTTTCGCAAATTTCACTAGTTTGCGGAATACTTGTGCAGCTCCGATATCGTAGGCGCGGTGTGTCTTCAAGACTTCTTCCGGAACGGCCTTCTTAAAGGCGGCGGGCAGGCGATTGCTCGCGTGTTCGCAAGTAAGCATGAGTTTCATTATTTCAACCTGTCTTTCAAATCGGAAATTTCCTGTGGAGTCATACCCAGTTTTTCCAAGTATTTTTCGGTGGCTGTAACCCAGTCAGCATCGTCTGTTTCGGGGACTTCTATTCCTTCAGCGTGATAGACTGCCCGCAAATTCCTTAGAACAACGGATTTGAAAAAATCCACTTGTTGTTCATTCAAGTCGATCTGTTTGCTGTCGACCACGGTGAAGTAGTTGCTAAAGGTTTTTGCGTAATCTGCCTGGATTTCTTCGACGGTGGCTCCCATCAGTGCTTCCAGGACCGCGATTGTAAAACCTGTGCGGTCCATGCCATAGGTGCAATGCACCAGATACGGACTTTCGTGCTCAATCATGTAGCGGAATCCTTTTACTAGCCCCTCTTTGAATGGTGTAGAAAAGAATTCTGTGGGCATTGCTAAAAAGATTGCATTTTGTGTCGAGTAATAGGTGGTTTCGAAACCCTTGTAAGAGTAGGCGCTGCTTTCTGAATCGGTCAGGTTGATGAAGGTGGCTACTCCCGTTTCTTTGGCAAGGGAATCGGCGTAGTAATTACGGCCGAGATAAATATATATGGGGCTGGAAGAACGGTAAAGCTTATTTTCACCCATGCCTGTTGTTTGGACTTCCCTAAAGTTTGCGAAATCTTCGATTGAAAGGTCCGGATAGTTTTCTGTGTAGGTGTCCAAGTATTGGGTGTTGCGCATGATGTCGATTCCCAATAGGTAACCGCCCTTTTCCTTCATGGATACGATAACTTCTATGGGGGCGTTCTCGGCGGTTATCCCAAGAATTTCTGCCAGCTGACCGTAATGGATAGACAAGGCAAGTTGATTGAAACCTTTTACGGCAGCAAGTAGGAACCACGAGATTGGCACATCGTTGGTGGATTCCGCTATCGGCATTTCAAGGGTGTCGTAGCCGACTATGGCTACGGTTGCGATATCGCCAACTTCAAATCTTGTCAAGAAGGAATCTGCCGGATAGTTTAGGTACAAATTTCCTGCCGTAATATCATTTTCCCCGAGCGTAAAATGCAGCCCGCAACTATCTTCGAAGACGGCATATTGTGGGGTAGTGTCGATTTTTGCGGTGTCTTCTGGTGCCGTAGTGTCTGGCTTTGTAGTTGAGTCTGGTAATACCGTTTCTTTAGGTGCGGCTGTATCGGTTTCTATCGGCTCATTGGGCTTGGAGGTTTCTTGATTGTCTGGTTTTTCAATATCATCTATAATAGAAGATGATGTTGAAGAAGACGAAGAATCACTACAGGCTAGAAAAACCTGTGCGCAAATCAGGAATCCCGCAAGAATCGACCAGTTCTTTCTCATTAGGGATAAATATATTCTTTTAAATTTCGTATAGTCTATTTTCAGCTAGGCATTTTGCCAATTTTCCGTATTCGTATACAAAATCGTCGCGGTCGGGGTCTGCGCCGACTGCTTTGACGAGGGCGCTTGCGAGTGTGCCGCGCTTGAACATTTCGGCAAGCAAGGCCTGCGAATGGGCGCTGATTTTGGATTTTACACGTTCTGTGATTTTCTGGATGAGTTCGCCGGCGGTGATTTCGCTGTCGTCGATTCCCCAAATTTTCAGGTAGTCGCGGTTATTAATTACCGTTTTTTCGGCGGAATGAGTCGTGTCAAGCAGAATCTTGGCGAGTATGTCGGTATCGAGGGCGCGAATTTCAGCTTCGTTTGCGAAAGCGCCTTCTGCAAGGCCCTTGAGTACAGCGACTTCCCATTCGGCAATCGCAATGTCTGCATCGGGGCATTCCTGGATGTCAACGAGGCGAATTTCTACGGCTCCGCGGTCGAAGCGGGCGATTGCCCCGCGGCTGTTCAAGAAGAAATGATTCAGCAAATGTTCCGGATCGTAAGGCGCGATGTCTGCCTTCACGCGATTAAAAATCTGCTCTTCGTAATCCTTGTAAGTAAAGACCGCTTCGGGAATCACCTTGCCGGTAATGCTCGGAATCTTCTCCTGGTTGTGGCGGTAAGTTTCGATTCTGCCATCCAAGAATCCGCAGTATTTGCTGTCGAGGAAAGGACTCGATGCCGCAATGGCAGGAATTAGCGGCAGCAATGCGCGAATGGCGGCGTGCAACTTTCCGAATTCTTCATCGCCGTTAAAGGATAGGTTGATGTGGGTCGATTGCAGATTCGCCCAGCCGTGACCTTTGCAATTAAAGATGCGGTCGTAGGCTTGATAAATGTCCAAGCAATCGTAGGGCCAGAGCTGCATTACGGCGGGGTCCATAAATGGGTGGGCTGCCGTCGGCAAAAGCATGGCGTTAATGCTCTTGAGCGATTCATTCGCTTTCAAGATTTCATGATGGAATGTCTTGCCCAAATGTTTTAGGCTATCGACAGGCTCTGCACACTTGAATTCCAGTACATGGCTCACGAGTTCGTTCGAAAGACCGATGGGGCCGTGTTCCACGTCCGAAAGTTGTTCGCCGTTTTTGTCTTTTCCAAGCGGTACATCAGCGCGGGGGAGAACATCAAGAGTATCACGATCTACAATCATGTACTCCATTTCGATGCCGTAACGTTGCCACAATTTATAATTTGCCATAATAAGTTCTCGCGACTAAAACCAATCTTTCTCATGCTGTTGCAATTTATGCTGTGCGGCGTTCATGCGGTCTTCGATGCGGTGGCGCAGCGACCTCATGATGGCGAGGTAAACCTTGCTCTTGCCCACGCCATCTTCAATACCCGCGTCAATACTCGGGTTGTCGTTCACCTCGATCACAATCGGGTGACCGTGCCATTCCTTCAAATCCACACCGTAAAGCCCGTTGCCAATCAAGCTGCAAATGCGGAGTGCTGTTTTCACGATTCCGTGAGGCACCATTTCAATCGGCACGCTTTCGCACTTGCCCGAAAATTCTTCACTCTGCTTGTCGTTGCTTTCCCAGTTGTAAATCTGCCAATGGCCCTTGGCCATGTGGTATTTGCAGGCGTAGAGAGGCTTGCCGTCGAGTACGCCCACGCGCCAGTCGAATTCCGTCGGCGTAAATTCCTGTGCAATCAGCAAGTCGCTGTGCTGGAACATTTCGTCGAGAATCTGTTCCAGCTCTTCTTTGTTGGTCGCCTTTTTCACGCCCATGGAGAAGCTCGAATCAGGCGACTTGATCACCATGGGGAATCCGATTTCCTTGGCGAGGGTGTGGCGGTTTTCGGCGTGTGCAATAATCGTCTTCGGCGAATGAATCTTGGCGGCCTGCATGAGTTCCTGCAGGTACACCTTGTTGGAGCAGCGCAGAATGCTGTCCGGGTCGTCAATCACTGCAATGCCTTGCGACTGCGCACGACGAGCGAAACTGTAAGTGTAATGGTTCACATTTGTGGTTTCGCGGATAAAGATGGCGTCGAATTCACCTACGCGCGGGTAGTCCTTCTTGGTAATCATCTCCACGCGGAAACCCGTTTCTTCGGCAGCCTTGATAAAGTTCTGGATGGCCTGCGCATTGCTCGGCGGCTCCACTTCGTCGGGATTCGTGAGAATGCCCAAGTCGTACAGATAATCTTCTTCCTTACTCGAGGTGTAGCGTGTTTTCTCGAAGTATTCCTGCGCAAACTTGTCCACGAATTCCATGTGCGATTCGGGAATTTCATCCACGCAAATCGGGCGAATGCTCTGGATAAACCACTTCTGCTTGAACACGAATTTTGCGCGCAGCAGCGGAGCCTGGAACAGACGGTAAAGTTCCTGCGAAAGCTCTAGGTATTGCGGGCTCACGTTCTGACCGAAGTAAATCGAAAGTACGAATTCGGTACCGGTGAGCTTGTGTAGACTCTTTTGAATCAGGTTGTCAATTTCGTCAGAGATATGCTTGATGACTGCAGGAGCCTTAAAGTCGCGCATGTTCTTGACGCCTGGAATCACCTTGTGTCCGCGTGCTTCTGCCAGGAGCGATACATAGTAGCCCTTGCTTTGATAATTGTAGTCGCGGCAAAGGTTGAATACGCGCAGGTTGCGTTCGTTGGTATACTTGCTCGAAATCAGGTAGTCCTGTGCCGAAATGATGTCGATGCCTGGAACGTGCAATTTCCAGTGCTTGGGATTGTTCACCACAATCAGTTTTTTCATGATTTTATGCCGTTATTTCTTTTCTATAACAAGCACGTTGCCGTCGTAGGTCATGACGCCGAGCAAAATGCTGTGGATTAATCTAAACTTGTCGACCTTGTAGTAGGGCTTCTTGTGCAGCGGGTTGGTGCCGTCGGGGTCTGCCACCATGAACTGCTTTTTGTCATCGATGCCGTAAACGACCACAAAGTGCCCCATGGGTTCGCCGTGAATGTCGTCGAATACGGAACGGTCGTCTTTGCCGGTGAACTCGCGCATGCTGCGGTACAGGTAGGTGGCCGAAAGCCCGCAAAGAACGGGCACGCCCTTCTTGAAGTATTTTTCGAACATGGCGGCGCGAAGGTCTTCAAAAGCGACGGTACCGCCCAAATCGATAAAGCGGATGTAGGCCTCGATTGCCTTACGGAGCTTGGGTGCGTGTTTTGCCTTGTGCAAAAGCTCCAGTTTTGCCTTCAGTTCCGGCATACTGAGCTCGCTCCATGTGGGATCCAAAAGCGTCAGGTTGTATGAATGAATTGTTGCCTTGAAACCGCGCTTGAGAGCGTCAATGCCAAGGAAAACGCCGAGGGTCCCGCCGTCTTCCAAAAATTCAATTTCTGAAATCAGTTGCTTTAGGGAAATCTTGTAGCCGAGGTGGTTGTAGACCGCCTGAAGGCTCGTCGGCCCGCAAGTAACGTCATCGGGCTGCTGCAATATCTTGATGTCCATCGTTGTGCCTTTTATATAGCTCGCCGGTTGTCCGGTGCTCGTCTGGCGGCTGTCGGAAGGTTTTTCCGGGTCGTCGATGGCGTGCCTCAAAAATACCAAAAAATGTAAAAATGGGCAAGAGGAGGATCGCAAGCCAAAATCATACGTGAAATGGATGCGTGTAAACTAAAATTACAAGACAAATTGCCTGTATAAATATAGATTTGCCCCAGTATGAAGAGTTCTTTTATGAAATTTGCCTTCGCGGTTCTATTTCTAGTGACCGCGTCTTTTGCTGATGATTTTGAAGATGCTCTTGCTGCGGTGGATTCCACCGAAGCGGCGAACATGCCGGGCATGTACGATATAAACCATTTCGAATACCTCGACTGCTGGGTTGAGTCGGCGGCAAGTATTGTTCCGAGAGAGCGAAACCGCATTAGTGCCATCCGTGACGAAGCCAAGGTGTGCGGCTGCTATACTATCCGTGAAAAGGGCGGTTATGGTTGGCGTGCCAATGACGAAGGTAAAAAGATCGTGAAGGTTTGGGATATTCCCAAGCCCCGTATCTTGACTTGCCCCAAGGGAATGACTTGTACAGATGAATTCTTTATCGAACAGTGTGTGGACCATATCAAGCAGTCTGTTCCGATGCTTAGCGATTATGCTAAAGGCGCACCCCTGGAAGGCGCAATCGCCCTCACTTTTGAAGACAAGACGAAAACGCCTTTTGGTGAATATCTAGAATCTCACAGGGCCGCAGCCGATTCCATCAACTGCTTTATCAACGTTCATAATAGACCCGACGCCTCTTTTGATTCTGACAATCGCAACCCGTTCCTGTTCCATCTTTCGGGCTTGCCCCGCAAGTTGATTCCCCCTGCTGCAGGTCGCTTTACCGATTACAGCGATGTGCGTTGCTTGGATAAGGGCATCTTGACTGGCTTTGCTAATAATGGCTATGTCGAAAACGTTCGCCACGTGGATGCAAACGGTCTGTTGTATGGCGAAGAAATCGGCTATATGAACGATCCGACTTTCCCGAAAAAGCAGGGCCCTGAATGGGGTGGCGTTCTTTGGAAATCCAACTACAGAATGGGTATGCGCGAAGGTATTTCGACCTTCTACCGTTCAAGCGTCTTGGACCAGAAGGTCCATGGCACGGTTGATAGCAGCTATTACTTCCAGTTCCTGGAAGTGCCCTACACCCAGGGCTATGTGAATGGTACCGCCCGTATGTTCTCGGACAAGGGCTTCTTGATGGCTGAAATCCCGTACAAGCGCAACGCTTTGCACGGCCGTATGACGGTTTATAATCCGTTCAAGAAGAAACCGGTGGCGCTGACCTTTAATGCGAACAGCCTTGAAGGCTTTGTGGATTTTGGTGAATTCGGTGGCGTATTCCATAAGGGTCTCCCGAACGGGGTTGTGACTTTCTGGACCGTCAAGGATACCTGCTACCAGTGGATGCCCGGTGAATCGGTTTGCTATTCGGAACGTTTGACCAAAAAGCAGTGGGGCACCTACAAGATGGGTGAGTTCCAGGGCGTGATGGAATGTGCCGACGGTACCAAGGGCAACAAGGACCTGGTTTGCCCCGATCTGGATTCTGTGGCCGTTAAGAAACTTGCTCTGAATGCCGACATTGCGGTCAAGGAAAAGGAACGTGCCAAGGCTGAAGAAGCCATGAAGGATGCTGAAGAGGACTTGGCGAAGGCTGATTCTGCTGTAGCAATTAAGACTGCAGCAGATTCTGTTGCAAAGGCTAATGATTCTACTGCGGCCGCTTCTGCTGCTCCGGCTAAGACGGATGACGAAATTGCCCAGGCTATCGAAAAGGGCAAGAAAGCACTCGCTGCAAAGCTTGAAGCCCAGAAGGCCCTCGCCGAAGCGGAGAAGGCTCTCGCTGAAGCTAAGAAGGCTGAACAGGAAGCATTGAAGGCGGAAAGAGAAGCCATCAAGGCTGAACGTGCTGCCAAGAAGGCCGAAAAGCGCCGCTTAGCTCAGGAGAAAAAGGCTAAAGCCAAGGCCAAGAAAAAGAAGAAATAAAAATTCTTTGTTGAAAAAAAATCGCCCGGCTCTAGTAGAACCGGGTTTCTTTTTTATGCCTGACTTTGTCGGGCCTGGAAATTAGTCGTGAATCGAGTTCTTGAGGCTTTCGATGAGTCGTGCGAAGCTCGGATCCGTTTCCATTTCCTTCTTGATGCTCTTGATGGCGTGAACCACGGTGGAGTGGTCCTTGCCGCCAAAGCGGGAACCGATGGACTGCAAACTGATGGGCGAGCATTCGCGCATCAGGTACATAGCGACTTGGCGGGCCTTCGAAATTTCCTTGGTGCCGCGGCCCGATTCGGTGAGTTTGGCTTCGGGAACTTCGTAGTGCTTGGAAACGGTGTGGAGTACGGCGTCAAGGCTTACGCGGCGACGGAGCGTCGGGGCAATTTCGGCCACCACCTTTTGGGCGATGCTCATGTCGATGTCGTGGTGCATCAGGCTCGACTGCAAGGTGAGTTTGATGATTGCGCTTTCGAGGCAGCGCACGTTGCTTGCGATGTTTTCGGCAAGGTAGTGCAGAACGTCGTCGCTGATTTCCAGGTGGCGTTCTTCGGCCTTCTTGTGCAAAATAGCTTCGCGGGTTTCCACGTCAGGCGGCTGGATGTCGACCGTGAGGCCCCAGGCAAAGCGGCTGACCAAGCGGTCAGACAGGTTCTTGACTTCGGCGGCCGGTGCGTCAGAGGTCAGCACAATCTGCTTGCCGGCCTGGTGCAGGGCGTTAAAGATCAAGAAGAATTCGTTCTGGGTTTCGTACTTGCCGGTCCAGTTCTGGATGTCGTCAATCAGCAAGATATCGACTTCGTTGCGGTAGAAATCGGACATTTCAGTGATGCGCTGTTCGCGCAGGCACTTCATGTACTGCTGCGAAAAGTCTTCGGAGGTCAGGTAGCACACGCGCTTGGTCGGATCTTCTTCGAGAATGTAGTTACCGATAGCCTGCAAAAGGTGAGTCTTGCCAAGGCCCGAAGAACCATAAATGAACAGCGGGTTGTACTGCGTGCCGTCGGGGTTTCTAGCAACGGCGAGAGCTGCATTGAATGCGAGCTGGGCCTTGTCGCCAGGCACAAAGTTTTCAAAGCGGAAAGAACCCGAAAGCGGAATGCTCGGCTTCAGGAAATCGCGGAAGCTGTTGTTGCTAGAAGGAGCTGCTTGAACGACGGCTTCTTGTTGCTGGAATTCGAATTCGATAGCGGATTCGTCATGGGTGACTTCACGCCAGGCGAGGCGGATGAGTTCCTTGTAAGCAGAATAGACGGCGGTATCCAGTCCGGGCGGAACGGTGACGACGGCATGACCAGTGGTAAGGCTTGTGAGCTTGGTCTGCGCAAAATATGTCTTATAAACCGTGTCCGAAAGCATCCCACGGAGGTAGTTCAAACATCTTTCCCATTCGGCTTGCATTTCTTCCTCTTCCACTAAGGTCGTACAAAATCTATCAACAGGTAGGCCATATAATCTAGAAAAATGTGCAAGGGTGTTGATAAGTTCGCTGAAAGGAAGTGGCGAAAAAAGCTTTGATGGGGTAGGACTGCCACCCTAAGTCGTTGATTGTTAAGAAGATAGAATAACCCGCGGCTTTGAGTGTTTTGTTTTTGTACAAATTAACGGTTTCTTGTAGAGACTGCCTTTTGGTCGTTCTTATCCTGAAATTACCTCTAATTTTCTACATTTGCGCCCGTATGCAGATGTTTGATTCTATGATTACGCCGCTTTTTGAAACCATGGATTATTGGTTCTGGATCCCTGTTTTGTTCTGGATTGGGCTCTATTCCTGGTTTTACCGTTTTTCGTACCCCCGATACTTCAGAAAATTGGTCAAGAAAGGGGTAAAATGGGCCATTGTGCCGAAATGGCAGGGGTACTGGTTGCCTCTCGATATCTTGTTTACGTTGATTATGGCGTTTGTTTCTGCGGTGCCTGCCATTTGGGCGATTTTAAAATGGTTAGATTTTCCCTGGTACTATGGTTTTGCCGTGTCGCCGGTGTTCTTGCTGATTGGAGCTGTGTTTTGCAGTTCTGCCAAGAAAAAGGCCGCTCGGCTTTACCAGTCTGCATATTTTGTGGAATACCGCAGGGTTCGTTACGAAAGCGAAGTCAAGGGCGTTTTCCGGAGTGAATCGGATGTCCAGAATCATACGATTTGGAGTTTTACCAAGAAACTCAAGAACGCCGAAGCCCATGGTCGTTTATGGAAGTACGTAAATGCCATGGCGAAGACTAAAAAGATTCCGCCTGACGTTCTCTCGGAATCCATGTACTAGGAAGAGGAACGAGCAAAGATGTCAAATATTCTGGATTCGATTGGAGTAGGCGAAAACGTCTTGGACGGTCGTGCGGCATGGAAATATGCCGAAGAAATCCTGTTGCAGGTTTCTAGAACGTTTGCGCTCAACATCAATGTTCTTAAGGGCAGACTTCATAAGAGCATTTTGCTTGCCTACCTTTATTTGCGAATCGCCGATACGGTAGAAGACGACCCCGATATGAATGCTTCTGAAAAAGAAGTGATTTTGGGCAAGTTTGCGGAAATTTTTAAGACGGCTGAATTGAACGATGAGTTGATTTCTGCTTTCGAACAGTCTCTCCCTGAAAGTTGGCGCAAGTCTGAACACCCCTACATGGATCTTTGCCTGCATACCCATGTGGTGGTGCCCCTGTTGCGCGAAATGCCTGAAACTTATGCCGGTCCGGTTCGTGCGGTGACTATCGAAATGTGTCATGGCATGGCTAAATTCGCACTCAGGCAGGAGGCTGCGCTTTCGTCGGGTTGGTTTACCCTCGAAAGTGTCGCCGATCTCGATGAATATTGCTATTACGTTGCAGGAATCGTCGGTAAGCTTTTGACGAACTTGTTTGCTGCCGATACTTGCTTGATTAGTGATGCTCGCAAGGCTGAAATGCAGAAACTGGATGTGAGCTTTGGGCTTGCACTTCAAGTGGCAAACATTGTGAAGGATTGCGTAGAAGATTCAGGCCGCAGGGTTTGCTTTGTTCCCGAAGAAATTTGCCGCCGCCATGGTTTTTCGCATTCGTATGAAATGTTCGAAGTCCCGGCCGATCCGACTGCAAAGGCTGATTTTGACAAGCGTCGTGCCGCGGTGATGGGTGAACTTGTGCAAAAGGCCTGGGGCCACTTGGACGATGCGATTGCCTATACCAAGCTCGTTCCGAATGTCAAGATGCGTACCAGGCTCTTCTGCCTGTGGCCGCTCTTTATGGCCGCCGAAAACATGAAATTGATCGGTGACGGGTCTAGCCTTTTTGCCTCAGACAAGAAGGTCAAGATTACTCGCGATACCGTTAAAAAAATCATTAAGTCTACGACGCTGCATTTCTATTCGGATAAGTGGATTGAAAAGTCTTACGCCAAACTGAAGAGTACGGCGCAAACCCTATAAACGTTAAAAAGATTATGAAAAAATTTGATTTTGTAAATAAGTGGCCGTTTCACCTAGGTGTCATTATTTTTAGCATTGTGGCAGACCAGCTGACAAAGCTGTGGGCGCTTGTCCGTTTCACCAACGAAACGGGTGCTCCGAACCACGATACGATTAATGTGATCGGTGAATTGGTCCGTTTTCAACTTGTGTTCAATAAGGGCGCCGCTTTCAGTAGCCGTCCGCAGGATTTGATGCCCTTCTTGCCGCCTTGGGTGTTCTTTCTGCTTATTTCGATTGTCGCGACCTTTGTCCTTTTGTGGTTCTACAAGTCCATTGATAAGCGCGATTGGATGAGCCGCCTGGGTGTGGTGATGATTCTCGGTGGCGCCGTGGGTAACTTTATCGATCGCATGCGCCTTTCCATGGTCGTGGATTTTATCGACTGTGATTTTCCGGACTTTATCATGACTCGTTTCCCCACCTTCAATGTGGCGGACTCCTTTGTGACTGTCGGCGTTGCTGTTGTAATCCTTTCGCCCGTCATTTTGCGTGAATTGCATAAGCAGATGAAAGAGGAAAAAGACAAGAAGAATGCCGTGGATGAAACGCCGAAATCAGAAAATGAAAAAGGGGCGGAAGAATAATGAACTATATCGTTGAAGAAAAACATGCGGGTGAACGCATCGACAAGTTTCTTGTCGGTGTAATGGATAACGTGTCTCGCACGGATGTCCAGAAGTTGATTGCCGCAGGCGAAGTCAAGGTTGGCGGTGTTGCCTCTCCCAAGAATTTCCGTGTCGAAGCAGGCATGGTCGTGGTGGTCGACAAGATTCCCGAAAAAGAAGCGAGTACGCTCGAACCCGAAAATATTCCGCTCGACATCGTTTACGAAGATGACGATATCGTGGTCCTGAACAAGCCGCGCAACTTGGTGGTGCATCCGGGTAACGGCGTGCAGAACGGTACGCTTGCCGCAGGTTTGTTGTACCACTTTAAAGAAAACTTGTCTGCAGTGAATGGCCCGTTACGCCCGGGCATTGTCCATCGACTGGACAAGGATACACCAGGGCTTATGGTGGTGGCCAAGAATGACGCTGCCCATAGGCATCTGGCCCATCAGCTGGAAACCCGCACGCTGCACCGCACCTATAATGCCCTGGTGTGGGGGCATCCCCGTGATTTGGAAGGTACCATCGATGCCCCCATCGGGCGTAACCCCAAGAATCGCCTGAAGATGGCGGTTGTGAGCGATGGCAAGCCGAGCCGCACGCACTTTGTGGCGAAGAAATTCTTCGCTTTCGCTACGCTTCTGGAATTGCAGCTGGAATCGGGCCGTACGCACCAGATTCGCGTCCATAGCCGCTACATGGGGCATCCGGTCGTAGGCGATCCGTTGTACGATGGTCGCGACGGTTGCTTGAACCGCGTTTCGCCTTTGATGAAGGATATCGCTGCGAAAGTTTTGGAAATCGCTCCGGCGCAACTTTTGCAGGCTGTAAAAATTGAATTGATTCACCCGACTACGGGCAAAAAGATGAAATTCAAGGTGCCTCTCGAGAAGCCTTTTGAACAAGTTCTTAAGTTGCTCAAAAAGGAATGCCCCGCAGACGCTCCCGTATACGACGAAGAAGATGAAGGCTTCCGCGATTTCGATCCGGAAATGCGCTATTTCGAAGAAGAGGAAGAATTTGTCGAGGAAGAACCGCTGGCTCTCTTCCCCGAAGACGTTGCGCCTTACAAGGAACGTAAAACCCGTGCCCAGCGCTTTGCCGAACGTGCCGCCAATGCCGCTAACCGTAAGGCTAAGGCTGCAGAACGCAAGCGTATCAAGCAAGAAAAGGCTGCCCGTAAGCGTGGCATTGCTCCTGAAGACTTCGTTCAGCCGGGTTACGAACCTACAATCGACCCCGATTTGCTTTAATGAAACGCGACCAAAGAAGTATGCGAACTCCAAAAGGGTAAGTAAGTCTTTGGTCGCCCTTCGCTTTGACGGTAGGCTATATGCCTACCGCCTCCGCTCGGCATACATCAATCTTTAATTGCAAAAAAGGCTCCCTAAGGGGAGCCTTTTTTAGTTTATATAGATTTTATCTATCGCAGCGGGTATTCCTTGAATTCCCTGACGCCGAATTCTTGACGCAGGTAATCCCAGCGTACCAGGCGGTTCTTCCAGTAATACTTGCGGTACAGGCGGCGTGCCACGCGGCTTGTTAATTCGTACGGAATCGTATGATGGTCATCTGCTACGCTTTCCATCGAAATGCGGAAGTCCAGTTCGCCGTTCACGACGTCGACCGTTTCGCCGACTTGCACGTCAGGAATGTGGCTTACATCGACCATGGTGGCGTCCATGCATACGCGGCCAAGAATCGGGCAGAGCTGTCCGCGAATGAATACGAATCCCTTGTTGTATTCGCCGCGCAGGTAACCGTCGCCGTAACCGATGGCGATGGTGGCGATGCGGGTGGGCTGTTGGGCCATCCAGTAGCCGCCGTAGCTTACGGTCTCACCGGGCTTTACATCGTGGATGTGGCGGATGGTGGACTTGATTCTCATGACGGGCTTGATCGGCCAGGGAGACGGAGCTGCGCCCATGCAGTTGTAGCCGTAAAGGGCAAGACCCGGGCGAACCATGTCAAAGTGGCTTTCGGGGTGGGTGAGTGTGCCTGCTGAGCTGGAACAGTGGCAGATTTCGGGACGGAGTCCTTCGGCTTCCAATACGTCGACCAGGCGTGTAAAACGTTGGATCTGAATTT
>JAEEGG010013071.1_pt1 | contig 17811 bp, 12 predicted proteins | sample 9134161 | NCBI WGS metagenome assembly JAEEGG01 (sample SAMN16246543, study PRJNA631951) | gut metagenome | biome: gut microbiome; feature: rumen; material: CR-attached | host: Bos | place: Iran: Karaj | collected 2018-10 | reverse complement strand
GCACAGAGACTTTACTGGCTCGGACGCTGTTTTGAAAACCTGGGAAGCGACAGGGAAGCCCTGATTTACCTCCACGAAGCGGCAAAACTTTCCGGAAAAGAAAGTGCAAAAAAAGGCTCAGTTTACCCCCAGGCACTTTATTATTCAGGACTTACCCTCAACAAACTGGGTGAGCATGAAAAGGCAGCGGATGTATTCAATTATGTGCTGAATAACGGACGACTTTACAGCCAAAGTCAGTACGAACTGGCATCGGTTTTATTTGTTGAATCCTGCAATTCTTCCGGACAGTTTGACCGTGGAATTAAAATCACTGATTCATTAAAGGATGCTCAGTTTTCGGACTACACAAAATTCAATCTGATGCTTGGTCAGGGCGATGCCTTGTCAGGAAAGGGCCTGTACAGGGATGCGTATAAAAAATACTGCACGGTTCTCGAAACTGCCCCTGCTGAACTTGCCGTTGTGGCAATGCAAAAAGCCTACACTGTCAGCGCAGAACACAGAAAAGAGGTTAATGAAGAACCGGGCAGCGTAATTGAAAAGGCCGGCCCCCGTCTTGCCTCATATCCGGAACTTGTAAGCAGTTTCTGGACCCGTCTTGCAATCGACGCCTTTAACCAGAAAGACTACAAAAAATCAGTTGAATATTTTAACAACGTAAACTCAGGCGACACCAAACTTGAACAGATTGCAGTTTTGTACCGCACGGAAATCGGCTTTATCAATAATTCAAAAAATGAAGAAGAGGCCGCAAAATCTGCCGCTGATTCTTTGATTCAACAGAAAGAAAAGTTTGCTCAGGACAACGCTTCCTTCGAATTGTCCCTGGCCCGTTATTACGGGCTTTCTCAGAACTTTGAGGAATGCGCAAAACTTTCCGCAAAGCATCTGGATCACAGCGATGACTCTCTCAGAAAGACCGCAATTTACTGGAACGCCTATTCCCTTTACAAACAGAAAAAATACGCCGACGGCGTAAAACTTCTTGAAGGCGTAAATTACGGCGACGACAGGGGGTTTGCCCACCTGCACGCACGCCTGCTTGCACAGACAGGAAACCTGAACCGCGCAGACAAAATCTTCTACGCTCTGGGTGAGCGGGAGCAGCTTGGCAATCAGGGACACCTTGATTACGCCCGCACACTTTTGACCGGCGGTTATCTTATTTCCACAGTTGAACAGGCGTCCATGGCCGGGGGAGCGGAAGGCCATTATTTAAAAGGTCTTGCCCTTTTTAACCGCCGCAACTGGACAGAAGCAGGAACTGCCTTTTACCAGGCACAAAATGATAAATCACTTGAAAGCCCGTACAGGGAGAACGCCTTATTCTATCTTGGTTACAGCCGTTACCAGATGAATAAATACGAGGTTGCCCTGGAAAGCCTTACTGCCTTTACACGCGCTCTTCCCGCATCTTCCCTGATGTGGAATGCCTGCGTGACAGCAAGCCGTTCGGCAGCCCAGCTGGGAAAATATCAGGTTGCAGCCGACTTTGCGCAAAAAGCGGTTGCTGATTCCAGAAATGACGCTCAGAAGCAGGAAAGTATTCTCCTGTGCGCAGGCGTTTACAGCGACAGTGCTTCTTACGACAAAGCAATTGCAACACTCAGGCCGTACTCAGGCCAGAAAAATTCTTTCGGCTATCAGTGCAAATACCTCACAGCCCAGATTCTGGTTCAAAAGGGTGATTATGACGGGGCTGATAAAACTTATGCAGAACTTGCCTCTGAAAAGGCGGCGCTCGCTCTTGCAGAAGAAGCCCTTTACCGCCGCGGTGAACTTTTTTACACGACAGACAAATACGACAGGGCAGTTCCTTTATTTGCCGAATATATAAAGAAATACAATCACGGTGAATTCTATTTTGCTTCGATGTATTTTACAGCAGACTGCCTTGCAAAAACAAAGCAGACGGACAAGGCAATCCTGTATTATAAGCAGATTGCCCAGAGTCCGGAAAAATCAACTTACAGGTACGGCTCTCACAGACAGCTTATAAATCTTTACAGGCAGACCGGGGAATACGGACTTGCAATCCAGTCCTGTCAGTACCTTATGGAAGAATACGGCGAGCAGGCTTCGGCCGACGGTGTGGCCGACGCAATGCGGGAATTAAAGGCATTGAATTCCGGCGCAGATACCGAACTCGTAAAAATGCAGAAGGCTTACGAAGAAAAAGGCGGACTCAGGACAGCTGAAGGCCGCGCTCTAGGCACCGCCCTGGCAGAATATTATCTTAACAGCCAGAATGACAGCAAAAAGGCAGAGTCCCTTGCTCTGAGCCTTCTGGATAAACAAAAAACAAATGACGGGGAAAGTGCCGGCGCAGGAAAGAACGCCCTTCTTCTGGCAGGAATTTACAGAAACCGCCTCGACAATCAGAAGTCTGCTTCCATGTATCTCGTGGCAGCCGAACAGTTAAGAAAGGCAGGGGATGATGAGGGAGCTGCACGCAGCCTGTACGGTGCTGCAGAGTCATTTGACGCAAGCATGATGTACGCAGATTCAAAATCAACAGCACAGTATTTACAAAAACTTTATCCGGACAGCCCTTACAGCAAGCGCGCTGCTTCGTTTATCAAATAGTTAAGGTGACAAAATGAAAAAGATAATTTTTGCTATTACGACATTTCTGATGCTTGGAGCCGTTTTTGCCCAGAAAGCAGATGAACAGGAAATTGAACTTCCGGATGTAACAACAGTAATTTCCGGAGGCGCATTGACAGCAGGAAAGGATGCGATTCCGGACTACAAGGATATTCTGCCGGATTCTTCAACTTCTGCTGTTGAACTTCCGGACCTTGGAACCGTAGACGATTCTGAAGTTAAGGCAAATGCCCGTATGCAGACTCAGTCTGACAAGGACGTTTTTGCAGAAGGCAGAATCGGCGGCGGCTTTCCCCTCACATTTACCGGGAACTTTTCAATTTACCGTACCACAGGAAACTCTCCCTTCGAAATCAATTTTAACCACGAAAGCTATGAAGGGCTTGGCGGCAACAAGGCTCAGGACGGATACTTTTTAAGGACAACAGGTGTAAGCGCCCTGAAGGAATTTAACAGTGCCACAGCCCGCAACAAACTTTCTGCTTCGTACGTTACCGACAACAACGGCCTCCAGCTCAACAGCCCGTCTTTCACGGACGAAGTTCAGCATTCAATTGTGCTGGACTACGACGGAAACAAAAGCTTTAAGAACGGCATGTTCATTGCAGGCGGGGCCGGCGGCTCAGTTTACAACCGCTATGGAACGACCTACAAAGGCGCCGCCGATACCGCATACGCATTTGAAACTTCTGCAAAAACACTGTGGTTAAACCCGAATTTTGGATTTGGCTGGATGAACAGTAAATTTTTGATCGGCTTTGATGCTGCTTATTCAACTGAGTTGAATCTGAAGGCAACTGACAGCCTTGAGAAGGCCCCGAACGCCTCAAGCGCCGAAAGCGTACATCGCGGTCAGTTTACAATCAGCACAAGTTACACTGCAGACCACGCAGACATCTGGGCAAAGGCCGGAGCCGTAATCGGAAATTCAATCGGCGACAACAAGGTAATCGTTCCATTTGCACTTGGAACGCACCTTTCATTCTTTGCAGACAGGGATTCTCTTCCGGTAACAATTGCACTTGAAGGCGGTTGTGATTCAATTCAAAACAGAATCGATCTTCTTGAATCAAAATACCGCTACTCAGTTGCAGCCTGCCTTCCTGTAGAAACTACAGACTGGTACGGAAAGGCAAAACTGACCCTGCCGGTTCAGACGTCGTTTAATATCGCAGCCGCTGCCGAATACAGAAAAACTGCCTTTGACAACGGTATCTGGTACGCAGGTTACGATGAGGCAGGAGCTGAATTGAGTTCAGGCTATTATGCGCTTGTATGCGGCAAACGTACTGACTTTAACACCAGTGTTGAATTTACAGCCGTTGTAAAGGACTTTAAATTTACAGGCCGCTGGAATGCATTCTGGATAGATGTTCCTGTGCTGGAAGTGCCGCACTCTCTGGAAGCCGGTATATTCTACCAGGAAAGCAGTGCCCGCTGGAGCGCAGGTGCTTCAATCAAACAGGCAATCGGAGAAGATGCCGACGCAATGCCGGACCTGAGTGCCGATGTTGCAGTCAAGGCATCCCAGTCAATCCGCCTTGCCCTTGAACTGAACGATGTTATAAAATTAGTTACAAACAAAACAAGAGACTATGCAGCTTCGTCGTATAAAGCCCGGGGCGGAAACGCAATGCTTCTTGTAAAATTCCAGTTTTAAAAAGTAGATATAAGGGAGAATTATTATGTTAGACATGTTGAAATCAGGTGGAATTCTTATTATTCCTATTTTGATTTGTGGAATTGCTGCAACCTACATCATTATTGAACGCCTGGTATATTTTTCATCGGTAAGAAAAAGAGATGTCCAGCTCAAGAAAAACCTGAAGGAAGCTCTTTTGCGCCAGGATTATTCTGCCGCTGACGCATTCTGCTCAGCAAGCGGAACTCCTTTCAGCCAGGTTGTAAGAAAGGCTCTGGCTATGAGAAGCCTCGATGAACAGTCTTTGAAAGAAATCGTCGAAACAGAAATGGAAGCTGTAATTCCTCAGCTTGAACACTCACTTACCCTCCTGGGAACAATTGCAAACATCAGTACCCTGCTGGGACTTTTTGGTACTGTAACCGGTAACATCAAGGCTTTCGGCGTTCTGGGACAGGGTGCAAGCATGGGTAACCCGGCCGTTCTCGCGGGAGCAATCGCAGAAGCCCTCGTAACAACTGCCGCCGGACTTTTTGTTGCAATTCCGTCGATGATTTTTTCAAACTACTTTACACGCCGTGTAAACAAGGAAATTGTTGAACTGGAATCTTCTGTTACAGAAGTTCTTCTCAGATTAACAGGTAAATTACGATAGGAAGTTCAGATGAGAATTAAACGAAGAAGAAACTTCAACAGCGGAGCTGATTTGACTCCAATGATTGACGTTGTATTTCAGTTGATTTTGTTCTTTCTGGTAAGTACAACCTTTGCGGTATTGCCTGCAATCAATGTAAACCTTCCGGAAAGCGAAACTTCTCAGTCAGAAGCCATTGCTGGAATTACAATCACCGCTTCCGCTTCAGGAAAGTTATGGTTTAATGATGATGCCGTGACATTAGCTACCCTGGATTCAAAACTCAAAAACTTTGATACTGAGGGCAAAAAACGCTCGGAATATCCTGTAACCCTGGAAGCCGATTCAAAAGTTACAAACGGAATGATTGTAAAAATCTTTGACGTTCTGAGAAAGAATGAATTTGTTGCAATTAACCTGAGGACTGCCGACTGATGCAAGCGATAGAAAAAAAACAGAATCAGATTGCCTTTTATGGTACAATCGGAGTCTGGGTTTTTATATTCATATTTTTTAGTTTTTACTCTCTTCTGCCGCACAATAAGCCCTTCAAGACAGTGCAGATTCATCTTGAATCCCCGTCTCAGGCAAAGGCAAGCACTGTAAGCGAAGCCCCGCCGCCGGCATCCCAGGCAATGGAACAGGCAGCCTCACCGGCCGCAGCGCCTCAAAGCGCCCCTGCTCAGAAAGCAGTTGAGAAGCCGGCCCCTAAAAAGACCGAAGCTCCTGCAAAAAAAAGCCCTCAGAAAGCCGCAACAAAACCTGCAGCTAAGCCGTCTTCAAAGCCTGCTCCGCGCCCTGAGCCAAAACTGCAAAAGTCTGTGGATGAACTTATGGCCGAGCAGCGGGCAACTAAAACCAAACCAAAAAAAGAGTTTGACTGGAGCCAGTTTGATGATGCTGAAGAAACAGTAAGTTCAAACACGGGCAGCGCGGCAAACGCTGTTGTTAACCAGGTAAACGCACTTGAGGGAACTGCCGCCTCTGCAAGTTCTTCAAAGGGAACAGCCCAGAGTCAGAGTTCTTCGCCAAACAAGACTTATACGGGAACCACAAGTTCTTCAACTTCCAGCGCGCTCAATAAGATTGCTACAGCAACATACAGTGGAACCGCAGGAAACGGAGTTTCTGTAAGTGCCACAATGAATACGGCAGGTTCTCCGGACGGAAAGACAAGTCTCGCCATGAACGACGGTACTGCCCGCATTCTGCTTGAGCCAAAATCGCCTGTAATTTCGCTAACTCCCCAGGCAGCCGCTACAATCGATGCCACCCGTGAATTCAAGATTACGTTTACCGTAAATGCGGACGGACGTGTTCCTGTAAACGAAATTATAATTCCCAAGAGTCTGGTCAGTCCGATTGTTCAGCAGGAAATTGCAAACCAGATAAGCCGTTGGAGATTCCAGTCGGCATCCAGTGCCGGAACTGCAACGTTTATCTACACCATAAAAAAACAGTAGCCGGTACTTACTTCTGCCGGCTATCTGTCCACGCAGCCCGTAATCTGCTATAATCGAAGAATGTATCAAAATATTTCCGCCATTGCCTTTGACATTGACGGAACCCTGTATTCATCAATCAGATTCTCACTGCGCATTGTGCCTTACTTTTTTGCAAATCTGCCTTTTTACCTCAAATACAATAAGGTCAGAAAAATTCTGCACAAAACGGCTCCGCTGCCGGATTTTTATGAGTATCAGGCGCGCCTTCTTTCAGAAGAGTTGAGTTCAACCCCGGAAGAAGCAAAGGCATTGATCAAATCAATCGTCTACGACGGTTTAAAACCATATTTTGAAAAAACTCCTTCATTTAAGGGAGTGGAAGAAGCCTTCAAAAGATTTAAGGACGCAGGCTTAAAAATTGCGCTCATGTCCGACTTTCCGCCGGACCAGAAAGGTGAACTCTGGGGATTAAAACCTTACTGCGACGTAATTCTCGGCTCGGAAGACATCGGCGCCCTGAAGCCTTCAAAATATCCCTTTGCGATTATGGCGCAGAAACTGGGAGTTCCGGAAGATAAAATTCTTTATGTAGGAAATTCGGTTAAATACGATGTAATCGGAGCCCGGAACTGCGGAATGAAAACCGCTTATGTAATGCCGTTCTGGCGAAAAATTTTGCATATTCCGTTAAAACTTGCGGACATTAACTTCTTTTGCTATCGTCAATTAGCGGATATTGTGTTAAAATAAAATAGAAAAAGTTCATTTTTGGGTGGGTAAAAAAAGTGACTGTCATCTCGATTCTTATTTCCACAGCAATTGCTGTTGCCGTTGTTTTTGTTTTGAGAAATATCGACAAAGATAACAATTCCATGGACAAAGTTAAGCGCTACGCGGACAACCGTATCGGACAGCTTGACGAATACTTTAAGGAACAGGTGCAGAAATTAAACGGTCTTTCTGCGGACCTTGATACACATCAGACCGCAGCCGTTGCAGCCGTAAAACGCATCGAAAAACAAATCGACGATTTTACTCAGATTTCAAACAACTTTGAAAAACAGTTTGCCGCTGTTGAAAATATTTCCCAGAAAATCAACACTTACGGAAACGCTCTCAACGAACTGATGGAGATGACCGACAAGGTTGAACAGAACCTTCAGGCCGTTAAAAATGAAAGCGTAGTTGTTGATAAGCTTTCTGCAAAAATCAATGAACAGAAAAAAGCCGTAGATATAATCGAAAAACGCATTCCTGCAATTACCCAGGAATTTACTTCACGCAATAACGAAAGCCTCAAACTTATCGGCACAGAGCTTTTAAATCAGTATAAGGCCCGCGCAGATCAGGTTGAAACTGCCGCAAAAACAGCGTCTGCCCACTCGGACGAAGTCCTTGCAAAAGTTGACCAGTCAATCCGCAAAGCCTATGATGATGCTGCTGCCAGAGCAAAGACACTCGAAGACACAGCCTTTGTTCAGCTCAGTGAAAAAGCAAAAGAACGTGCCAATGCGTATGTTAAGTCTTTTGAAGACAACGCCGGCGCAATCAAAAAGAACCTCGATACAAAACTCAGCGAGGTTATGAAGATTGTTGAACAGAAAACCGCTGCCTTCTCTGCAAGCCTGTCAGAAAAGACCGATGTTATGGAAAAAGAGTTCCGTGCAAAAATCGGAGAACTCACAGCATCTCTCGGCACAAAGACAGATGTTTTTTCAAAAGACCTCCATTCAAAAATCGGCGGCCTCGAAGAATCTCTGCGCCAGCAGGTTACTGCTCTTGACGACAAAATCAAGGAAGCAGCCGTTACAACACGCAAAACTGCTCAGGACCTTCAGGCAGAAATCAGCGGAAACGGAGCTAACCTGGAAAAACTCCGTGCCAGCCTCGAAAAACAGACAGGCGATATTCAGGCAAGATATGATGCTCTCTTTCAGAAGGCAGTTAAAAATGCTGACGATAAAGAAACAGCTGCCTTTGCAAAATTCCAGGAGATTGCCGACAAGCACCTTACAAATTACAAATCAACTGTTGAAACAAAAATCAACACAATTGAAGGTGAACTCAATGCGCGCGTAACAGGGCTCCAGTCGAGCGTTGATACAAAGGTAAGCGCAATTCAGAATGATGTAGAAACCAGGGTCAGCGCAATTCAGAACGATGTAGAAACAAAGGTTGATACATTCCAGAAGGATATCACGACAAAGGTTGATGCACTCCAGAGCGGCGTAGAAAGCAAAGTTTCAGGTCTGGTCGGCGGAGTTGAAGAACGTGTCAGCGAGCTTACAGGCAGTGTTGAAGGCCGTGTTTCTTCTCTCGAAAAAATCATCACCGATAAAGTTGATTCCCTCAAAAACAATGTTGAACAGACAGTCAACATGGTTCAGGGAGATGTACAGGAAAGAGTCAGCTCGCTTAAAAACGATGTTGACAGCCGCGTAAATGGAATTCAGGTTGATGTAAACAGCCGCATTGATACTTTGCAGAACCAGCTTGTTTCATCAATCGAGCAGGTTCAGAAAACAATCAGCGACAGCGAAAGCGGGGCAATGGCAACCGCAGAAAATGTACGTTCAACTGCCGAAAGTGCAAGAGCACAGCTTGATAACTTTAAGGCAGAAACAACGGAAAAAATCGAAACTATCAACAAAATGCTTGCTGAAGCAATGTCAAAAATCAGCTCGGCTTACGATTCAAAACAGACAGAACTTTTGTCTGCCGTTGACCGCCAGCTCGAAGAATACAAAAACAATGTTGAATACAGATTCTCAAAACTTGAAAACACTGCCGCCGACATTGACGCCCTCGAAAACTCACTCCGCGCAGCGCTCGAACGCACACAGAATTCAGTTCTTGCGGACTTTAACCAGTTCTCGCAGAGCCAGAATGAACGCCAGTCTCAGTTTGAATCAGACGTTAAACGCAATAACGATGAACTTGAAACTCAGATTACCGCACTCGAAAAAAATCTTGATTCAATCAAGGCAAATGCAAGCGACAATGTAAGCGCAGTTCTTGCTGACTTTGAATTGAAATTCGGCGATGACCTGAAGCAGCGCGGAGAGGCAATCGATGACAGCCTCAACAGCTGGAAAAACTCTATGGACAGTAAACTGGCAGTTCTGGGCGGCGACTACGAAAATGCCCGCCGTGAGATTGAAAGCCAGTATTCGGAAAAGCTTAAAAACCAGCTCTCAGAACTTGCGGCTAAAAATACTGACCAGATTGACAGATTCCAGGAAGGTATCCAGAAGACATTTGCTGACCTTCAGAACCGTATCCAGGAAATTGACCAGTCAATCCGCTCATTTACAGAAAACAGCCGCACAGAACTTGCAAACGCTACAACAGGACAGAATTCGTTCGTTAAGACTTCTCTTGAATCTTACAACCAGCGTCTTGAAGAGCAGCTTGCAAAAACAGAAAAAGATACTGAAGAACGCCTCGCAGAAATTGACGAAAGCATCAAGGGCCAGGCCGAAGCAAACCGCGCCGGAATCGATGCAATGGTCGGCGAATTTGGTGCATGGCGCACACAGCTTAAAAACCAGTTTGACCAGACAAAGTCACTCTTTGCAAGCCAGCTTTCAGGCATTCAGGAAAACTCAGATCAGAAACTTGCTGAACTTACAGCAAACTTCCAGAACAGCCTTGATGAATTCAAGACTGCAAGCCGAAGCGAACAGGAAGAAATTTCTGCAAATATCGAGGAACTTCACCAGAAGGTTGAACAGGCCGTTTCCGGTTATGAAGAGCGTTCAGCCCGCATCCTCGGTGAACTTAATAAAATGTACGAAGACATGCTCAATGAAACACAGAAGCGTGTCCGCGAACAGAATGCTGACAGTGACAAGGCTCTTCGTGATCTCCGCGCACATATTCAGGAAATCAACGATACTACAAATGCACGCGAGTCAGAAATGGTAATGAAGATGCAGAACGATGCTTCTGACTTGCAGACACGCATGAGCGAAATTGACCGCGAAGTTAAAGCCTATGCGGCACAGATGCAGATTTACCAGAAGGCCGACCAGCTCAAGCTCCAGCTCGAAGCACAGCTTTCTGAACTCAAACAGCAGATTGCCCGCGTAGAGCAGTTCCAGGGAACTGTTGATGAACTCCAGGCAAACTTTAAGTCAATCCAGCGCATCAACGACGACGTTAATACAAAACTTACAAACTTTAACAATGAAAAGGCACATATCGACAGTCTTGAACGCGACTTTAACCGCCTTGTTGAACTGAGCGGAACAATGGACAAAAAGATTGAAGAACTTCAGACTACAAGCGACGACCTTCAGGGAATGCAGCTTAACGTCAGAAGCTTCCAGGAAACACTCGGTGAAATTTCAACACGTTATGACCGCCTCGAAAAGAAGCAGGAGCAGATTGACGCAATTTCAAACCAGGTTGACCAGACATTTGATGTACTCAAGGCACTTGAATCGCGCCTCAACGATGCTTCCCGCCAGGTAAACAACCTGCCTGACCAGATTTCTGATGTTCAGAAAAATATCGACACTCTCGTCAGCAACCGCGGCAAAATCAGTGACGCAGTTCAGCAGTTGAGTTCATTGCAGAGTATCCTTGACGAAACAGAAAGCCGTGTAGAAAAGATTCAAAACAGCCGTGAAGGTATCGGACGTACAGAAACACGTCTTGTAAATCTCGATTCAGAAATCGACAAAAAACTGAACCTTCTTGCTGCGATTACACGCGATGACATCAAGAAAAATCCGGCACCACAGAGCGACAGACTTACACCGCAGGAAAAAGATAACATTATCACACTCAAGCGCCAGGGATGGTCAATTGAAGAAATTGCCCGCCGCATGAAGCGCAGTGAAGGTGAAGTAGAAATGGTTATTGAAATGGGTGAACAGTAGTTATTTGGACAGAAGGCAGGTTGTCCAGACTTCGACAACCTTGCCGAGTCCAACATCTCCCGTCTTTTCGCCGGTTTTTGCCTTTACAAAGACCTGGCTCTTATCAACACCAAGTACATCGGCAATCGATTGAATTACATTCTGGCGGTGCGGCAAAAACTTTGGTTTTTCAAGAGCGATTACGCAGTCAAGGTTTTCAAGCGACCAGCCGGCATTTTTTATATCTTCCCACACAGTTTTGAGGAGAACTTTTGAATCTGCGTCCTTCCATTCTGCTTCTTCCGGAGGAAAGTATGAGCCGATATCGCCCATGCCGCTGGCTCCGAGCAGAGCGTCTGTAATTGCGTGGAGGAGGGCGTCGCCGTCAGAGTGACCGAGTTCGCCGCGGTCGGAAGGTATGTTGAGTCCGCCGAGCATGAGAGGACGGCCTTCCGCAAGAATATGTTTATCGTAACCAAGACCGCATCTAATCATTTTGTTGTTTCCTTTTTTAGTTGAATCTATATCCTGAATGTAAGTGATTTTTTTGTTTTTGCAGTCCCCCGGAACGACTTTTACCTTTCCGCCCGGTACAAAAAGGTCCCATATTTCTGTGTCGTCGGTGCATTCTTTATTTGAATCCAGTGCTTTTTTGTGGGCTTTAAATAATTCATTCAATAAAAATCCCTGAGGCGTCTGGACTGCAGTAAGTTCTGCGCGGACAAGGTGCTGTCTGATAAAGCCGTCTCTGTCGATAATGTTCTGCGTATCAGTCGGTTCAAGGCCGGGTACTGCAGCTCCGTATTCTAGTGTTGTATTATATACTTCCGTGACAATCTGCGGACTAACGAAGGGTCTTGCCCCGTCATGAATCAAAACTACCGCATTAGCGGACAGTTTTTTGTTTACTGAATTAAGCGCGTTAAAAACCGAGTTTTGTCTTGATGATCCGCCTTCAACAAAAATAACTTCTGTTTTATTTTTTTGAATTAAAGTCTCAATCCGGCGGTCTGCAAAAAAGGCGTTCCTGCAGGCATTGAGGGAGGCAGAAAGTTCATCGGGATTGGCCTTAGAAGGGTATGTAACTGCGATAAGATTAAGTGGAAGGGTTTGTAAAAAAACTTTGGCGGCCGATGAAAGCACCGTACCGCCATCAAGAGGAAGATATTCTTTTTTGATACCTCCCATCCGGCTTGAAGAGCCTCCTGCAACAAGTACAAGAGCGCTCTGTCTGCCATTATTATTCATCATCATCGTCGTCTTCATCTTCGTCGTCAGCGTCATCTCCGCTGTCGCCGTCGTCAGAATCATCGTCATCGTCGTCATCGCCGCTGCCTGATGAGTCTGAAAGTTCGTCGTCAAATTCGTCGTCATCTTCATCATCATCGTCGATCTGAGCAACTTTCTTTTCGTGCAGAGCGCCGAGCGGTTCAAGTTTTGCATGAAGCATTGATTCAACATCTTTAACGTCGAGACCAAGTGCAATTGCGATTTCGTCTGTTAAAAGTTTGCGGGCTGTGTCGTAAAGTTTGCGTTCCTGGATCGGAAGTTCCTTTACCTTGGAACGGTGATACAAACAGCGTACTATATTTGTAATATCTTCGATGCTTCCTTTTTTGAGAAGGTCAAGGTTCATCTGATAGCGGAGTTTCCAGTCAGATGTTACTGATTCAACTGGCTGACCGAGCATATCGAGTGCTTTCTGGGCAGCTTCCGCAGATACAATTTTGCGGATACCGAGCATGTTTGCGTTTTCGACAGGTACCATTACGTTCATGTCAGAAACTTCGAGGTAAATCTTGTAGTATTTTACAGTTTTATCCTGAACTGTTTTTTCAAAGATTTCTTTAATTTCGCCTACGCCCTGACTTGGGTAGACAACTTTCTCATTGATTGAAAATTCTGAACTCATAAAAATCATTATACCATAAAAAACGGTTAAATTCAATTATGGTGTTGATTAGAAGGCCCTTTTCAGTTATAGTGGCTAAACATCGCTCACAGGGAGTGAGCTTAATTTTATACGCTAAAACAGGCCTCTAATGTGCTGCAAGGGCCTACACGGCGTTTTGTGGATACATTATGGAAGACTCATTAATCGACGAGAAGGACGAAATTTCCTTCGAAGACCTCGGCCTGGACGCAACTGTACTCGCCGCAATCGAAAAGAAGGGCTTTAAAACACCTTCACCAATTCAGGTACTTGCAATTCCGCGTTTGTTGAACGGGGATGCAAACATCATCGCAAAAGCCAGAACAGGAACAGGAAAAACTGCTGCATTCGGTCTGCCTATCGTTCAGAACGTATGCACCGAAAGTGACCATGTCCGGGCCCTCGTTCTTGAACCAACCCGCGAACTTGCAATTCAAACCTGTACGGAACTCCAGTCATTTACAAGCGGAAAGTTTCCGCGCGTTACAGTTTTGTATGGCGGAGCTTCTTATTCAACCCAGATAAAAGAATTAAAGCGCGGTGCAGAAATTGTTGTCGGAACTCCGGGGCGCATTAAGGATCATATTGAACGCGGTACCCTCAAACTGGACAAAATTGACTACTTTATCCTCGACGAAGGCGACGAAATGCTCGACATGGGCTTTGTTGAAGATATCAAATCTATTTTTGCAAGTGCAAACAGCCAGAGCCGTATTCTGCTCTTCAGCGCAACCATGCCAAAACCGATTCTTCAGATTGCTGAAGAATTTATGGGCGAATACGACATCTGTGAAGAAGAGGGCTTTGTTGAAGAGCCGCTTCTGATTGAACAAAAATACTGGGTCGTAAGCGAACGCGATAAAATCGAAGCACTTGTCCGCCTTGTTGACATTTCGCCGGACTTTTACGGTCTTGTCTTTACTATGACCAAAAACGATGCCGACATGGTAAGCCGTCTTCTGGACGAACGCGGATACGAAGCCGCAGCCCTGCACGGAGACATTCCTCAGGGACAGCGCGAAAAGATTCTTGCACGTTTTAGAAGCAAAAAAACACGCATTCTCGTTGCTACCGACGTTGCTGCCCGCGGTATCGATATTACAGGCTTGAGTCACGTTGTTAACTACAGCCTGCCGTTTGACGGCGCCACATACATTCACCGCATTGGCCGTACAGGCCGTGCTGGCACTTCAGGAATTGCCGTAACCTTTGTCAGACCGGAAGAGCGCCGTAAGCTTGAATACCTGAGAAACGCAGTGCGCCGTGCCGCGAAAGGCGAAATGACCCAGGAAGAAATCCCGGAAATCGACGACGTATTGAATTCAAAACGACTCCGTATTTTGGGCGACATAAAGGAAAAACTCGGTCTTGCAAAACCTGCTGCAGAAAATCAGCCGGAAAGCGAAGTTTCGGACATCCCGCTTGAGCCAGATGTGAGCCTAGACGCTCCGGCTTCAGAAGAATCTGCACCTCAGCCAGTGGACGCAGGAGAGTTTTATAACAGGATGGCAGAAGAACTTTGTCAGGATGCAGATCCAAAACAGGTTCTTGCAGGTGTATTGAAGATTACATTCGGTCAGTCGCTTGATAAATCTCATTACGGAAGAATTGCTTCTAACCGATCGCGCGCAAATCCTAACCAGAAACGAATCTATGTTCAGCTTGGCAGAAGGGACGGCTTTAACGCGCGCTCAATCGCGTCTTATTTCAGTGATTTGCTCCATATTCCGGGACGTATGGTTGACCAGATTGATGTAAGCCAGAACTTTTCTCTCGTAAGCCTTCCTTCAAGCAACGCAATCCGTGCCCTGGAACTTTCTAAGAGCCGCAAAGACATGCCTCACATGCATCTGGATTCAAAAGAAGAAAACAACTTTACAGGACGCTCGCGCTCAGACCGCTCTTCCAGAGGAGCAGACCGCGGACGCCGTGGTGGTTTTGAACGCGACAGATATTCAGTTGCAAAAAGGGAAGGAAGAGAAAACCGCGGGGGAGAAAAAACTTCCAGACGGTCAGGATTTAAAAATGAACACGGAAGAACCCGTGTTCACACCTCGACAAACAGAAGCGGTGCAAGCGCTTACAAGAAGAGCAGCCGCCACTCAGAAGAATATTAATTACATTCTTACCGGGATACCTGCTTTTGACAAATCTTCTTTGATTCCGTCAACTGTGTATCCCATAGAGTGTACCATGCTGGCTATAAGTGCGGCGTCAGCCTTGCCCTGTGTAAGGACATCGGCAAGGTGCTCGCTTTTGCCGCCACCACCTGAGGCAATTACTGGTACGCTTACGCTTTCTGAAATCATTCTGGTAAGGTTGATTTCGTAGCCGTTTTTCATACCGTCTGCATCAATTGAATTCAGTACGATTTCGCCGGCACCAAGACTTACTGCCTTTTTAGCCCATTCAAGAGCATCAAAATCAGTTTTTACGCGGCCTCCGTTAATGTAAACACGGTATCCGCTCGGGCAGGTGTCGTCTTTTGCGGCATCCATTCCAAGAACGATGCACTGGTTTCCAAAAATGCGTGCACCTTCACGGATCAGGTCCGGATTTTTAACTGCCTGAGAATTCAAGCTGATTTTTTCGGCACCGGCCAGAATTGTTGAACGGATGTCTTCGATTGAACCGATTCCGCCGCCGACACAGAATGGAATAAATACCTGCTCTGCGACACGGCTGATTAAATCAAGAATCGGGCCTCGTCCACGGGCACTTGCCATAATATCGTAAAATACAAGTTCATCAACGCCCTGTTCGTAGTATTTTTTTGCCATTTCAACAGGATCGCCGATGTCTACATTGTTCTGAAACTTAACACCCTTTGTGGTTCTTCCGTCTTTTACATCAAGACAAACAATAATTCGTTTTTTAAGCATAATTTCCTCATTAAATAATCTGTATTCAACCGGCTAACTGTTCAAATAGTTCTGGAGAATTTTAAGCCCCGCCTTGCCTGACTTTTCCGGGTGAAACTGGAATGCAGTAATGCTTCCCCGGCTGACACAGGCCGGAACCTTGACACCGTAGTCTGCATAGGCCTTAACGATTGTCTCGTCATCCGGCTGAATCAGATATGAGTGAACAAAATAAAAGTCTGAATTTTTATCAACTCCATCAAAGAGCGGTGAACTTCCGTTTACGTACTGGAGGTTGTTCCAGCCCATGTGAGGAATTTTAAGAGAGGATTGTACGCCGTTGTTTTTATAAACGGTTTCAAAGTGCTTAACTTTTCCGTGCAAAAGACCCAAGCATTCCACATCGCCTTCTTCTGACCAGTCAAAGATAATCTGAGAGCCGAGGCAGATTCCGATGAGCGGTTTTTGAGCCTGAGCCCAGTCCTTTAAAAACAAATCGAATCCAGTCTTTTTGAGCTGCTCCATTGCGTAAGCGGCTTCGCCGACTCCAGGAAAAATCAATTTGTCTGCCTTTTCCAGGTCCGCGGGATTTTTTGATAAAACATATTCTGCTTTCAGAAAGTTAAGTGCGCGTTCAACACTTTTAATGTTGCCGGCGTTGTAATCTACAATTCCAATCATAATGACGAATTCTAACGGGCACGCGGACCTTGGTCAACAGATAATTGTAAAAAATAAAATCAATACGGCCGATAAATAACTATGGACAAATTACTGGAAATAATCAAAGCCGTTATCATGAATAAAAATGTTATTATTGCGGCTGTTGCCTGTGTTTTGCTGATGAATTTTGCAGGCTACGTTACACGATACCGTAAAAAAATTCCAAAACCACGCGTTAAGAAAGCTTCTGCAGCTCCGCGTCCAGCACCGACTTCAGATGATGGAGGCGACGGCGGAGATGATGGAGACGATGGCGCTGGCGAGGAGTGATATAATTCAATAAACCTTTTTTTCTTTTTACAATCTGCAGACGGTCTTTCCACGGACCGCCTGTTTTTTTTATGCGCCTGCCTCCCATGAGCTGATTCAGGATTTCCCTTATGTCTGATGACTCCCAGATATTTTTCTTCAGTAAAGGCAAATCTTCCCTGTTAAAAATCTCTGTCAGTTCATGAGTACATTCATCCTTTGTAAACATCCTCGAATACTTTTTGATGAACCTGACCGCTGTCCGGGCATCATTTGCGCGGTAAGACAATTCTTTTCCGGCTGCACGCGCGTCACAGATATCGCATCCGGCGCATTCGGTGTGCTCGCCGCTCAGGTAATTGAGCATAAAATTACGGCGGCAGGTTTTGCTGTAGGCAAAGTCGAGCATCACGCGCTCACGGCTGTTTCTGCTCATGTGGCGGCAGCGCGCTGTGTCCTGATGACTCCATATCAAAATTGAATTTACATTGTCTCCCTTGCGCCCTGCGCGGCCCGCCTCCTGAATAAAGTTTTCCAGGTGGTCCGGCGCGTCCAGGTGGATAACCGTGTAGATGTTTCCCTTGTCCATTCCCATTCCGTAGGCGCAGGTCGCCGTCAGGATCCCGTCGTCGCTGTCAAAGAACCATTTTTCGATTTTGTTCTTTTCTTCCTTAGTGAGCCCTGCGTGGTAAAAGCGCACATTGCCGCAGTTGTAATAAGAATCTATAAGGCGCGCCATGTCCTCCGTCCTGGCTCTTGTTGAACAGAATACAATCAGTGGTTTTTTAGACTCTATTACGGCTTTTAGAACGGCCTTCTTTTTGGCATAAGCATATCGCACTTCGTAGT
>JAEEGG010013070.1_pt1 | contig 17814 bp, 16 predicted proteins | sample 9134161 | NCBI WGS metagenome assembly JAEEGG01 (sample SAMN16246543, study PRJNA631951) | gut metagenome | biome: gut microbiome; feature: rumen; material: CR-attached | host: Bos | place: Iran: Karaj | collected 2018-10 | reverse complement strand
CTCTACCAGAGCCTCCTTGAGTTTCATGGGGTCAAAACATAGGATAATTTTTCTTAAAATACGAAAAACATCCCATTTCTCTTGAAATGTACGACAGCGATATTCTTTTCCTCCTATATGTATTGTGTCATTTTTGAGGATTAAGTCTTCCAAGATATCCCACCATAGTATAGCTTTTTGATCGATGAAGTCTGTGGCCACAAAGATTGTAAAAGACACCTGTTGACGTTCGAAAACAGGAAGCGCTTCCGTGTAGTTATCTAAATAACCATCATCTATGGTGAAAGCGATAAAAGGATGTTCTGGTGTCTTTTCTGAAGCAATGATTTCGCTTAATTCATCAAGAGAAACAAATGAGAATCCTTGTTTCTTATATTTGATTATAGTTTTCTCTAAAAATTTTGGCGAGACTTTCAGGTCTTCGTTAGTTGGAATGCCATTCGGATTCTTCTCTGTCACATGATGAAGGGTAAATACAATGCCGATGCTTCCTTTTTTCTGCCATTCTTTTTTGCTGATAATAGTAAGCATAGGGAACTGTTCACATACAATTTCTTGTCTGTAGAATCTATAGATTTTTCTTTGTATTTTTCTGAGAATTTCCATTAGTACTTTTTTTTTTGCAAAAATAATCATTTTTTGGAAATAAAACACTATCTTTGCACAAGAAATATTATATTTAAATATTCCTAGCTTATAAATAATAATGGCGTATGGTATTAGGGTATGTTTGTGAAACTGATCCGTTTAAGGATCGTTATGCTTGGAGTGGTCTTTTTTTCAAGATAAGGGAATCTATAGAAAATGCCGGATTTCAAGTCGTTTGGATTCCATTCATTAACGATAATGAATTTGTGTGTTTCTTTGAAAAAATAAGGTGGAAATTATATAGTTTGTTTGGAAGAAAACTGATTTTGGGTGGCGTTCACTTCCTTCCGGTGGTATATGGGTATGCGAAGTCAATCAGGAGGAATGAATCGTTTAATAAGTGTGATGTTTTATTCTTTCCCCGTGGCGGTCAGATCAGTCTGTTTTTGAGAACTAAAAAACCGATTATTTTTTATTCTGATGCTACAGCATATTTAATGAATAATTATTATTGGAAAAATTGTCTTCCTCTTTCCGTTAAGATGGCTTGTTTCCTTGAAAAAAAAGCATCACAAAAGGCTTCCCTTAATATTCGGGCTTCTCAATGGGCTGTGAATAGTGTTGTTGAAGATTGTAAATGCAATTCTTCGAGATGCTTTGTTTTGGAGTTCGGGGCAAACATTGATGAATCGGACATCCTACCTATTGCACCCTATAAAGGAGGTGAATTACAAGTCTTGTTTTCAGGCGTAGAATGGGAAAGAAAGGGTGGTGAAATAGCTGTACAGACAGTACAATTATTGAGAGAGAGAGGTTATGATGCTTTTCTAAATATTGTAGGCATAAAGGAACTTCCTGACGATTGTCAAAAGTACAGCTTTGTTAAGAATCATGGTTTCCTGAATAAGAACGACCCTGAAGCATATTGCAGGTATATAAATCTTTTTAAGAATAGTCATATCATGTTATTACCGACTCAAGCTGAATGTGCAGGAATCGTGTTTTCCGAGGCTGCGGGCTTTGGTATTCCAGCATATACATATGCCACAGGTGGAACAGAGAGTTATGTGGTGAATGGCGTAAATGGTTATGCGTTGTCACCGAATTCAGGAGCTGAGAGTTTTGCTGAACGAATCTCAAAGGATATAGAATCTGATAATATTTCTCGTCTACATGAAGGAGCATTGAAGATGTATTCAGAAAGGCTCTCATGGTTTGCTTGGTCGAAAAGATTCAAGATTCTGATAGATCAGATGGGACTTATTAAGTAAATGTAATGAGATGCAGATGAAACTATCTATTATAACGGTTAATTATAATGATGCAGAAGGACTGGAACGCACGATAAAGAGTGTTATCAGCCAGACCTTTCATGATTATGACTTTATCATTATTGATGGTGGATCGACAGATGGCAGTGTTGATGTTATCAAGAAATATGAAAGCTATATTGACTATTGGATATCAGAAAAGGATGGTGGCATTTATCCAGGTATGAACAAAGGACTTCGTCAGGCAAAAGGAGAATATGTGAACTTTATGAATGGAGGGGATTGTTACCATTCAGAAGACGTTCTTGAAAAAATCTTTTCTTTGGAGACGGATGCCGATATCATTACGGGAACTCATTCTGAGAATGGAGTTCGGAATGTAGGAAAGGGTGGAGTGACAATGCTCGACTTGTATAAATGGGCCGTTGATCATCAGGCATCTTTTATTCGTCGTGAAGTAGCTCTTCGCCATCCCTATGACGAAAAATATCGGATTGTTTCTGATTGGAAATTCTTTATTGAGGCTTTGGTTTTTGATAATTGTTCTTTCTATTACACAGACACGATTGTGGTTGATGTGGATATGAAGGGCATCAGTAATTCCAATTTTGAATTAGATAAACAGGAGCGAGAGACAGTATTAAAGGAACTCTTCCCAGAAAGAGTTTTAAAAGATTATCAACTATTAGCCTCCATTCATCCTGAAATATTAGAAGTCGCGCCAAGAATTAGTAAGTCCCAGACAATTCAGAATGCAATTCTAAAGTTGGCTCGTCAATTACTGAAGATTAAAGGTGCCTGATTTTATGCTGCCATTCTAGCACTTGTTTAAAAGTTTTTGCTGCTGGTAACATGTTATTTGCTGCAAACCATAACTCTAACTTTTGTTTCCACCCCAACTGCTTATATTGCCATATATTTTTGTTGGTTTCTGGATAGATGTTGAGCCATTCCTGATAGTTATCCTTATTGTCCAAGTCTTGTGCAAGTGGAAGTTTAGAGAAGAATTTCCGATAATCGATGTCTTTGGCATATTTCTCATATAAATTCTTTTCCTTCATGAGTTTTTCAATCAAGCCAGCGATTTCAATATCGCTGTCAATGGATTTCTTGGTGCGTTGTACACACGATGAGTCTTCTGTATGCCGATAGTGATATGGTGCCCAATCCATGCTTACAATCTTTTTAGCGTGAAGATACAATTGAAGATTGAAAAACAGATCTTCACCCATATTCAATCCAACAGGAAAAGATATTCCATTGTCTTCAATGATACTTCTACGAGTTAAGGATGTACATAAAGATGGAAATATTCTTCCGTTAATCAGTCGGCTGATATTTTCTTCCATCGAATCTGCATATTGCTGGTGAAAAACATATTGTATATCAGTGAATTCATGACGGAAATTACAACCAACAATATCTGCATCATTTTCCTTCGCTTTTCTATAAAGACGTTCATACATATCTTTATCAACCCAATCATCACTATCAGCATGAATAACATATTCGCCAGCGGCGTTTTCGATACCTATTCTCCGAGCATTCGAAACACCACTATTTTTCACTAAGTTGATGATTATGATGAATGGTTCTCTGGTCGGATAATCTTCTATGACTTTTTCAAGAATAGTGATACTATTATCAGGTGTAGCATCATTAACAAAAACGTATTCAATATCATTTAGTGTCTGTTCAAATAATGAACGGGCACATGCTTCTATATAATTTTCGCAGTTATAGACTGCTATTATTATGGAAACTTTAGGCTTCATATATGTATTTTTGTGCAAAAGTATTAATTATTTGTCAGCTCAGCAAATTTTTCTTTTAAGAACTTTGATATTTAATTAAAATATTGTAACTTTGAAGCTTTGAAATGATAATCAAACATTAATCATATGCAAAAAGATGATTTAATTCTTTTTTTTCAGGCTCCCGCTAATCTTCCTTATCTTCTCAAACAATATGAAGAGAATGTGGGAAAGAAAAACATTTATATCTATGTGATGAACGTAGAGAATGATTATAAGTTCATCAAGTCATTGAATTTGAAAGTGAACGAGATTACTTTTATCTCTTATGAGTGGTTGGTTCCTCGTTATCGTCGCACTTGGCTCACTCAGCGTAAGCGTGTAAGAAAAGTCTATCTGCAGCATTTTAAGTGGATAAAGAATGCTTCAATATATTTTTATTCGGCAGTGTCAGATTGGATGACTTTCTATTTTGTTAAGAAGTTGTCGGAAAATAGAAGTAATGAAGTTATTTATGCCGACCATTATGACATGTTGGAGGAACGTATGGAGAAGCGATCCCTAAACAAAGCAGAGAAAGTTGAGTGGCTGATGTATTGGTTTGTTACAGGAATCAGGATGGATTTTAACTTCAATCAAATCATGTATGCAATGCCTTATCAGCGATACAATATTCGCAAAATTGTGGCTGAAGAAATTCAGTCAACTAAGGATTATCAGTATGTACCCAATACAGATTCCAATCGCAAGAATATCCTTTATTTGTCAAATCCATGGAGTGCAGATGGCCCCAAAGCAAAAGAGGCAGCAGCACTGGAAACAGTACAGATTATTGAACATTTGAAGAGAAAAGGTTTCAAATTTATCATTAAAGGCCATCCGAGACTACTGTTGGACGATCGCTTTGCTAAGGCTGCCGATGAAGTAATCCCACCTTATATCTTGTCTGAGTTTATCAATGTAGATAAAATCGATGTGATACTTTGTGTTGAATCCAGTGCAGCTCATTATTTTACAGAATTTACTAATAAACCTGTATATTCTTTGATTTATCTGTATCTTTCTGCGAGTGAAGAGAGTAAAGACTACTATGCCCAATACCTCAGAGATTTGACACACGGAAAAATTAAATTCCTTCAGAGCCTTGATGAACTTTGACATGAATGCATGTGAAATGGCAAAGCATTATATATGCTTTGCCATTTCACATGCTTTATAATACTCATCGGGATTGCCAATGTCTATCCAATAGCCCACCAATGGATATCTAACCACTTTTTTCTTTTCGGCAATGAGTTTCTCTACAAGGTCTGTAGCATGGAAAAATGTGTCTGCCGGAATCTCGTCAAGTGCACGTCGTTTGATAAGATAGATGCCGGCATTGGCATAATAGTTGAACTTTGGTTTTTCAATGAGCCCATGAATGTCATGCCCATCGAGATCGAGAATGCCATAAGGAATGCTAATGTCATAGGGTACCGCAGCTAACGACATCTCTGCGTCGTGCTGTTGGAAATGAAGAAAAAAGTCCTCATAGTTGATGTTTGTGAACAAGTCACTGTTCATCACAAGTACGGTATCATTGTATAAGTTCTCCACAAATTTAACGCTTCCGATTGTGCCTAAAAACTTAGGTTCACGTACGGTCTTTACCTGCACCTCTCCACGAGGCTCGGCAAAATGCTCCTCTATCTGCTCTTTCAGATAGTTTACCGTCACAGAGATATGCTTCACACCATACGAAATCAGACGGTCTATATTGTGGTCAATGATACATTTATCCCCCACTTTCAATAGCGGTTTGGGTGTTTCCAATGTCAGCGGGCGCAATCGCTCACCCTTACCACCAGCCATCAATATCGCATCGAAAGGCAACCGTGAGTTATACTTCTCCAGATTGATAGTTTCAACGATATGTTTCTCTGCGTCTAATACGGGTACAAGCCTCATCTTCAAATCTCTCAGCCGCTTGATTTCCTTCACATCATCTATATCCTCAACTTTCATGTAGTTGAAGTTACGATGCATAATTTTCTCAATCTTATCTGACACAGAAGCACCAGCTATTATTGCTCGACGGGAATCACCGTCTGTAAGTGTCCCCACCATTCTGCTTTCATTGTCAACAACAAATAGAACTAATGGCTCTGGCGCTAAATCATTAATGCGAGATAAAGCCTCCAATAATGAAATATCCTTTGAGATAATATGGTTATACATCATCCTAATAGTTTTTCTGTAAGTACAAGTTCTGCAACTTTCCAATCAAATGGATTATCTATATCAATAGAATAATAATCTGACATCGAGTATTTACGAATTCGGGTAAAATGAGCCAATCCTTTTTCCATCAAGCTCTTTGGATTGATGACATATATAGAGCCATTTAATTGCCATACTTTTGGGGCATCTTGCCTCCTCTCTATGGTTCCGTCACCTTTGCTGATAGTTAACAAGCCTTCTTCATTCTCCTCAAAACCGTCATAATAGGGATTACAAGAAGAAAGCTTCACGCTTGTCACCATGTCTATGCTATCATCATAAAGATCAATAGCATCTTTTAGAAACTCTACTTTACGGAATGGCGACGTTGGTTGCAGCAGTAAAACTGCATCATATTTCTTTCCTTTATCAACAAAAAATTGCCATGCATGTTGAATCACCTCATTACTTCCACAGGTATCTGTTGCCAGATAATCAGGACGTTTGAAAGGAACTTTCAGTCCATACCCCTCAACGACTTCTATAATCTTATCATCATCTGTAGTAACGCAGATATTATCATCCGTGGTGAACTGACGCGCCACATCAATGCTATAGCAAATCAATGGCTTACCAGCAAGTGGCTTGATATTTTTATAGGGAATGCCTTTACTCCCTCCCCTTGCAGGTATAACGATTAGTATCTTTAAATCTTTCATAACTGAATAGGTTCATTAACTTGATAGTCTCTTGTTGCTTGCTTCCCTGCAACCAAATCCCAAAACTTTGCGGGGATACCAGAAGAGCTTCGTAGCAAAGCCAGATTGCTTTCATTTAGTATATCTCCTGCCTTAATTGGTTGTTTCGCGATTATACGCTTTAATACAACCTCGGAGTTCATCTTCTCAGAAGCATTGGGACGTTTAATGCCATCACCAAGGGCTTGCTCAATATTTCTGATACAGTTAACCATCTGTTTGAGCTCTTGTGGTTCCAAAGAAGCCAAATGATCAGGACCTTCCATAGTTCTGTCAAGAGTAAAATGTTTCTCTATAATCTCTGCGCCCATTGCTACTGCTGCTATAGGAACTTCAATACCCATTGTGTGGTCAGAATATCCAACTTGACACTTAAATGCAGCTTTTAAAGTCTGCATAGCCTGCAAGTTGACTTCATTATAAGGGCATGGATAGTTGGTCGTACAATGTAACAAAGAAACCTCATTAGCACCACTTTCAAGTAAAGTATTATACGCTTTTTCAACATCAGAAAGAGTTGACATGCCAGTAGACAGGATTACCTTTTGATGCCTTTTACCAATCGCACGTAAAAACGGAATATTTGTAACTTCACCAGAACCTATCTTTAAAATAGGTATGCCCAGACTAAGGAGGAAGTCCATATCTTCCTCTGTGTCAGGTGTTGACAAAAACTGTATCCCTATTTGATTACAATAATCACGCACCTCAACAAATTCATTATAGCTGAGCTCAAGTTGTTTCAGCATTTCGAATTGAGAAGCGACTTTATCAGAGAGGTTGTTCTCTTGGTACTCCGCCAATGCAGCACTCTTGGTTACAATTTTCTCTGTCTTCCATGTCTGAAATTTGACCGCATCTACACCTGCTGCTTTTGCAGCATCGCACAATCTAAACGCGAGATTTTTATCTCCATTATGATTAACTCCCGCCTCAGCTATAATAAATACTCTATTCATTGATATTACGGAATAATAAACCATTATACTTAAGCATCATGATACCCTCCTTGTAATTATTAAAGCAGGGTTCATTCTTCTTTCCTTCCAAGTTATTAAGAATCAACTTCATGAAGTTGACTCCACATCCATAGGCATGCGGGTGACCACCACCAAATCGCGGGTTTATCTCATTGATGAAAACTTCCCCACTCTTATTTACAAACACGTCAACATCAATCGGTCCATACAAACCTTTAATATTTGTCAACTTCTTGACTTCGTCGAGCACCTGTTCTGATTTAACAGATATAGCCTTATCGGTTTCCCCTGCTCTCATAGCAATTTTCTTCTTCATAAAAACAGAAACCAGCTCTCCTGTTAACATGTCAAAATAGGCATCAATGCCATACTCAGAGCCATCAATGAAGGGTTGATAGATGTATTTTTTTTCTTCCTTGATACCCTCGAAATCTGCATGGTTTGAAATCTTCTTGATTCCTATACTTGCACTACCATCACGTAATTTAGCAAAAAGTGGGAAAGACCATTCACCACTTTCAATTCTTGCGATAGCATCCTCGTAAGAGCCAACGGTATCAACTAGTTTGACAATGTCTTTATATGTGTTGTAGAAGCCAAATTTATCAAATGTCTGCTTGATAAATGTGAGATCACAGAGAATCAACTTTATACCATTAGACTCGAATAATTCCTTATAATCAGACAAGAGAACTAACTCAGGATCGATCAGAGTTAAAATGATACTGATATTTTTCTCTTTGCATATTTCAAGGATATGAGCTATGTATTGATCCAAATGATTGAAATCTTTATCAATACGGAAAAACTCATCACCTGAATATAATGCAGGAGCATAAGGACTCATATCAAGGGTGTAAACCTTTCTGCCTGCAGCATGAAAAGTTTCCTTGAAGTATTCAACTATCTCTACCCTACGGCCAGGGCTTAAAATGAGTAGATTCATAATGCTATATTGTTCTTTTGTACAAATTCTTTCGTTGACCAGTGTTCGCGAACGACTTGGCAATCATCACCATTTTTCACGATGACAGCAGGGGAGTATTCTATAAATAATGGCGCCAATGACATTGTATATGCACCCACATTATTAATAACAACCTTATCACCGACACATAGTTCTTTCTGTTCTGTCAAATCAAGAAAACGATCCATCTCTATGCAGGTATAGCCTGACACAACTTGTCTGTTTATTATCTTGGATGAAGAAGCATTTAATGTATAGCCAAACTTAATGGCATTCATCTGAGGGGCAATATGTTTAATGGTTCCATCTGTATAGACCAAACGGACGCCCTTTATATCCTTTATCCCAATAACCTTGCAAACATATGACACCGGGGATGCTATTAAAGCCGCTCCTGGTTCCATGATTAACTTGACGTTAGATGGAATCTGATTATCATTCAACACTCCAACTATGGTTTGTGCATACTCTTCAAAAGTAGGTGCTCCGGGTTTATCTCCAAACAAGCAACCACCCAAATCTATATATTCCAGATCGTCACACAGAACTGAGCATTTGCAGGCTTTAGAAGTTATAGCGTTAAAAATACCAAGGCTCTTTGTGCGGGTACTATGATGAGCATGAATACCAACCACTTTTACATTGGGAATATCCTTCAATAAACAGATTGCTTTCTGGAAATCTCCATTTTCGACATTAAAGCCAAAACGACCAGGTTCCTTTCCTGGGATTGTTTCACCAGGACATGCAGTCTCTAAATCAAAGTTAATTCTCAAACCCACCTTAATGTCGTGCGGATAAGCCTCTTGATGATTTTTAATGTAACTAATCTCCTGAAAGTTATCCAGATTTACAATGCCGCCTGCAATCAAAATCTTATCCATAGTTTCGTAGCCCTTATACGGCCCATTGATTATTACATGATTATCGGCAAAGCCAACGAATTTGGCCAATTCATACTCTGGAGTAGAGACTACCTCTGCAAATACTTGCTGGGATTTCATCCAACTTGCCAACCATGGCAGATTATTCGTTTTAAATGAATAACCCACTATGAAATTGGGCCATAAAGCCGTGAACGAACTGCGTAAATCGGAGAGGTTCTTCTCTAACTTTTGCACGTCTATTGAATAATAAGGAGTATTATGCATTTAGGTACTCTTTTATTTTACTAACTATACGCTCTGAACTATAACCGTCCCCCCAGTATTTATCAACTATCCTGGGCGCAGAAATAGCCTTCTGTAGTGCATCAGATATATCATTATGTGCTCTTCCGCAACTTATCACATTCTTACAGATATAACGCCCCTTCTGTCTATCTCCTATATTAATTACTGGCGTTCCCATAAAGGGCGCTTCTACTATACCACTTGAAGAGTTGCCAACCACGATGTCAGCATGCTTCATAAAGCTTAAATAGCGATGCTGTCCTAATGATGGATACAATTGCATTGTATGAAGATTCACTTTCACTACTTCTTCCCAGAATTTATTGATTTGAAGTCCTCCAAAGTCGGTATTTGCCTTCGTTATTACATATTGCACCCCTCCAATGCTCTTCATTGCATTGTAAAGATTTTCTACCATCAAAAGATTATCCTCAAGTGGCAGTTTGGTTTCTGGATGTAACGTAACTAAACACCATTTTTGATTGCAGTCTAAACGCAGTTGCCGTGCAGTCTCGTCTTTATCCCAAAGGTTTAAACGATTAAAACTGTCTAACCCAACCTCTCCGACTGCGAAAACATTTTTATTGGAACCACGCATTCTCTGAATGTTCTCAGAGGCCGCCAAGACGCCAGGAAAATGAATTGATGACATCATTGTAACAGCATTTCTTACCTCATCATCAATGGCACCTTCGGTAACATCTCCCCCTGCTATATGTGCTACAGGGATACGCATGACCAAAGCAGCACTCACTATCGGGAGAATCTCATATCTGTCACCCAGAACAACTACGATGTCAGGATTGAGATTGTTAAATATTTTTGCAAATCCTTCTAAGCACAACCCCATTGAGCGAACAATGCTAACCTTATCTTCAGAGGAAAGCTGCATATCCACCTTTGCAGCTATTGGGTAACCATCTTCCTCAATGAACTTATAAGTCAAACCCTGTTCTTGAGACAGGTGTGCTCCTGTTACAACAAGTTGCAGTTCTAAACTATCGTCATGATAGATAGAATCAATAATCCATCTCATCAAGCCGTATTCAGAACGGGTAGCGGTTACAACGCAGATTTTTTTCATAGGCAATCAGAAGGACGTACAGAACTAGGAATATTAACCACTCTATCTGCAAACCAAATTGTATTCTTCAACCCATCATTATCACATTTCTCGAACATTGGCAGGCGGTTCATCAGCTCCCAGATGGGGCGAGTCATAACGCCATTGTCATTAGTTTGAGTTAGGAATTCTAACTGGGCTTTCTTATCCTTCATAATGACCACATTTAGCCAATAGTTAGAGAAGGTATCGGGAGAATCAACAAAGAACTCAATATCGGATATGTTCTTAAAGAAGGCTTCGTATTCAGCAGCCACTTTGCGCTTGCTTGCAATATACTTATCAAGGTTCTCCAACTGTGCACAGCCCAGAGCAGCATTGATGTTGGGCATACGATAGTTAAAACCAATATGGTCGTGACGGAACTCCCAACGATGAGGGATCTTTGCTTGGGTGGTGATATGTTTGGCGAATGCGCCTAACTCTTCATCGTTGAAGAGCATCATACCGCCACCACCTGTAGTGATAGTTTTATTACCATTGAAACTGATAGCTCCAACCTTACCAAAAGTACCTGTATGCTGACCTTTGTAAAGAGAACCAATACTCTCTGCGGCATCCTCAACTAATTCAATATGCCATTCCTTACACAGAGCAGCTATCTCTTCAATACGTACTGGATGACCAAAGGTATGCATAGGAACGCAAGCCTTGATTCTGCGGCCAGTAATCTTGTTGTAGCAAGCATACTCTTCCTCCTGGAATGCGAAATCGTGACTCTTGTCAAGTTCGTTAATACGCGTGTTCTTGCGAACCTCAGCATTCTTTTGGAGCCATTCTTTCATAGCATCAGGAGAAAGTCCCATTGTTGAACGGTCAACATCAAGAAAAACTGGATATGCGCCAATATAGCTCAATGCATTTTCGGTGGCAATAAATGTTAAAGCCTGTGTCAAAACCTCATCATCACGCTTTACGCCTACAAGTAACAAAGCCATGTGGAGTGCATTGGTTCCACTTACACATACTACAGCGCGCTTTGCGCCAGTGTATGCCGCCATGTCATTCTCAAATCGGTCAACGAACTTACCAACAGAGCTAACAAAAGTAGTATCAATACATTCGTTCAGATACTTCTTTTCATTGCCCATAAAAACGGGGACAGCCAGAGGTGTAAACTCTTGGTTGCAATATACTGATTTAATAAATGCAATTACATTTTTATACATATCGATTTTATTTAATACTTTTCAACTTTTCATAAAAACACTTTGTATACCTATCAGCTGACTCCGAATTAAAATGAGTTATGTCCGTATACATCTTAAAATCCTTAAAATCAGTATTGTCTGACATATCAATAAAACGATTATCATAACCGGCATCTTTCATAAACCGTTCTATATAATTTTTGAAAGTGTTCGTAAAAGATTCACTATAACAAGACAATTCATTATCGCGTACAGGCATCATTAAAACAAATAAATCAATATCATTATTTTTGCAAATAATGAGAATTTTTTCAAAATATCTCTTCTGAATGTCTAACATTGTTGAATCTCTTTCAGTGCGATCTTCTTCTTTTGCATTTCCTTGATCGTTGATATATTGGCCATTTGCCCTCAAATACGGTAAATTCTTTTTGTCCTCCACCAACAAACTATTTACTTTCAATAAAGCAGAGTGGAAAGAGCTTTGTTTTGTAATTAAAAATCTTTTAAAATTGTCGTATACCTCTTTCAGCCTCCAAGAATTATAATCTTTAATGTATTCTTTTCCTAATAAACCATCATATACATAGTTACGAGTATCGGAAAAAACAGCAAATTGAAAATAATCAGTTCCTATTATCAATGTATCAATACTACAATTATTGTTCAATAAGAATTTTAATTTATAGTACATTTGATTGTAGGAATCATTATCATGAGCAAAATTATACCATGATTTACTCATCTTATCAGGGTTAAGACCTCTATATACTCTCGAATTACCTAAAATCCAGTTATTTGCATTTGAAGATAAGGCATTTTGAAAACTTTTTTCAATTTGTGTCTTAGTATTGGGGCCAAAGATTTTTGTAGCTAGCCTATCACCAACAGTAAAGACTATGAATAACAGCATAATAACTGTTATCCCCAATAATGCCACATTCAATGCAAATCTTCTCATAATTACTCAGAACTGAAAGTAAATAAACTGCGTTTGCTCGAAAGAGCCAAAAAGTATCAAGAATAGTATCAAACAAATATATGTCCCCCAACGGACAAGTGCTTTTTTACTATCCATCATCAATAACATGTCGTTTTCCTTTTCTGCAAACCAGTCAAATACGAACACTATTAAAAGGGCTGGTATCGTGTAAACCATAACACTAGGATTGAAGTATAAACTACCCCTACTAGATACAATCTTACTTAACACAGCAACGACATCATTTAAGCTATCTAAGCGGAAGAATATCCAAGCGAAATTTACTATGGAAAAAGTCACCAACCATCTTATGATATTAATTAGTGACACTTCATTAGAAATGTGCTTTATCTTTTCTCCGTAAACCAGTCTTTCTATTATCATAAATGCCCCATGCATAGCGCCCCATATCAAGAATGTATAGTTGGCACCATGCCAGAGTCCGCTGACTATAAAGACAGTCATTGTATTGAGTATCCAACGCGCCTTATTGCATCGATTGCCTCCTAATGGAAAGTAAATATAATCTCTAAACCAAGTGGTTAGAGAAATATGCCATCGTCTCCAGAAATCAGTAACTGTCTTTGCAAAATATGGACGGATAAAGTTTGTAGGCAATTCAATGCCCAATAACTTGCCGGAACCTATCGCCAACAAGGAATAACCGGCAAAGTCTGCATATATCTGAATTGTGTAAAAAAAAGATGTAAATAAAAGAGTTTTCCCACTATGATTATTGAAACTGCCGTATACTGTATCGACATAAACACCAAGCCTATCTGCCAAGCACATTTTCATAATAGCTCCCAGTAATAGAAACTTACATGCTTCAACGGCTTGCTCGTAATCAAATGTACGTTTATTAAAAAACTGAGGCAACTGTTTTTGTGCTCTACTGATGGGGCCGCTTAGTAAGCAAGGAAAAAACGTAGCATAGGCTAAGTAAGCCCAAATATCTCTTGTTGGTTCGATCTTTCTTTGATATACATCTATTGTATAGCTAAGTGCAGCGAAAGTGTAGAAACTAATACCAACAGGAAGGATAATGCGTAAAGTTGAAACATTGGCATGTCCACCGAGAAGGGTTATTGTATCTGAAAATGCATGTATAAAGAAATTGAAATACTTAAAGAAAAAAAAGATTCCAAGATTTAATATAAGCGTCGCCCATAGAACTAATTTCCTTCTACTTGGAACATTATTCTTTTCAAGTAATACACCAGACAAAAACGTACTAGTGGTTGTTAATAGTAATAGTCCAAGAAAGCGCCAGTCCCATAGTCCGTAAAATAATAAACTTGCGAACAAAACAAACACATTTTGTGTTGTTTTAGATCTGCTAAAGACTAACCAAAGCAGTAGAAATACCGCTGGTAGAAACAGGAAATACTCTATAGATGACAATATCATACTTCTTACATTTTCTGGTCGAGATTCATTCCCTTCTCCTCATGTTCGAAGTTCGGGATGAACTCTTTTATTGCTTCAACTACCTGCGCCTTTGTGAAATCATCCTTTGCAAAGATAGCTTCCAGCTTATCAAAGAATCCGTTCACCTCAGCCATTTTATGGCGAGTAGTCTGGCAAACAACACCAAGTGCCAGGAATCTCTGCATGTCAATCTTCTCACCCAGTACGTAGAACTCCTCGTAAGCTTTCTCACCAGTAGTATCGCTCTTGAAGTACAACGTTGGGTACTTTACTGGTTGAGAGTTTAGAGTTGAGAGCTTATAGTCAGTCAAATCAAGTTGCGAGGCTTTAAGTTTTGCTTCTTCATCAGAAGAACATGGGTCTTTCTCCATGCCATTGGCAATAACAAACTTATCGCATATTGAAGAGAACGTCAGCATCTGGTCCTCGCCTAACTTCGGGAAGAAAATTTCCCCTCCGTTACCAAGGATGCAAGCCAACATACAGATTTGTCCGCTCTCTTCAGGACTTACGAAATAACGCTTCACATCAGAGGGCGCAGCCAGAGGTTGTTTCTTCTGCAAACGGTGAATCCATCCATCAGGAAGAGACCCGTTACTAAAAGCCACATTTGCAAAACGTGCGGTAGTCACTTTAAAGTATTTGTTATAAGCCATCACTAGGTCCTCCATAATTCGCTTGCTGGCGCCCATGATGTTCACAGGGTTGGCAGCCTTATCTGTGCTGACACAGAAGAAGTGTTTTGGTGGGTACACTGTCAGCAAGTCCATCAGTTTCTTTGCCTTAATGTCGTTGTTTTCTATCAGTGCCTGCACGCTGTAGCGGTCTTTCTCGCTACGTACATGTTTGTGGGCAGAAAAGTTTGCCACAATATCAAACCCCTTTTCCTCCCGGAATATCCTTTCAAAAATAGGGTCAGCGAAGTTCAGTGTATAGCAGCGGAACTCATCAGGGACATATAGACCATTTGTGCTGCGTATGTCACGCACCAATTCAGCAAGACCATTCTCGTTTAAGTCTATTACAACTAATTTTGATGGTTTGAAAGGCAAGAGGGCTTTGATAAAAGAAGAGCCGATGCTGCCTGCACCTCCTATAACCAATAGAGAGTGCCCTTTAACCTCAGACTCTATTTCCTTGAAATGATTCTGGATGTCGCCAGCAAATAAACTATGTTGCCGATGTGTGATATGTTGTGATATGAATTTGTCAATATTTAGCATGTTGAATCCTCCTCATCATTTAAACATTCGAATCCACCATTACTTTGAATGATGGCGTGCCCGAATCCTTTCACATATCCTTCGCTTTCAAGAATACAACAATCAGGAGCTCTCATCTGATATTCTACGCCTGGCTTATGCAGGAACAGGTCTACATAGATGAGTCCGTTTGTAAGCATTTCTGGAAGTATGATATTTCTGCGGAAATGGAAATCTCCAATAGGCAGAACCCTAATGTCTCCCATATAATGTCCTTTGGCATATATGGCGAAAGGTAATCCTTCTTTCGATTTTAGAACAAGCATGATATCATAACGCATTTCTTCGTCAGTGTGACCAGTAATATCGATTTCTAAAATTCGTTGCCCGTTCTTAATAACCGAGGTACTATCTTCTGTCCCATTGATGGAAATGGAGTAGATTTTTATGCCGTTTTTGATATACTGAATGTTGTCAATAATCCTTTTGTGATTCTCTGAACTATCATTATTCTTAAGATATCGCTCTATGGTTAACGCGATATCGCCTTGATATGAGACCATGCCATTGTTGAGGAGAACGCCCTTCGTACAAAGTTTGCGGATGGATGCCATGTTGTGACTCACGAAAAGAACTGTGCGACCTTCTCCTTTGCTGACATCCTGCATTTTTCCGATAGCTTTCTTTTGGAATTCTGCATCGCCAACTGCCAAGACTTCATCGACAACCAATATCTCTGGTTCTAAATGAGCTGCAATTGCAAAACCAAGACGAACCATCATACCAGAGGAATAGCGCTTGACGGGAGTATCGACATATTTCGCAACGCCAGCGAAATCAACAATCTCATCGAGCTTGCCTTTGATTTCTGTTTTGGTCATACCCATGATTGAGCCGTTCATATAGATATTCTCACGGCCTGTCATTTCCGGGTGGAAACCTGTACCAACTTCTAGAAGTGAAGCGATACGCCCCTTTATCTTAACATTTCCTGTAGTAGGGGATGTAACTCTTGAGAGAATTTTCAATAGGGTAGATTTACCGGCGCCATTCTTGCCGATAATTCCAACCACATCACCTTGCTCCACCTTAAAGTTGATATCTCGAAGTGCCCAAACAAATCGACTGTCTCCTTTTTGGGTACGGTCATTGGTTTCACCTATCTTTAGATAGGGATCCTCTTTACCTCGGATATTAGCCCACCAACGGTTCAAGTCCTGGCTTAATGTGCCAGTTCCGATGGTGCCAAGGATGTATTGTTTGCCGACATTATTGAATTCTATAACAGTATTACTCATAGCCAATAAAGTTTAAATGACATCCATAAAATTACGCTGTACACGATTGAAGATGACTATGCCCAGCAGCAGAATAACTATTGTAAATGCAAAACTGTATCCTAAATAAAACCAATTGAACTCGCCAACCCCAGTGAAAGCATATTTAAATGTTTCTAAAATAGCTGTCAATGGATTAGCCACTAATACCCAAATGTATTTTGGATAGGTTTCTTTCATCACAGATAGAGGATATATGACGGGTGTGGCATACATCCATAATTGTACACCAAAGGTGATTAGAAATCGTAAATCACGATACTTCGTGGTCATGGAAGAGATAACCATTCCAAAGCCTAACCCCAAACATCCCAACATCAGAATCAGAATGGGTACAAGTAATAGCGCTGAGTTGATTTGAAAGTTAATTCCTGATGCGAAGTAATAGATGTAAACTGCTATGAATAATGCAAACTGAATCGCCATTTTAATGAGGTTGGAAATGACAATTGAGAGTGGTACAACCAATCTTGGAAAATATACTTTACCAAATATCGCTTGATTTGCATTGAATGTATCAGAGCATTTGCTCAGGCAATCTTGGAAGTAGTTCCAGCAAACCAATCCGCCTAAATAGAATACTGCTTGTGGAATTCCATCAGTAGAAATACCGGCGATGCCACCAAACACAAACATGAACATGATGGTTGTAAATAAAGGCTGGATTATAAACCAAAGTGGACCAAGAATCGTTTGTTTGTAAAAGGTCACAATGTCACGTTTGACGTACATCGTCAACAAATCACGATAACGCCATAGTTCATGGAAGTCAATGCTCCACAAATGGCTTTTGTTTGTTATAACTATATCCCAGTCTTTATTCATCTTAATCTGTAAATTATGTCATTCGAAATTCTACGATATATAGCTTTTGTATTACTAATGTTAAGGCCTCC
>JAEEGG010013068.1_pt1 | contig 17815 bp, 15 predicted proteins | sample 9134161 | NCBI WGS metagenome assembly JAEEGG01 (sample SAMN16246543, study PRJNA631951) | gut metagenome | biome: gut microbiome; feature: rumen; material: CR-attached | host: Bos | place: Iran: Karaj | collected 2018-10 | reverse complement strand
ACGTCCAGGGGCTCGATGATCCGGATCCGTTCACAGCCCCGGAGCTCCTCGTCCGCCACCCGGCGGACGGCGGGATTCATATGGATGGGATAGATCGCCTTCACATCCGGATGCTCGTCCATGATCCGGCGGATCGCCCGGAACATATTGTGCATGGGCTGACCCAGGTTCTCCCGCCGGTGGGCGGTGATCACCACCAGGCGGCTCCCTTTCGCCCACTCCAGCTCGGGATGGGAATAATCCTCCCGCACGGTGGTCTTCAAGGCGTCGATGGCCGTATTGCCGGTGACGAAAATGGACTCCGGCCGCTTTCCCTCCCGCAGCAGGTTCTCCCTGGAGCGGGCTGTCGGCGCGAAATGATAGCGGGCAATGATCCCCACGGCTTCCCGGTTGAATTCCTCCGGATAGGGTGAATCGATATTGTAGGTGCGCAGACCGGCTTCCACATGTCCGACGGGGATCCGGAGATAAAAACAGGCCAAGGCTGCGGCAAAGGTGGTGGAGGTATCCCCGTGGACCAGCACCACATCCGGCTTTTCCGCCTCCAGCACTGCCTTGATCCGCTCCAGGATATTCACCGTAATGTCGAAAAGGGTCTGCTTTTCCTTCATGATTGAGAGATCATAATCCGGCGTCACCCGGAAGGTCCGCAGCACCTGGTCCAGCATCTCACGGTGCTGACCGGTAACGCAGACCACCGTTTCAAACTGCTCCGGTCTGCTCTTCAGTTCCAGCGCCAGGGGGCACATTTTCGTGGCCTCCGGTCTGGTGCCGAAAACCAGCATGACTTTTTTCATGGGCTTTTCTCTCCCGTATTTCCGCCCGTTTCGGCGTCTTTCCGGCTGCCGGACGCCGACGGAAAGACGTTTGGCTTTGCTTTTGATTATATCATAGGGGCGGAAAAAGCTCAACAGAAATACGCTCTCCGCCCCAATATGACGCAGTGGGATCCGGCCCCGGGCAGGAAAAGCCCCGGGGCCGGCATACCGGCCCCGGGCCCTGTCAGTCCGGATCTTGCTGCGGCGGATCTCTCAGGAGACCGTGATCCTGGCGCTCAGCTTGCAGACCTTCGCGCCGGAGGCGTCCTTCACGTAGACCTTCACCCTGTAAGTCCCGGCCTCCGTGGGGGTATAGCTGAAAGTCTTCGTCGTGCTGTAGGACCGGGTCTTGATCCTGGTCCCATCCTTGTACAGGATGAAGCAGTACTGCAGGGTGCCGGTACCGCCGGAGGCTGTCGCCGTCCAGGTGATCTTCTCCCCCGCATAGGCGCTGGTGACGCCTGCCTTGACGCTGGAGATCTTCGGCCCGGCGGCGGTGACCGTCACGGCCGCGCTCAGCTTGTTGACCTTCGTCCCGGCGGTGTCCTTCACGTAGACCTTCGCCTTATAGCTCCCGGCCTCCGTGGGGGTATAGCTGAAGGTCTTCGCGGTGCTGTAAGCCCGGGTCTTGAGCTTGGTCCCGTCCTTGTAGAGGATGAAATAATACTGCAGGGTGCCGGAGCCGCCGGAGGCCGTGGCCGTCCAGGTGATCTTCTCCCCCGCAGCGGCGGTGGTCTTGTCCGCCTTGACGCTGCTGATGGCGAGGGTGGGCGCCGTCGTCGATACCGTCACGCTGCCGCCGGTGGCGTTCAGGCCCTGGGTCGTGTCGCTGTACCGCACGAAGACCTTCACGTAGTATGTTCCCTCAGCGGCAGGGGTATAGCTGAAGGACGACTGGGCGGTGTATGTGCCGTTGTTGCTCTGTGCGATCTTCGCAGTCGTCCCTTCCTTGAATACGTGGAACAGATACACAAGCGTACCTTCATTCCCCTGAGCGGAGACGGACCAGGTAACGGCGTCCCCGGGGCGGACGCTGGATTGATCCGCAGAAACGCTCTTGATCGCCAGGGGGATCACCGCGATGCCCGTGGCCTTCAGTCCCACCTGGTCATACTCGCTGGAAGTATTCGCTTTTACCGTATAGCAATAGACCGTGCCCCCGGTGACCGACTCGTCCACGTACTGGAGCCGGGCCGTCGTGAACAGATTCTGCCAGGCTGTCCACCCGCTGCTTTTCTTCTGTCTGCGCATGACCGTATAACTTGTCGCGTTGGCTACGCCTTCCCAGACCACGGTGACCTTGCCCGGGGTCGCCGTTGCGCTGACCATGACCGGGATCGTTGCGGGCAGCGGATCGTCCCCCGCGTTCAGCGTCACGTTGGACAGGGGAAGATTCCCTTCTTCGATCTTGATCTTCTTCCAGTCTTCCCGGTTGCCTGCGTAGACTACCTTTGTGAGCTTTCCGCAGCCGGAAAAGGCGGAGAATCCGATCTTGGTCAGGCTGGCAGGGAGACTGATCGATTCCAGCGAGCTGTCGCTGCAAAAAGCGTCCGCAGGGATCTCGGTCACGCCTTCCTGTATGGTCATGGTCTTCAGACTGGTGCAGTTTGCAAAGGCCCAGTCGCCGATCTGTGTGACCCCTGCGGGCAGGGACAGATCCTCCAGCCCGGCGCAGCCGTCAAAGGCGTAGTTGCCGATGGTTTTCACCGCATTCGGGATCGTCAGCTCCGTCAGGCTGCTGCAGCCGGAAAAGGCGGAGCGTCCAATGGCGGTTATCCCGGCCGGCAGGGTCACCTTTTGCATGCCTGCGCAGCCGCAGAAGACGTAGTCGTTCAGTACGGTCACCCCTGACGGGACGACCACCCCGTTGAACGGATTGAGGGTGGAGCAGTCCCGGAAGGCGCTGCTGCCGATGCTGGTGACGGTGCTCGGAATATCGAAGCTCCCAAGTTTGCGGCAGCCCCGGAAGGCATCATTCCCGATGGAAGTCAATCCCGATCTGACGCCGAGGGTCTCAAGGCTGGTGCAGCCGCTGAATGTTCCCTCGCTGATCCAGGTCACCCCGGAGGGGATCGTAAAGCTCGTCAGTTTGCTGCAGTTCTCAAAAGCATAACTGCCGATGTTTCGGACGTTGTCTATGTGTCCTTCGAACGTCCTCGTTTCCAGTCTGCAGCAGCCGGAAAAGGCATGGCTCCCGATCCGGGTCAGATTCGACGGCAACTGCTGCAAATAAGAGAGATTGGTGCAGTTATAAAACGCGTAATCTCCTATGTTGGTCACGTCTTGATTGGCGAATACCACGATCTTGATCTGGCTGCTCTGATTCGTCTTGACCCAGGGCGCCGGATTTGAGGGGGAGTAATCAGGCATATCTCCGCTGCCGGAAATGGTCAGCGTGTATCCGTCGGGGGACACATTCCAGGTGATGCCGGCCGCGGACGCTTCCCCGGGCAGCAGGGCCAGGATCAGCACCAGGGCCAGGCACAGGCTCAGGAGTCTTTTCCCGCTCATCGGTCTCTTCATCTTGTCTTCCTTTCCGGAGCCGGCCGTTCCCCGTCCGGGCTCCCCGATCTTGGAATAGGGGCAAATCTATGCTCAATTGATTGATTATATCACGCCGTTTCCCTTTCGACAAATGTGTCAATCAGGAAAACCGCCGGTCCGGAGATCGGCCCGGCGAGGGGTCCCGTCATTCCGCCAGGGCGGCAGCCAGGGCATTCAGAGCTTCCCGGCTGTCTGCATCCAGGGCAGAACGGATGGTCACCTGGGGCTCCGCCCAGGTCAGGTTCTTGCAGCCCTCCAGCTTTTCCCGGATGGTCTTTGCCGCGCAGGGAGCCCAGCTTCCGTTTTCCGCGATCCCCACCTTCCGGTTCTGGAAGCCGTGTTCCGCCAGCTCCTCGGCGAACTGCCGCATCCGGGGGAATACGCCTCCGTTATAGCTGGTGCTGGCAAGGATCAGGCGGTCATACCGGAAAGCCTCCGCCACCGCCTCCTCAAGATCGGACCGGGCCAGGTCCATGAGCCGGACCTTCTGTCCTTTTGCAGCGAGCAGGTCTTTCAGAAGCTCCGCCGCCTCCCGGGTATGGCCGTACACGGAGGTATAGGCGATCAGGATGCCCTTCTCCTCCGGCCGGTAGGCGCTCCAGGCATCGTACAGGGCGAGGTATTTTCCCAGGTCCTCCTTCAGTACCGGACCATGAAGGGGGCAGACGGCGGCAATATCCAGCCCCGCCGCCTTCTTCAGCAGCGCCTGCACCGGTGCTCCGAATTTCCCCACGATGCCGATGTAATAGCGCCTGGCTTCGTCGGTCCAGGGTTCCTCCGTATCCCAGGCGCCGAACTTGCCGAAGGCGTCCGCGGAAAACAGGACCCGATCCCGATCGTCATAGGTCAAAGCGACCTCCGGCCAGTGGACCATGGGAGCGGGGACAAAATGCAGGCTGCGGCTCCCCAGAGCCAGAACGGTGTCGGCCTTCAGTTCCACCCGGGCTCCCGGATCCACGCCGTAGAAGTTCTTCAGCATGGGGAAGGCCTTGGGGGTCGCCGCCAGGGTGACCTTCGGGTACTTCTCCAGGAAGCGCAGGATGCTGCCGGAATGGTCCGGCTCCACATGCTGGATGATCAGATAGTCCGGCTCCCGGTCCCCCAGGGCGGCGGAGACCTTTTCCAGCCATTCCCCGGTGAAGCGGGCGTCCACCGTGTCCATCACCGCGCATTGTTCGTCCAGGATCACATAGGAGTTGTAGCTCATGCCGTTGGGCACCGCGTACTGCCCCTCGAACAGGTCGATGGCGTGGTCGTGCACCCCCACCCAAAGGATGCTTTCGGTAATCTTCATAGTCGGCCTCCTGTCATGTTGTCGATCAAACCTCACGGAGTGTTTTCTTCGGCCTCATAGGCCTGCAGGGAACAAAGCGGGTCCGAGCCGGCGCTAGCAAAGACACCGGCAGAAGCGGATCATAAGATTGAATGCGCAGATACCCGCCACCAGCCGTCCGATGCCGGAGAGGGCGGGGGCGCGGCTGACGCTGCGGTAACTCTGGTCCGCCCACTGGAGACGGCCCAGGAACTGCTGATACTCGGCGTTGTACGGGTCCATCTGCACCGCCGTGCGGGCATAGCGCAGGGCGGTGACCTGATTGTTCAGGCCGTAGTGCGCCACGGCCGCCAGATAAAACCACTCCGCTCCCCGGATGGCAGGGTCGATCTGCTCCAGCACCCGGATGGTCTCATGGAACTGACGGCTCTGGTTGAAGGCCCGGGCGGAGCGGATCCGGGGATCGGTCTCCACCCCGGGATCGGTCCTCCGGCTCCCGTAGGTATAGGTATTGTAGCTCCAGCCGCTGAAGGGATCCCGATAAGCCTGCTGCTGCGTCTGACTTGCCGTTCCGGCGGCGCTCTGCCAGGCATCGGGGTTCTTGATCTGATCGTAGGCCGCGTTGATCTCCTTCATCTTCTGAGCCGCGGCGGCGTCTCCGGGGTGCAGATCCGGATGGTACTGCTGCGCCAGCTTCCGGTAAGCCGCCTTGATCTCCTCGTCGCTGGCCGACCGGGATACGCCCAGCACCTCATAGGGGTCGTTCATCGTTCCGGATTCCTTTCCGTCTTCGTTGCCTGTTCAGGTCTTGCGGGTGAACCGCTCGCCGCACTGACGGCAGGTGATCTGCAGGCGGCCTTTATTCCGGGGCACCCGCAGCCAGGTGCCGCAGGAGGGGCAGCGGTAGAACCGGTAGTCCTTCCGCTGGCGGAACCGGCTCATGGCCCCGCTGAAGCGTCCGCGTACCTTTCCGGTGAGCCGAAGGTAGGCCTCGTTTTCCGCCCGCCGCCGGGACAGGTTCCTGGAAAAGCTCCGGAAAACGCCCCAGAAAAAGCAGAGAAGCCCCAGGACCCAGAACAGACTGCTCAGGCCCGTGCCCCGAATGAGAAGGGATAGCAGCAAAAAGACTATGGTGGCGACAGACAGGAACCGGCACAGCTGATCCGTGCCGTTTCTCCCAGCCATCACTCTGCTCAGCCATTCACGAAACTTCATATGGATCGTCCTCTCGCGCTGTTTGCCGCTTCCTTTCGGATGCGGCGATTGTCACTCCGGACATTATATCGGCAGAATGTGAATAGTTCATGAATTTCCCGCATTTTTCGGGGAAAAACTTCGCTGCGGACCGTTTTGGGGAATCAGCGCCTAACTATGATACTATATCAGAGGCGGAGATCGATGTCCAGCCTTTCCCCGCCGGGGGAAATTCCCATCTGTTCACACGGAGTTCATAAGCCTGTGGGAAAATATTATGAATTTGGGAAAGGATCGTGCCGTCATGCTGGTTTTACAGGAAATCACCAAGGATTACACCATGGGCGATACCCGGGTCCATGCTCTCCGGGGGGTATCTCTGGCTTTCCGGGAACATGAATTCGTTGCCATACTGGGGCCCTCCGGCTGCGGGAAGACCACTCTGCTGAACCTCATCGGCGGCCTGGACCGGTACACCGGGGGAGATCTGCAGATCAGCGGCCGGAGTACCGCCGGATTCCGGGACCGGGACTGGGACAACTACCGGAACCATTCCGTGGGCTTCGTGTTTCAGAACTACAACCTGATCCCCCATCAGAGCGTGCTGGGGAACGTGGAGCTGGCCCTCACCCTCACCGGCGTGAGCAAGGGGGAGCGGCAGCGCCGGGCGAAGGAGGTCCTGGAAAAGGTGGGACTGGGAGATCAGCTCACCAAACGGCCCAACCAGATGTCCGGCGGACAGATGCAGCGGGCGGCCATCGCCCGGGCTCTGGTGAACGATCCCAGCATCCTTCTGGCGGACGAACCCACCGGCGCCCTGGATACGGAAAACAGCCTCCAGGTGATGGAGCTGCTGAAGGAAGTCAGCCGGACCCGGCTGGTGATCATGGTCACCCACAATCCGGAGCTGGCGGAGAAGTACGCCACCCGCATCGTCCGCCTGCTGGACGGAAAGGTGACGGCCGACTCCGATCCCCTTTCGCCGGAGGAGGAGGAACGGGAGCGCCGGGAGAAGGAAACGGGCAAACGTCCCGGCATGAGCTTCCTTACCGCCCTTTCCCTCTCCCGGAACAATCTTCTCACCAAGAAGGCCAGGACCATCCTTACCGCCTTCGCCGGGAGCATCGGCATCATCGGCATCGCTTTGATCCTCTCCCTGTCCAACGGGATCCAGCGGTATATCGACCGGGTCCAGGAGGACACCCTCAGCACCTATCCCCTGACCATCACCTCGGAAACCCTGGACATGAGCAGCATGATCGCCGCCCTGGGGGAGAAACGCAGCGAAAACGCGGACCACGACCTGGACCGGGTCTATACCAACACCGTTTTCTCCGACCTGGCGGACAACATGATGAACATGTCCTTCCGGCGCAACGACCTGGCGGCTTTTCTGGAAGACCTGCAGGCGGATCCGGAGGTGATGGCCCATGTGAGCAGCCTGCGGGTGGGCTACGGCGTCACCCTTCCGGTCTACGGTCTTACGGGGGATGAAGTTCTGCAGCTGAATCCCAGCCCCGTCATGGACATCATCATGGGCACCTTTTACAATACCGGCACCCTTTCCAGCATGAGCGCCTTCTCCTCCATGTCCTCCCAGAACAGCATGGACGTGTGGCAGGAGCTGCTGGACAATCCCGAGCTGCTTCGCACCCAGTACGACGTGCTGGCGGGGCGCTGGCCGGAATCCATGGACGAAGTGGTGCTCATTGTGGACAAGCGCAACGAACTGAACGAAGTCTACCTCTATTCCCTGGGCATCCGGGACCCGGAAGAGGCCCGGGAAAGGCTTCTGGCCTCCGTGGCCGGGGAGACTCTGGACACGGATACGGAGTCCTGGAGCTATGAGGAGCTGCTGGACCTGCGCTACCGTCTGGTGATCCCCGGGGACCTGTACCGGGAGGACGGAGCTGGCGGATACGAGGATATTTCCGGGGATCCCGAAGCCCTGCGGGCCGCCGCGGAGGATTCCCTGGAACTGAAGGTGGTGGGCATCATCCGCCCCAGCGAGAATGCTTCCGCCGGCGCTCTGGGGGGAGCGGTGGGTTATCTGCCGGAGCTGACGAAATACTACCTGGATCAGACAGAGAAAAGCTCCCTGGTGCAGGCGCAGCTGGCGGAACCGGAAAAGGACGTGTTCAACGGTCTCCCCTTCCCGGTCTCCGGGCAGGAGGTACAGGAGGATATCCCGACTTTGTTCCGGGAATGGCTGTCCTCCGCCGATCCGGAGGATAAGGCCGCGGTGTACGCCTCCGTGGCGGAGATCCCCTCGGAGGAAGAACTGGCCGCCATGGCCCAGGCTTCCGCCGCCACCTTCAGCCGGGAGGATATGATCGCGCAAATGGCCGAAGCTGCCAAGGGAACGATGGGCATGAGCGAAGCCGCCCTGAAGGCTTATCTGGAGAAGCTGGAGGACGAGGAGCTTCGGAATTACCTGATCACCGCCCTGACCCAGCAGATGAAGGAGGCCTATACCGCCGCCGCCCAGGGCAGCGCCGGAGCCCTCCCGGAAGCGGAGCTGGACCGGCTTCTGGCCGCCAGGCTTGCGGAACTGACGCCGGAAGAGCTGACGGACCTGGGAGAAAAGTTCCTGCCGCCCCGGTATTCGGAAAGCACCCTGGCGGACAATCTGGCTCTGCTGGGCTACAACGACCGGTCCCAGCCCGGGAACCTAAGCCTGTACGCCGCCAGTTTTGAGGACAAGGACGCCATCGTCGACTTCATCAAGGCCTACAACCGGCGCATGGAGGACGAGGGGCAGGAGGACCGGGTCATCCGGTATACGGACTACGTCGGCCTGCTCATGAGCAGCATCACCACCATCCTCCACGCCATCTCCTATGTGCTGGTGGCCTTCGTTTCCATCTCCCTGGTGGTGTCCAGCATCATGATCGGCATCATCACCTATATCTCGGTTCTGGAGCGTACCCGGGAGATCGGCGTGCTCCGGTCCATCGGCGCCTCCAAGCGGGATATCTCCCGGGTCTTCAACGCGGAGACCTTGATCGTGGGCTTCTGCGCCGGGGTGCTGGGCATCGTCATCACCATGCTGCTGAATCTGCCCATCTCCGCCATCGTGCAGCACCTGACGGGGATCCCCTATCTCCGGTCCTCCCTGCCCCCGGCGGCCGGGGTGATCCTGGTGATCATAAGCATGGTCCTCACTCTCATCGCGGGCCTCATCCCCGCCCGCATCGCCGCGAAGAAGGATCCGGTGGAGGCCCTGCGGAGCGAATAAAGCAAAGTCCTATCAAACGCCCGCCTGCAGCCGCAGGCGGGTCTGTCTCCGGGTTCTGCTTAAAATTATTTTGAAATAGTTCTTGACAAAGCCGCGGCGGAAAGGGTATACTGTGGGCAGATAATTAAAAATAATTTGAAATAGTTTTGAAGAAGGAGGGATGGCCATGGGGGAGACGAACGTCTTCAAGGTGCTCTCGGACAGGCAGCGGCGGGAGATCCTGGTCCTGCTGAAAAACGGGCGGCTGAACGCCGGTGAGCTGGCGGAAAAGCTCGGCATATCCCCGGCGGCCCTGTCCTACCATCTGAAGCTCCTGAAGGAGGCCGGTCTGATCCTGGAATACCGGCAGAAGAACTATATCTACTATGAGGTCAACACATCCGTATTTGAGGAACTGATCCTCTGGGTCAAGCAGTTTGGAGGTGACAGAGAATGAAAAAAGCCATTTGGATCATCGCCGTGCTTGGGCTGGTGCTCACAGCTGCCGTGCTTGCGTCCCTGCCGGAGACCGTGCCGGTGCACTTTGACGCGGCCTGGAACCCGGACCGCTGGGGCTCCAGATGGGAGCTTCTGCTCCTGCCCGCGGTCCTGCTCCTCCTGGCCGGTATCTTTACCCTTGTGATGAATGTTTGGGAAAAGAAGGTCGAGGGCGCGGAGAACGACAAGGTCAGAGCCGAAGCCCTGACCAATCGGAAGACCACCGGCATCGCGGGGATCTCCACCGTTTCCATGCTCGTGTTGATCTTTGCCTGGCTGCTGCTGCGCATATCCCGGGCGGCTGCAGACGGAGGCGCGGCTGCCGGCAGCGCCCTGGACCGGCTGCCCTTCATCCTGATGGGCCTCATCTTCATCGTGCTGGGAAACATCATGCCCAAGACCCGGCGCAACGGCTTCATCGGCTTCCGTATCTCCTGGAGCATGTATAACGACGAGACCTGGAGAAGGACCCACCGCTTCAGCGGATACGTCATGGTAGCGGCGGGCGTCCTCATGATCCTCGCCGCCGCCCTGATCTCCCCTCCCCTGGCGGCGACGGCCGTGCTGCTGGCGCTGGCGGCTGCGGCGCTCCTGGTCACACTGGTCTATGCTCACAAGGTATACCGGGAGGAAAAGGAAAGGAGCGCAAGCCATGAAGAGTGAAAAGATCATCGTCGGCCAGGGGACGGAATATCCCCTGAACGGCCTGCTGACCCTGCCGGATGACCTGACGGAGAAGGTCCCCGCCGCGGTCTTCGTCCACGGCTCCGGCGCCAGCAATATGGATGAGAAGATCTTCCGTCTGACCCCCTTCAGGGATCTGGCGGAAGGGCTGGCGGAACGGGGCGTCGCCTCGATCCGGTATGACAAGCGGACCTTCGTCCATGGCCGGAAAATGCGGAAACAGGCGGTCACGGTGAAAGAGGAGACCATCGAAGATGCGATCCTGGCTGCGGACCTGCTGCGGAAGGACCCCCGCATCGATCCCCACCGGGTGTTTATCGTCGGCCACAGCATGGGCGCCATGCTGGCCCCCCGCATCGACGCCGAAGGGGGCGATTTCCGGGGCCTGATCCTCATGGCGGGGACTCCCCTGCGGATGGAGGAAGTCATGGTGCGGCAGCTGAAGCAGGCCGGGCAGAAGGGCGGGCTGCTGGGTCTGGTGGTCCGGCTGGAGGAGAAAGTCTACATGAAGAAGCTGGACGGGCTCTATGAGCTGCCGGAGGAGGAAGCCAGAAAGAGGAAGTTCGCCGGGAGCACCACCCTCTGGTACTTCAGGGAGATGGGCCAAAAGACGGCGGCGGATTACCTGCTGGAGACGGAGAAGCCCGTGCTCATCCTGCAGGGAGGCAAGGATTTTCAGGTGCTGCCGGAGGAGGACTTTGCGGGCTTCCAAAGGCTGCTGGCGGACAGACCCAACACGGAATACCGCCTGTATGAGGACCTGAACCACCTGTTCGTGAAGGGGATCTACAGCGATATTCTGAAAGCGAGCAAGGAGTACCGGACAGAACGGCACATCGGCCCGGAGGTCCTGGACGATCTGGCGGACTTCATCCGCCGGAACTGAGTGAGAAAAACATACGGGGTGCGGCCCTTTGGCCGCACCCCGTCATTTGTTGTTATTACGGTGCTTCCTCCACCCTTTCATAGGGCTGATTCAGCTGGTCCGCCAGGCCGTACAGGAGCTGCTCCTTCCGGTGACAGTCCGAAGAGAGGATGAAGGTCCCGCCCTTCCTTGCGATGGCCCGCCGGAGGACGGAGCCGGGATAAGGCATCGTCCGATAGCCTCTTGCCATGGCCCCGGTGTTGATCTCGAAGAGCACCGGCGCTTCCAGGAGCCGGTCCAGGGCCTCCCCCGCCGCCCGGAGGTAACGGGGATGGGTTTCATCCAGCAGGGTCCCGTCTTCGTTGAACTTGGTCAGCAGATCGAAGTGCCCCACGATGCGGCAGCGGGTCCGCTCCCACAGGTCCCCCACCAGGCGGAAATAATCCTCGGCGAAGGCATAGATGTCCCCGCCGTAGAGCTTTTCCACGCCCTTGAGAAGCATGTCCCTGCTCCAATCCACGATCACGTATTCACCGTTTTTCTTCACCGCGTGGACGCTGCCGATGAGGTAGTCATATTCCTCCCGGGGCAGTTCGGAATAATAGTCCTGCTCCAGACCCAAGCGGATATCCAGCTTTCCCGCGTATTCCTCCCGCAGGGCCAGCACCTCCCGGCGGTAAGCTGCCGTCCCCTCCGGCGACATGCAGCAGTCCGGGTCATAGGCGGTATAGCTGTGGCCGGAAAAGCCCAGGGCCGGACACCCCAGGCGCAGAGCCTCTTCCGCCAGTTCCCGGGGGGTATCCTTCCCGTCGCAGTATATCGTATGGGTGTGGAAGTTGGATATCTTCGACCCGGACCCGCTCCGCCGGGCTCCGGGTCGATCAGGATCACATCGCCGCTGCGCACCTCGGGCGAACGCTTCGACACTTGCGGCGATAGCTGGATTTTCGGGCAGAAATGAATTCCGCCCGAAAAGGCTTTCCGTTTTCTTCGCGCCTGCGGGCGCGAACTCTGCGAGGCTGTGATTCCTGTCTGACCCGCCCATCAGGTCATCTTCTCCTGCTTTACCTTGTGGTCGATAACGTGGCGGGAGGCCAGCTCCTGCCGCACTTCCTCCAGGGGGATGCCCATTTCCACCATGAGCACCATGGCGTGGTACATGAGGTCCGCCAGCTCGTACACGGTCTCCTTCCGGTCCTCCGCCTTGGCGGCGATGATGACCTCAGTGCTCTCCTCCCCCACCTTCTTCAGGATCTTATCCAGGCCCTTCTCAAAAAGATAGGTGGTGTAGGAGCCTTCGGGCTTGTCCCGCTTCCGCCCCTCCAGCAGGGCGTACAGGTCACGAAGATGGAATTCCTGCCGGGTATCGCTCTCCCACACCGGAGCGGTGAAGCAGGATTCCGTGCCCGTATGGCAGGCGGGGCCGTCCTTCTCCACCGCCACCACCAGGGCGTCCCGGTCGCAGTCCGCCGTGATGGAGACGATATGCTGGTAATTCCCGCTGGTCTCCCCCTTGAGCCACAGTTCCTGCCGGGACCGGCTCCAGAAGCAGGTGAGCTCCTTCTCCATGGAGATGCCCAGGCTCTCCCGGTTCATCCAGGCCAGGGTCAGGACCTGCCCGGTGCGGGCGTCCGTTACGATGGCGGGGATCAAGCCCCGCTCGTCGAATTTCAGTTCATCGATGCTGATCATGCTTCCATCCTCATTTCTATCCCATCCGCCCGGAGCTTTTTCTTCAGCTCCGGAATGGGGATCTCCCCAAAGTGGAACACGCTGGCGGCCAGGCCCGCGCTGATCTCGGGCACGGTTTTGAACAGGGTGGTGAAGTCCTCCATGCTCCCCGCGCCGCCGGAGGCGATGACGGGCACCCGCACCGCGTCGCAGATGCGCTCCAGGAGCTCCAGGTCGAAACCGCCCTTCACTCCGTCCGTATCCATGGAGTTGGCCACGATCTCCCCGGCTCCGCGAGCGACCCCGTCCTTGATCCACTGGATGGCCTCCAGGCCCGTATCCTCCCGTCCGCCCTTGGCGAATATGTGGAAGGCGCCGTCCACCCGCTTGATATCCGCGCTGAGGACCACGCACTGGTCCCCGTATTTCTTCGCCGCTTCCCCGATGAGCTCCGGCCTTCTGATGGCGCCGGAGTTGACGCTCACCTTGTCCGCGCCGCATTTCAGCACCCGGTCGAAATCCTCCACGGAGCTGATGCCGCCCCCCACGGTGAGGGGGATGAAGATGGTGGCCGCCGCCTCCCGGAGGATATCTGTAAAGATCTTTCTGCCCTCGGCGGAAGCGGTGATGTCGTAGAACACCAGCTCGTCCGCGCCGCATTCGGAGTAATACCGGGCCAGCTTCACCGGGGAATCCACGTCCCGGAGCCCCAGGAAGTTCACGCCCTTCACCACCCGGCCGTCCCGTACGTCCAGGCAGGGGATGATCCGTTTTGTGATCATGTTGCCGCCTCGATCCCTTCCCGGAGGTCCACCGCCCCCGTATAATAGGCCTTCCCCAGAATGGCCCCGTAGAGGCCCATGTCCCGCAGGGCCCGGATATCCTCCAGGGAGGATACCCCGCCGGAGGCCACCAGCCGGGGCCCCTTCCGATCCGCCAGGGAGGCGTACAGCTCCCGGTTCGTGCCCTTCAGCATCCCGTCCCGGGAGATATCCGTGCAGATGGCGGTCTGCACCCCCACGGCTTCCATCCGGTCCAGAAAGGCTTCCAGCCCTTCCTCCGCGGTCTCCAGCCAGCCCTTGATGGCGATCTTCCCGTCCTTGATATCCGCCCCGGCGGCAATCTTCTCTCCCCACCGGGTTACGGCGGCGGCCAGCAGCTCCGGATCCGTCACGGCGGCGGTGCCCAGGATGGCCCGACTCACGCCCCCGTCGATGCATCTCTCCAGGACTTCCAGACTCCGGAGGCCCCCGCCGTATTCCACCTTCAGGCCGGTGGTCCGGGCGATCTCCGCCGCGATGGGCAGATTGGGGGCGAGACCGCTTTTGGCCCCCTCCAGATCCACGATATGGATCCATTCCGCCCCCTGGGCTTCCATCTCGGAAGCCAGGTTCACCGGGTCCTCCCGGTAAACGGTCATTTCGGCATAGTCCCCCTTCTTCAGGCGGACCGCTTTTCCCTCGTATAAATCGATGGCCGGCAGCAGGATCATGCTTTTCCCTCCATATCGCAGAAGGCCCGCAGGATCTTCATGCCCACGCCGCCGCTCTTTTCCGGGTGGAACTGGCAGCCCATAACGTTCTCCTTCGCCGCCGCTGCGCCCACGTTTACCCCGTATTCCGCGGTGGCGACGATGCTGGGAGCGGTCTCCTCCACGAAGAAGGAATGGACGAAATATACGCAGGAGCCCTCCTCCACTTCCCGGAACAGGGGATGCGGTCTGGTATACCGCAGGGCGTTCCAGCCGATATGGGGGATCTTCAGTTCCCCGGGCAGCCGTCCCTCCATGGGAACGACGCTTCCCTCCAGCAGGCCGAGCCCCGCATGCTCCCCGTATTCGTAACTCCGTTCAAACAGGAGCTGCATCCCCAGGCAGATGCCCAGGAGCAGCTTGCCCTTGTCCACTTCCTCCAGGAGCACCCGGTCCAGCCCCGTGGCCCGGAGCTTGTCCGCCGCGTCCCCGAAGGCGCCGACGCCGGGGAGGATGAGCTTGTCCGCCCGGCGGAGCCGTTCCGGATCCCCGGTGACCTCCGCCTCCGCCCCCAGAAAGCCCAGGGAAGAGCGCAGGGAAAACAGGTTCCCCACGCCGTAATCCACGATGGCGATCATGACAGCGTCCCCTTGGTGGAGGGCACCTCCTGGGCGAAGGCCCAGTCCACGGTGACGGCCTTCCGCAGGGCGTGGCCTACCGCCTTGAAGGTGGCTTCCAGGATGTGGTGGGAATTGTCCCCCGCCAGCTGCCGCAGGTGGAGGGTGATCCCCGACTCCCGGGCGAAGGCCAGCCAGAACTCCGCTCCCAGTTCCGTATCAAAGGTGCCCACCTTCCCCGCCGGGATGCGGAGATCCGGATAGAAGCCGCCCCGGCCGGAGATGTCCGCCGCCGCCAGCATCAGGGTCTCATCCATGGGCAGGGTAATGTCCCCATAGCGGCAGATGCCCTTTTTCTCCCCCAGGGCGGTCCTGAAGGCCTGGCCCAGGCAGATGCCGATATCCTCCACGGAGTGGTGGTCGTCCACCTTCGTGTCCCCCTGGCAGCGCAGGGTCAGGTCGAAGCGTCCGTGCTTTGCGAACAGGGTGAGCATATGATCCAGGAAGCCCACGCCGGAATCCACGTCCGCCTTGCCGGTCCCGTCCAGCTCCAGCCGGAGGAGGATATCCGTTTCCGCCGTCTTTCTGGCGATCTCTGCATTTCTCATTGTTTTTCCTCCAAGCATTCCCGCACCCCGGCGATGAAGGTCTCCATCTGTTCAGCGGTGCCGATGGTGATGCGGTTGTAGTCTTTGATCCGCTCCGCCGTGAAATGGCGGATGAGGATACCCTTGTCCTTCATGGCCAGGTATAGTTCTTCGCCTCCGATCCGGTCCGACCGGGCGAAGAGGAAATTCGTGCTGCTGGGGAGGATGCTGAAACCCAGCTCCTCCAGCCGATCCTTCGTCCAGGTCCGGTTCTGCCGGATCTTCGCGCAGCAGTCGTCATAGTACGCCTGGGCTTCCACGGCGGCGATGCCCGCCGCGGAGGTCATGCGGTTCACGTTGTAGGGATTGGTGGAATACTGGATGGTCTTCAGGTCCCGGATGAGGTCCTCGCCGCCCATGGCAAACCCCAGGCGGGCCCCCGCCATGGACCGGGATTTGGAGAAGGTCTGGATGATCAGCAGGTTTTCGTACTTCTCCAGCAGAGGCAGGGCCGACTGCCCGCCGAAGTCCACGTAGGCCTCGTCCACCAGCACCACGTGGTCCCGGTTGCGCCGCAAAATGCTCTCGATCTCCCCCGGATCCAGGGCGATGCCCGTGGGGGCGTTGGGGTTGGCGATGACCACCGTGCCCTTCGCGTCATAGTAATCCTCCGGTCGGATGCGGAAGCCCCCGTCCAGGGGCACGGTGCGGCTGGGAATGCGCAGCAGGTCCGCCAGCACCGGATAGAAGCCGTAGGTGATATCTGGATAGACCAGAGGCGCAGCATCATCCCCGAAGGCCATGAAGGCGAAGGTCAGGGCCTCGTCCGAGCCGTTGGTCACCATCACCTGTTCGGCGGTCAGGCCGTAGCGTCCGGCGAGGGTCTGCCGCAGCTTCAGGCTCTCCGGGTCGGAATAGAGCTGCAGACGCCGCTCCTCCTCCACCGCCTTCAGCACCTCCGGCGCCGGGGGGAAGGGGGATTCGTTGGTGTTGAGCTTCAGATACTTCCGGTCCTGGGGCTGTTCCCCGGGCACATAGGGGACCAGCTTGCTGAGGCGGGATGTAAAAAACCGGCTCATGCTTCCACCTCCCTGCGGATGAGGGCGCTGCGGGCGTGCCCTCTCAGTCCTTCCGTTTCCGCGAACAGGGCTACGTCCGGCGCGGCCTCCGCCTGGGCCTGGGGGGTATAATAGATGTACTGGGACCTCTTCACGAAATCCTCCACCCCCAGGGGACTGGAAAAGCGGGCCGTGCCTCCCGTGGGGAGGGTGTGGTTGGGTCCGGCGCAGTAGTCTCCCATGGCCTCCGGACAGCTCCGGCCCAGGAATACGCTGCCCGCGTGGCGGATCTCGCTGAGATATTCAAAGGGGTCGTCCAGGCAGAGCTCCAGATGCTCCGGGGCAATCTCGTTGGCGATGGCGACGGCGCTGCGCAGGTCCCCGGCCACGATGATCTTTCCGTTTGTCTCCACGCTGGCCCGGGCGATCTCCTCCCTGGGCAGCAGGGGCAGCTGGGCTTCGATCTCCCTCTGCACCTCCAGGGCCAGGTCCATGGAATCCGTCACCAGCACGGCGGCGGCGTTTTTATCATGCTCTGCCTGGCTCAGCAGGTCGGCCGCCAGACAGCGGGGATCGCTCTTCCCGTCGGAGACCACTAGGATCTCGCTGGGCCCTGCGATCATGTCGATGGCCACCTTGCCGAATACCTGCTTCTTGGCCTCCGCCACAAAGGCCCCGCCGGGGCCTACGATCTTATCCACCGGAGGCACGGTCTCCGTGCCGTAGGCCAGGGCGGCTACGGCCTGGGCGCCCCCCAGCTTGAAGATCCGATCCACTCCGGCGATCTTCGCCGCCGCCAGGATGGCGGGAGCGATGGTGCCGTCCGGCATGGCCGGGGTGACCATGCAGATCTCTCCGCAGCCCGCCAGTCTGGCGGGGATGGCGTTCATCAGCACCGTGGAGGCAAGCGGCGTACCGCTGCCGCTTCCGGGAACGCAGATGCCCACCCGCTCCAGGGGGATCACCCGCTGGCCCACGATGAGTCCCGGCTGCTGGGTCATTTCGTACCCGCTGCGCACCTGCTTCTCGTGGTATGCGCGGATGTTGGCCGCCGAGCGCTCCAGCACCCCCAGGAACTCCGGGGATACGGCGGCCATGCCCGCCTCCAGCTCCGAAGCGGTCACCTCCAGGCCTTCCAGCTTCACATGGTCGAAGGCCTCTTCAAAACGGCGCAGGGCGGCATCCCCTTCGCTGCGGACGGCCCGGAGGATCTCCGCCACGGCGCCGGAAACGTCCGCGGCGGCGGTGCTGCGCTGGAAGATGGTCGAATTGGGCTCCTCGCCGTATTTCATGATGCGGATCATGCTCTCTTCACCTG
>JAEEGG010013063.1_pt1 | contig 17820 bp, 8 predicted proteins | sample 9134161 | NCBI WGS metagenome assembly JAEEGG01 (sample SAMN16246543, study PRJNA631951) | gut metagenome | biome: gut microbiome; feature: rumen; material: CR-attached | host: Bos | place: Iran: Karaj | collected 2018-10 | reverse complement strand
CCCAGACCGTAGAACTTAGCCTGGAACATGCCAGCGCCACCGAGGGCAATCTCCTCAACCTCGGGCAGAGAGGTGAAGGTCACGTCGTCTACGATACCAATGGTGAAGTGGTTCTTGGGCTCGGGCATAGCGAGGTTGTTGAACACGCTGATGATCTGAGCGGGAGTGGTGTCGTGAGAACCAAGACCATAGCGGCCACCAACGATAACAGGACGATCCTTAACATCGAAGAAGGCATCCTTTACATCGAGGTACAGAGGCTCACCGTTAGCACCGGGCTCCTTGGTACGGTCGAGGACGGCAATCTTCTTCACCGTCTTGGGAACAGCAGCCAGCAGGTGCTTCACAGAGAACGGACGATAGAGGTGAACAGAAATCATACCAACCTTCTGACCGTTGGCGTTCAGATAATCGATAGCCTCGCGGGCTGCATCGGTAGCAGAACCCATCAGGATGATCATGCGGTCGGCATCCTCAGCTCCGTAGTAAGAGAACAGGTGATACTCACGGCCAGTGATCTTAGAGAGCTCGCCCAGATACTTCTCAACCACCTCGGGAACTGCATCGTAGTAGGGGTTGCAAGCCTCACGGTGTGTGAAGAAGGTCTCGGGGTTCTCAGCGGTACCACGGGTGATAGGACGCTCAGGGCTCATAGCACGGTCGCGGAAACGCTTGATGTACTCTTCCTTGACGAGAGGACGAACATCCTCCTGATCGAGCAGCTCAATCTTGTGATACTCGTGAGAGGTGCGGAAACCGTCGAAGAAGTTAACGAAAGGCACGCAGGTCTCGAGAGAAGCCAGGTGAGCGGCGGCGGTCATATCCATCACCTCCTGTACAGAACCCTCGCAGAGCATAGCGAAACCAGTCTGACGGCAAGCCATCACGTCCTGGTGGTCACCGAAGATACACAGAGAGTGAGAAGCCAGCGTACGGGCAGAAACGTCGAATACGCAAGGAATCAGCTCACCGGCGATCTTGTACATGTTAGGAATCATCAGGAGCAGACCCTGAGAAGCGGTGAATGTAGTGGTGAGAGCACCAGCCTGCAGCGAACCGTGAACGGCACCGGCAGCACCAGCCTCAGACTGCATTTCCTGAACACTGACGGTCTGGCCCCAGAGGTTCTTACGACCACGGGCGGCCCACTCGTCAACATGCTCCGCCATAGGCGAAGACGGGGTGATGGGGTAGATAGCAGCTACCTCCGAGAACATATAGCTCACGTGAGCCGCAGCCTCGTTACCATCACAGGTGATAAATTTCTTTTCTTTAGCCATTTGTTTAATAAATATAAAATGAATACCTAATTATATTACTTACTTTTTTACCTTTTTACTTTTTTACCTTTTTACCTTTTAATACAGGAAGCCCAGTAACCAGAGAGGGATTTGATTCCCTCGTCCTATTTCTGTGTTGTATCTTGCGTAGATCACGTCATCCTGTAGTTTCGTGCGCTGCATCTGCTGGGCATCCATGATACGGAACTTCAGTTTTCCGTCGACCAGGAAACTGCAATCGCGGCCCCCCGTATTTACCTTGTGGTCCTTCCACATCGAGTTGACGAAGAAGGTCTCCATTGCCTCCTGCTTCTCCACCTGAATGGGATAGATGGCATAGAGCAGATTGGAATTGTGGAGCATCACCTTGGCAGGCTTCTTTGGGAAGTCCTCGCCAAGGGGGTAGATGAGGTTCAGCAAACGGGCATCGGTGAGATACTTGATATAGTTCATCACGGTGGCACGCGAGGTCTCAATGTCATTGGCGAGCTTGCTCACATTGGGGGCCTTCTTAGAACCTTCCTCGGCTATCTGATAGAAGAGCTTCTTGATCTTCGTAAGATACTTCAACTCAATCTGCTTGATGAGCAGGATATCCACTTCGGTCATCATGTTCATGGTCTTCAGCAGGTTCTCGCTGTAGTTGCGATGCTCATTGAAGAAGGGATAGAAACCGTGATGGATATAGTCCTGGAAATAGCGGTTGGGGGAGGCGTTGGGCAGAATCTGCTTGATGATGCGCTCGTGGTCGTTGAGGATCTCTTCGAGGGAGTAAGGGCGGAAATGGTTGCCCGTCATCAGGTTGATGAACTCGCGGAAGGAGAATCCTCTCAGGTTATACGACTTTACGAGACCGTTGAGTTCAGGATTTTCATCCTTCAGTCGCATCACGCTCGAACCCGTGAAAACAATCTTGAGGTTGGGGTAGAGGTCGTAGCATTTGCGCAGTTCCCGACTCCAGTCCGGCTGTTTGAACACCTGGTCGATGAGGAGCGTGCGACCTCCATGATAATAGAACTCTCCGGCAAAGTCGGCAATACCGTGTCCCTGGAAGTAGAAGTTGTTCATGTTGATATACAGGCACTGACGGTCGTTGATATCAAACTTCTCTTTGGCATATTGCAGCAGGAAGGTTGTTTTTCCAATACCTCTGGTACCTTTGATGCCAATCAGACGGTCATTCCAGTCGATCTCATCCATGAGCGTACGACGAACAGGCGCATTCACATGCTCCACAAGGTATCTATGTGTCCTGAAAAAAGCCTCCATTTGCAATGATTTGTTTTAAAACGTCTGCAAAGGTACAACTTTTCTCGCAAATTGCAAAGTCTGAATTGCAAAATCTTGCTAAAAAGGTTTTTTTTTTCAATATCTGAATATAAATCAAGACCAATCGTCCCCAAAAGGGGTAAAAATGTGTCCTCGTCTTATAGTCTGAATGCTACCGTTCCCATCAGTATCCGACCTGGATATTGGTAGGGAAGATAGGAGGTACCACCAATCTCGTAAGTGGTATTGAACACGTTATCGCAGTCGAGTGACAACAAAATCATGTTGTTGTAGTTGTATTTCAGCCGCAGGTCAAACAATGCAGTACCACTGAGATAGAAGTCTTCGCTGCCCTTGATGCGAGAGTTGGCCTTGTTGAGCGTACGAGAGGTATAACGAAGATTGCCAGACAACCACAGTGAATGCTTGAGTTTGTTCAGCAGGCGTTGCTCGCAGGTGAGGTTAGCAATGACCCCAGGTACACTATAGATATGATGGTCGCTATAATAATATTCCTCAGCGCTAATGGCACGCTGTACGGTGGCATTTAGTCGCGAATGGAATGAGGCTGTTCTATAGCTGATTTCAGCCTCGACACCAGCAATTTTCAACTTTCCTGAATTGACATACTTGGCTGCAGATACCTCTTGACTCTGGTTGTTGCTGATAATGTTTGTAAGGTGGTTATAGAATAGGTTGACATCATAAGTTAATTTCGACAGTTTTCCGATAAAGTCGAGTTGTAAAGCATTCATATACTCAGGCTGGAGGTCGGCGCTACCCTTATAGGCGCTGCTGTTGTTCTGGCGAGTGTAGTAGGGTGCATCGACGAAAGCGCGAGAATAAGACAGTTTTGTACTAAACGTCTTGCTTGGCATATAGATAAGCGCAATACGGGGCGAGAGGGCGGCAACGTGTTCTTTATTCGTGCGATATTTGTTGTCGTAGCGGATGCCGGCATTGAGAATTACATTGTCGGAAATGTGATGCTTTGCCTGTATGAAAGCAGAAATACTGCGTTCGCGACCTGGGATTACTGTATATTTTGATTCTGGTCTTACCATTGTCATTTCCTCGAAGTTCTCACCTACAGATGTGTCGCTGGCATCGAGGGTAAAGAACTCGTACTGAGTGCCAACAAGAATATTACCTTTCATATCTCCTATCTGGTAGTTCAAATCGGCCTTTGCCATTGCACCATAGGTGTACTCCTTCCACATCATGTCTTGCGACATTCCGTAATAGAGGCGATAGACATATTTGCCGCTTTCATCCTTTATGGCATCACCCTTGTTGTCAAAGGCAACGTTCCAAATAGAATCGGAGAGAACTTGGTAGTCGTTAATTCTATACCAGTCGCCATAGGCCGAGACGTTAAGGTTGAAATTACCGAAGCTTTTCTCATAGCCGAGGTCAATATGTGTTTCATCGATGGAATAGCCTATCTTGTCTCCATTAAGCTTGCGGTAGCGATCGTAGTCATAGGCCAGGCCATACCACGAGTATTGAGGTACCTGTTTCCCGTGTTTGCGACTCATCATCAGACTGAAATCCCTGACCTTGAGGCTGCCCCCCAGATCATAGGATGGATTTCCCTCGTAGCGACCTATGTAGATATAACCGTCGTAAGGTGTGCCTGACAAGCCTGTACCTTTGGTAATATCAGTTTTTTCACCTTGTGATGTATAGACGGCTCCCCAGGCAAGGATGTCGGCTTCAAGGAAGGATGTACCTGCAACGATGTCGGCACGGTGAGTTCCATAAGAGCCAAAGCCGTATTTACCCTTTATGCCGTTGATATCCTTACCTTCGCGGGTGATGATGTTGACCACAGCAGTCAGAGCCACGTTACCATATAGAGAAGAAGCGGGACCACGCAGCACCTCAATATGATCAATCTTCTCCGTGCTGATGGCGTAGTCGAGCTTGCCGTTATTGGTAGAGCGCGTATTGAGTCGGTGACCGTTTTCCATAATCAGGATTTTCTCTTGACCAGAGGAATAGACACCATGCATGGTGACGTTAGAGAATGCGTAGGAGCATACTTCACTCATGCCTGGAATATAGTTGGCGAGAATCTGTCCAATGCTTTTGTTGTTGCCAAGCATGTCTATCATCTCGCGCGTGATGATGGTGACAGGCACAGGGGCCTCTTCAATGAGCTCTTCCTGACCAGATGCCGTCTTAATGGTAGTTCCGCTTCCTTCTCGCAGTTTGTTGATCATATCGACGAAGCGCATGGGGTCTTGAAGTGAACCAAAGTAATTCTTATTCTCCTTCAACAAAAAGCCTGCATATTTTTCCGATTCCTCTATCTGGTCGAGTCCGAGATAGCAAAGTGACATGAGGCGATAGGCTTTCTGTCTGTCGGTGCCATGGAAACTATTTTCGTGGTTCTTCAGTAAGACGAGTGCTGAGTCAAGACGGCCTATATTATAGGCATTCTCGGCCTGGGCGTAGATATCCTGGGCTGATGCCGGTACGGCAATGAAGAATATCAGAGTGATGACTGCGATATATATTCTCATCATAATAGATATGAATTTATGTTTCAATTTGTGACATGCAATAGTTCATATTCTGTTTGTCCAACAGTTTGAAATGGCTGGTGGCCACAGGATGGACGGTCATGTGGGGCAACAACTGCTTCCAAGATTTCTCGTTGTCTTCTTTCAGATCCTTGAACGACATTTGGATGGCTTCGAAGTAGTCTACAGTGCCACTATAATATGGCATTGGGGTTCCGTCTTCTATAGGTTCTACATATTCCTGCATGTGTCGCATCTTCTTCAACACATTCATGGCGCTGAAATAAGTGTCGAACAGGATGACCCTGGGCGACTGACCTGTTTCTGACTGCCATTCAACGGCGCAGCGAAGGCTGAACTCTCCGCCATAGCTGTGTCCGACAAAGGCACTGACTTGAGCGTCGGCAGGTATGCGCTGTTTAATCAGTTTGCTATAGGCGGCTACGATGTCGGCTTTGGTCTTACCTGCAAAGAGCTTGTCGAAATGCTCCTGAAGGGGTTCAAGGACAAATACGGAATAATGCTGGCACAAGGCAGAGATCAAAGGAAGGAGCAGATTGTAGGAGGTAAGTCCTTGGATGACTACCGCAACGGGCTTGCTGGCATCATAACCCTGTACCCAATCGCCAATGGTAGCCTGATGGGCCGCAATCTTCTCGACGGTCTTCAAACGGAGCACATCGTTAACCTTTAATTCAACGCCTTTCGAACTGGCCATTGCCACCAGACTGATAGCTGTCAACGAGTTTAGCCCCAACATTGTCAGGTCATCAGTAACGCCGAATTGATTGGTTCCGAGTAGGTCGTGTGTCAGATCGAGTATAAACTGCTCACGGCTGTTACGGGCAGCCACCATCGCCGATTGTCCTGTACCGGCGGTCTTATAAGCTGTCAGCGCTTTGCGGTCAACCTTGCCGTTTGGCGTCATGGGCAAACTGTCGAGTTGTATGAACAGCTGTGGTATCATGTATTCGGGCAAATGTTCCGTCAGTGTCTGGCGTAACATCTCGGGTGCTATGCCATAATCTGCGCAATAGAACCCCACAAGAAATTGTGCTTTGCCGCTATTTTGAATCACAACGGTGGCATCGGTGACACCTGGATATTCGCGAATTCTGTTCTCTATCTCACCCAACTCTATGCGGAAACCACGCAACTTAGCCTGACTGTCGATGCGTCCCAGGTACTCCAGTTGGTCTTCTTCGTTCCAACGAACCAAATCCCCCGTACGATACATGAGTTTGCCAGGCATGAACGGGCTGGGAAGGAACTTCTCTGCCGTCAGTTCGGGTTGATGCCAATAACCTCGTGATAACTGATTTCCTAACAGGCAGAGCTCACCAGCTACACCGCGTGGCACCAGACGACCTGCTGTATCGACTACTGCGGAGATCGTGTTTGGTGCAGGACGACCGATAGGGATGTTGTCATAGATGCGATTCTGATCTATCTGGAAATACGATGAACATACGGTGAACTCGGTGGGGCCATAGCAGTTGAAAAGCTGCAAGCCTGAGGGTTTGAAACTGTTGAGTTTCTCGCCGCCCAGCATCAGGAAACGGAGAGGCAGGTCATTTTGCATCTGCATGGCCATACCCAACTGGGTTGTCAGCAGCATACCGGTAATCTTATTTTCTACGATATAATGGAAAATGCCCTTAAGGTCTTGTTGTAGCGAAGTCGGTAGGATGTGGAGGGTGGCACCACACATGAGTGGTGGAAAAAGGTCGAAGACGGAACCGTCGAAACTGAAGTTCGTATGGACTGCAACTTGATCACCAACCTTCAGTTGTTCTGTCTTCAGTAACCATTGAAGGAAATTGAGTAAACCTCTGTGTTCAACCATAACACCTTTGGGGAGTCCTGTTGAACCTGAGGTGTAGATCATATAGGCCAAAGACGAAGGTTGGCTGTCATTCATGGGCGTGTTGCTGACAGAGAAGTCGACATCGTCGATAAAGATAATCGTCTTGACGTTGAAGTCTCTTTCGCTTCTTTTATTCGCCAGTATCTTTCTTGTCGTTACTAAAATGTCGGCCTGAGAGTCGTCGAGCATATACTTCAAACGGCTGAAGGGATAATTGTAGTCTAATGGAATATAGGCTCCTCCGGCCTTGAAGACAGCCAGGACAGCGGTCATGAAGCAGATGCGACGCGGTAGCATCAGTCCGACAAACGTATCAGTAGTGACCTGGGCGTTGCGCAGAACGGCAGCCAAGATGTCTGACTGACGATTCAATTCCGCATACGTGATTGACGTATCCTTGTCGACAATAGCTGTTGCATCAGGTGTACGTTCCGCCTGTTTCACAAACAGATCCGTGAAGGTCTGAGTGGTGTCATAGTCCAAAAACTCTCCCGTACCCAATGAAATCAGGTCTGCTTGTTCGTCAGCAGAAATCAAGGGCAGAACAGACAGGGGCTTGTCATCGACGGCTGCCTCTATGAAATCGTGAAGCAACTGACGGTAACATTTCATCATGCGTGCAATGAATAACTGAGAATAGACATTGGCTTGGTATTCAGTAACGAGCTTAAGTCTATCGTCCTGACGGAACAACTGCATGACCAGCATCTCGCCGGTGGCATTCTCCATAATGGGTAGCTGACGATACGGTTGCCCGCCAATAGTGTCGGATGATATCAGGTCGCCCTGCCAGGCATACAGCACGCGACTGTTTACACAGCTGTTCAGCGCATTCAATTCGCTAAAAGAGTAAAGGTCGTTGCTCATACTGCCCAACAGCTGCTGCTTGACAGCCTGAAGCAAATCACGAACAGAAAAATGTTGTTGCCAAAACACATGCACAGGCAAGGTCTTTACCAACATACCGACAGTACGTGTGGTTCTGATGTCCTTACGACCATTATAGATTGTGGCAAAGAGAGACTCCTGAGCATGGGAATAGACACCCAACAGATAACCAAATACGGTCGTAGTCAATACATTAGGCGTAACCCCCATCTGACGGCAGGCTTCTTCCAGCTCCTGTAGACGAATGTCCAAAAATAGGTCTTCCTCAGCGTAAACAACAGTCTCTTTACGTTGGTCGGCTTCAGGCAGAGATACAACATCGAGCTTACCGAATTGTTCTTTGTTCCATAGAGCTGCCTGCTGGTAGGCCTCAGACCGGCGTATCATCTCTTCTTCCTGAGCGACCTCAAAACCACTCCACTTCTCCGACTCTAACGGCTGCCCGTCGTAGGCCTGGTTCAGGTCGTCCATGAGTACCTCAAAAGAATAGCCGTCGAATATGATATGGTGGAAATCCATGAAGAGATAGGCTGCAGATGGCGTACTGAACAGACGAATGCGGAACAAACGGTCTGCCAGCAGATAGAACGGCTGCATCAGTTGAGGGCGCAACTGTTCAAAGTCGGTATCGCTCATGACCTCGATCTCTTGCTGATAAGGCTCATCGTCATTGCGACGTTGACGGGGATTACCTTTGCTGTCAACGAACAGACGGGTCTTGACAAACGGATGAATGTCGACCATCGCCTCGCAGGCTTTAGCCAAACGAGACAGATCTACGCCGTTGCCCAGTTGGAACAGCATACCATTGTTATAGACTACCTCTCCCTGTCGCGCCATACAGGCGGCAAAGATACCCAACTGTGTTTGACTCAAAGGATAGTCGTTTAGCCGTTCTGTCTGAAAAGACTCTGCTTCAGTGTAGGCGATGGCAATCTTATGTGGTGTGCGATGCTGATAAATAAGTCGCGCACTCAGGGGGCGGTTGGGGCAGAGCGTCTGCACTTGTATGACGCGGATGCTGTCACCGCCCAAATGGAAAAAATCATCGTGGATACCGATAGGCTTAATACCAAGTGCTTTCTCGAAAGCTTCGCAGATGGCCTGTTCCGTCTCGTTTTGGGGAGCAACATAGGGCTGACGCTCTATTATAGTTGCATCGCCAATGGGAGATACCAGTGCCTTGCGGTCAATTTTCCTGTTTATATTCAAAGGGAAACTCTCCATCTTCACGTAATAAGATGGAATCATATAGTCAGGCAACTTCGTGGTCAGATAGTTGCGAATTCCCTGTTCGGTAATATTGAGGGATGAGATATAATAGGCACAGAGATACTGACGACCTGTAGAAGACGTAAAACCTTTGACGACAGCCTTTTCTATACCATTCATCTTTTGAAGGACGATCTCCACTTCACCTGGCTCCACACGTTGACCATTGATTTTGACCATCCAGTCTTTTCGATTCACATAAACCAAATTTCCATCGGGTAGTTGGCGCACGATGTCGCCTGTGTGGAGCCATCCTCCTTGATAGAGTTGAACTGTTAGTTCTGGATTCTTATAGTAGCCAAGAGTCAGGTTCCCTTTCATGCAAAGTTCGCCTTCCTCGGCTTCCTGTCCGTTCTCGTTGAGGATGCAATACTTTACGTGTGCGGCAGGCTTTCCAATGGGCGTGTTCTCGTAGGGCTTGTCGACCACGAAGGTGGCTCCTGCTCCGCAGGTCTCCGTTTGTCCGTAGTGATTAATGAGGGTGAAGTCCCCAGGATAAATGTTCGACAGACGTTCTGCTCCTGTCATCACCAGTTTTAAAGCTGCAGACTTACTGTGGAAATGAGTCAGCAAGGATGGAGGGAGAAACGTGAACTCTACATTCTGTTCAGCCAGGAATTGTTCAAGTTGATGGATGTCCCTGACAACAGAGTTGGGTATAATGGTGAGTGTACCACCTCTGAATAATACGCAGAATACAGACCGGCTGGCAATATAATAAAAAGGAGTAGTGACCCCCATTATAGACAAATGCATATCTTCTAACAATTTGTCTAAAGGCACTTCTCCTCCGAAAGCCTTGAACGAATGAAGGACACCCTTGGGATTGCCTGTGCTGCCCGAAGTGTAAAACAGGGCATTTACGTCGTTTTCCTCAGGAATATTGAAATGGGTGGCAGGAGGTGTTGTAGCAATCTCTTTCATAACAGCCTCGTCAATGACAAGAGGAGCCTCACAATGGGCCACGATATAATCGATACGTTCCTGAGGAAACTGATTACTCATTGGCACTGTCGCATGACCAGAAAGCCAGACACCAATTTCCGAAGCCAAATAGTCCATGCTTGTAGGCAAGCATACGGGAATAAAAGAATGCGGGGTTAGCTCGCGTGACTGAAGATAGCCGGCAACACGTAGAGTCATGGTAAAGAAATCTCCATAGGTAGTCTGTCGCTGACCATCTTGGTCGATGACAGCAATCTTTTCGTGATTCTTTTTGAAAGATTCAATCAGCCTACAGATAAATCGGGCTTTACTCATGTTTTCTTAATAGGAATAGAAATAGTGAAACATGTGCCCTGTCCAAGCGTTGACTCGAAGGTAAGTTTTCCACCATGTTTGTTCTCAATGATATCGCGGGTGATGGCCATGCCTAATCCCGTGCCTTGTCCGATAGGCTTGGTAGTGAAGAAGTTTTCAAACAAGCGCTGTTTGACATCTTCAGACATTCCTTCACCGTTGTCGGCCATTGTGATGATGAGATTTCCATCCATTGCTTCTATGCCGACGCTGACTTCCGGTTTGTAGCTCTCATCGGCTGTCTGGGATTTCTTCCATACAGCGTAACAGGCGTTATTCATGAGGTTCAGAATGGCACGGCTCATGTCTTGTGGAATTACCATAATCTGGGGCAGTCCTTCCTGATAGTGCTCATGGATGCTCATGTTGAAGTCCTTGCTGTTGGCTCGCATGGCGTGATACGACAGCCACACATATTCCTTGACAAGCTTTGGGAGATCGGTCGGCAGGAATTCATTCTCCTTTCCTCTTGAGACAAGCAGGATACCGCGGATAATGCTGATGGCCCGCTCGCCATGCTCTACAATCTTAGCCATGTTCTCCTTCAAGTCGGCTACGATATCTTCAATATCCTCACGATCATCCTCAGGCAACTTGTCCTCATTGTCTTCCACAATCTCCGTCAGGTCTTTCAGCAGTTTGTCGGATATCTTGCTGAAGTTGATGACGAAATTCAGCGGATTCTGGATTTCGTGGGCGATGCCGGCACTGAGCATACCTAACGATGCCAGTTTCTCTTGCTTTTGCAGTTGCTCTTTGAGTTGTTCTACTTGTTTCTCCATAAGCTTAAACTGTTAGTGCGGGTAATGTGATGATAAACTCACTATATTCGTCTTTCACCGATTTTACACTGATGTCGCCCCCGTGGTTCTGAATGATCTCACGGCTGAGGTACAGGCCTACGCCAGAGGCCTCGCCAGTGGGCTTCGTGGTGAAGAAGGGGTCGAAAACCTTGTTGATGATGGTCTCTTCTATACCGATTCCATTGTCATAGACACTCAGCTGGACACAATCGCCGACTGCTTTGGCTGTCAGTCTGACCTCTGGTTGGAATTTCACGCGCTGCACTTTCTTGATAAGTGCATAGATGGAGTTACCCAACATACTCATCAGCGTCTTGCTCAACTGTTCGGCATTACCATTGATAGGCAGTTCGCCCGTCGGTAAATCAAAGGAAACCTGAATTTGGTGTTCGTCAATATCCTTGGCGAAATAAGTCCTTATCATCTCCTCGTCTTGTCTGAGCACTCTTGCCAGATCCATCTTGACAATACCGCCGCTGCGGTCTTTCAGCATTTCCTCCATCGCCTTCAGGGTGCGAGTGGTGTTCTGTCCGTGCTCGCCTACTTTCTGCAGGTTGCCCTGAAGCATGCCCAACACATCGATGGTGTCTTCGTAGTTCTCTGAATCCATATTGTCCTTGTCGTCCTCGATGTTGGCCTCAATGTCTTTCACGAGTCCTTCAGAGAGCTTGGCGAAGTTGTTGATGTAGTTCAGCGGGTTCAGGATGCGGTCGATGAGTCCTTGTGTCAGTTTACCTACAGTGGCCATCTTCTCCTGACGAATCAGTTCGTTCTGGGCCTCACCCAGTTCATGAAGGGCTGTCTCCAGACTTTTTGACTTCTCTTCAATCTCGTCTTTCTGCTTCACCACCTCTGCCGTACGGTCCTGTACAATTCGCTCCAGCCGCATCTTATCCTTCTCGAGTCTCCGTAGTCTTAGCTGTACGAAGGCATAGACCAGTGCTGCCAGAACGAGGGCATACAACAGATACATATACCATTGTCTGTAGAAGGGTGGAGTGATGTAGAACCGTATGCTGACGATTTCCGACTGTCGGTTCATGGCATCCCGTGCCTGAACGCTGAAACTGTGCGAGCCGTCGGGCACATTGGTGAAACTGGCGTGGGTGTTGACAGACCAGGTGCTCCATTTACCATTGTCCATCCGGTACCTGTACAATGACTTACCTACGATGGGCGTATAGGTGAGCGAATAGGTGAACGACAGGTTGTTCTCAGAATGGTTCAGGTCTGACAGCACCTCCGGCATGGTACCGAAACCGCCCCAGAGTACACTGTCGCTGTTTAATACGACTGAACGGATATGAAGTTGTGGCTTGATATCCAGCATCGGGTCTTTCGCCTGGGTGTCGATGACAGTCACGCCATTGTCGCTTCCCAACCAAATCTGGTTGTCCTGGATATAGAGTGTACGGACGATAGTCTCATGTATGGGGAACAGCAGTTGATCCATATCTGTCAGCCGCTTGCCGTCCTTCCAGCGGTAGAGGTTCTTTCCCTCATTGTCCGTCAGCCAGGTAACGTCTTTCTCGTCGGTATAGGAGAAGAGCGGGTAGGGGAATGGCTTCGTGTCTTCTACACTGACCACCTTCACTTCCTGACCTGTTACGACGAATGTCGACATCGTTTCAGTCTTGCTTTTGATACGGTAATGGCTGAACAGTTTGGCATCGGTTTTCTTGTACCACACCTCTCCGTAAAGACTTTGCAGCCAGATAGTTCCATTGTTGTCCTTAAAGATTTTCCTGACATTCTCCAGACCAGACACTTTCCGCTTTCCCTGACCGTTGGGCCCCATCAGGTATACACCGTTCTGCTCACCGCAATAGATGTCCTGTCCGTCTTCCAAAAGAGCCGTTGCCGTACGTATCGACAGTTGTTTTGACTGGCCGTTGGGCAAGATTCTGAATACACCTTCTGCGGTGGCAGCCAACAGTCCTCCCTGGCTGCTCTTCTTCATATCCCAGCAGGCATATTTCACACTCGTCACATGTTCAAACTGCCGTCCGTTAAGTCTGAACAGACCGTCATCAGTACCGACATACATCGTACCGTCAACTTTCAGTATCGACAGCACCTCGCCGGTGAGTCCTTCATAATGCGTGAACCTTGAATAGGCCGAAGGCACCTGCATCGAGAAAACGCCCTTCGCAGTGGTACCCCAGAGTTGTCCGCGCTCGTTATAGGCAGTATACGTTACGTTATTCGAACAGAGTCCGTTCTTGTCGGTGATATAAAAGCTTTTGCCGGTGTTCTCGTCGGCTATCTGCATACCATTGTTCTTGCGGATGATTGCCGACAGACCGTTGTCCAACTCCTCCGTCTCCACGGTATCGTTCTTGACCAGTTCCGCCCCTTCATTATCCAATGCATTGATGTCTATCACATCCATCATACCGATTCTTACTCGATTCTTGTCGATGGACTTCATCAATGTCACCTTGTTGCCGTCGACCTCATAGATGGAGCCGTTGTTGACGAAAAACATCAACTTTCCGCCCTGCTCATAGATTTCCGTCACTTCACCCCTGAACAGTTCCGGTTTGCCAACTCTCGTGAGGGCCAGTTCACCGTTTTCTTTCGTCATAATTCTGCCGAAATAGTTGTAGCCACCCACCCAGATTGTATTTGAAGTGGATCTGTAAACAACGGTAACGCGCGTGATGCCCGGTGTGCGGATGATACGCCATTGGGCATGGTCGTAGTACATCAGTCCCTCAAAGTTAGCCACAAAGATGTTGCCGTTCTCATCGATGTCTATGTCGTAGTTGTTATTGTTACCGTGATACTCCTCTGCGGTGTAGTTACGGATATAGGGGATACCCTGGGCGTGGGCAGTGGATGCAGTGAAGAGTGAACAGTGAATAGTGAACAGTACTGTCAGCATGCTCACCAACCATCTCACATTATTATAATTAATTCCTTTCATCATGACTATTCACGCTTCACTATATAAACTTCTCGTACGGCACATTCTGCCCGATGAAGTAGTTCCATTCTTCCGTTGTCAGGTTACGCTTGAGTTTCTTCTTCATAGCGTCCACCATCTTGTTGATGCTGATGTTCACCGCGGTCAGGTTGCCTTTCGCATCACACATCCAGAACGTCTCTTTTGTGGAGTCGAGCTGGAAGTTCATAATCCAATTGTTGGTCTGCCACAGCTTCATGGGCTCAATCTTCTCGTTATCACAGATCCACAGGTTCACACTACCATCGTAACTCGACGAGTAGAGACGCCTGCCATTCATCTTCATCTTTGAGATGCGCGACTGGTGGCCCACCAGTTTCTGCAGCTTCCCGTTTTTGTCTTTCAGCCAGATGGTACCGTCTATCATGCCATAGGCCTCCATACCGGTATTTTTCGATTCACAGTAGGCTGTCACTTTGCCTTCCACAGGCACATCCTCTGTAGTGATGTCGGTTAAGCCCGACACCTGATGCATCTTTCCCTGATCATCGAACAGCAGCGGCAGGTTGTTCTTGCGCGATCCCATGGTAAACTTGAAGGGCAGTTGCTTGACGCTTGTCACGATGCTGCGCTTTAGGTCAACCAAGCCGATGCTCGTTTCCCCGATAATCAAAAGGGTATTCTCGTTGATATCGTGTACCCGCAACGGGTGGACGATGTTTTCCAGCATAATCACCTTCGGTGTCATGGTTTCCTTGTTAATGACCACCAATTGTCCTATTCGGCTGACGGCATAGATGTTACCCGTGCTCTTGACGACAATCACGTCGCGGAAGTCGAATTCCGGATTGTTAAAGAGGGTGGTTGTCTTCAATTGATTGCCTTGGCGCTCGCTCAAAAGGATTTCACCGTAGTTGCTGACGCTGACTATTTTGTTATCATCACCAGGTATATACTCCAGATTGGTGACGGCACCAGTATGTTCCGACCAGACATTGACACTCTGGCTCGACCGCATCAGCGACTCAAGAACTGCTGGATAGTAGATGTCGCCCCCGTAGCGCTGGGTATAAAGATAGGAAGCGTAGCTCAGCAGGTCGGATATCTCGGTATTGCCTGCCTGATACTGAATCGTGGAGATAGAGCCTAAGGAACGTCCAAGGGCGATGTAGCTCAGTGTGTCGGCCGTGCGCTTTGAGAACTCAGCCTGGATGCGCTGGTGCTCGGCCATCTGTCGCTGGGCTTCCGCCACTTCCGATGCCTCGAGGGCTTTCTTCTCTGAGGCGACGGCGTTCTGCTCGGCGATGAGAGCATTCTGTCGCTCCACTTCTGAGCGCTGTCGCATCTCATTGGCGATGCGTGTCTGTTGCAGGGCTTCCTCACGCTGCTCGTCGGAGATCTCGCGTTGCTCGTTGGCAATCTCCTCCATCTGGGCACTCACGCTTCTGACGATGGCAGAACGCATCTCCTGTTTCTGCAAAGCGATTAACTGCTGCTCCAGGTCCTTCACTTTACGATGCTCCCTCTGCCAGCCTACCAAGCCGACAGCCGTCGCGCCACAAAGCACAACCCCCGCAATACCCGTTATAATCGTCTCCTTCTTCAAACCGTAAACTGTAAACCGTAAACTGTAAACTATAAACTCTAAACTGTAAACTATAAACTGTAAACTCTAAACCCTCTTCAGTGCCAGCAGGGTGATGTCGTCACTCTGTTCTGCACCATCGGCATAGGTCTTGACGTCGGCCTTGATGGTGTCAATGATCTGCTGACAGGTCTGCCCTGCCACCTTCTTCAATGACTGCTCAAGACGCATCTCCTGGAACTCCTCCTCAGCGGGGTTGATAGCTTCCGTCACACCGTCGGTGTAGAGCAGCAGGGTATCGCCTTGCTCTAGCTGGAGCGTAGCCTCTGTATACTCGAAATCGCCGAAAATACCGATGGCCATGTTGCCCGAGACGGGGAACCTCTCCAGACTACCGTCCTGCTTCAGTACGTAGGGCGGGTTGTGGCCGGCATTGGTATATCTGATCTCGCCGGTCTTGATGTTGTAGATACCGTAGAACACGGTCACGAACATATTGTTGACCGACTCTTTCTCCAACAACGTGTTGCTGTAGTTGATGCATTCCGACGGACTAACGCCGCGGATGCCTGTGGCACGAATCAAGGTGCGGCTCACGGCCATGAAGATGGCGGCGGGCACGCCCTTGCCACTGACATCGGCTATCACGAAACCGATGCGATCGTCGTCGATGCGGAAGAAATCATAGAAGTCGCCACCCACATCCTTGGCCGCGTTCATCGAGGCGGCAATGTCGAGCTTATCGACACACTCGGGGAACGGGGGGAAGATACGCGGCAGGATGGCCTGCTGGATCTCACGGGCCACAGCCAGGTCGCCCTTGATCGACTCCAGCTGGTTGTGCTCCTTCTGCATCGTCTTGATATAACCGATCTGCTCGATGGCCTTCTCGATGGTCACGCTCAGGTCGTCGAGGTCGATGGGCTTCGTGGCGAAGTCGAAGGCACCGTTGTTCATCGCCTGACGGATGTTACCCATATCACCGTAAGCAGATACCATAATACACTTCAGGGCGGGGTTCTGCATCTCGTTGACTTTGGTCAACAGCGTCAGACCGTCCATCTCGGGCATGTTGATATCACTGAGGATGATATCGATGTCTTTTTCCTTCAGGAGCATGGTCAGTGCCTCCAGTCCGTTGTGGGCAAATTTGAACTCATATTCTCCTTTTCTGATTTTCCTTCTGAAATACTGAGTCAACAGTAATTCGAGGTCCATCTCATCGTCTACACTTAGTATCTTTACTGGCATATTACTGGTTTTATTTGAATTATTTTGCAAAGATAGCACAAAAGTTTTAAATCACCAAATTTTCTTGAAGGAAATGACAAAAATGTCACGCTGGGGACAGGAACTGCTGTGACATTGATGAGTGGAATGTCACAGCAGTTCCTGTCCCCAGCGTGACATTTGGTTACTTCGGCTGTAGATCAGCATACTCATGGGCGACGTCCGGGATGCAGGGGCAATCCTTCTCTGGGTTCAGGTCGTGGTGGCCCACGATCAATGCACGCGGATAGCGGCGGTGAAGGTCCTCTAAAAGTCGCCGGAGTGATGCTTTCTGCTCAGCCGTACGGGTGTCGGCGGGTTGACCGCGGATGTCATACCCGCCCTCGTAGCAGACACCGATCGAGTGGGCGTTGTGGTTCACGCAGTGGGCACCTACCATCCACTCAGGACGGCCTGGCTCTATCGTTCCGTCTCGTCGGATCACGTAGTGGTAGCCGATACCGAGCTTCCAGCCCTGCTTGCGATGCCACGTATCTATCTGAGCAGCCGAACTCGTCTGGTCGGGCCTCACTGCAGAACAGTGTACAATAATTAACGTAATAACTCTCATCTCTCAACTCTCATCTCTAAACTCTAAACTCTCAACTCTAAACTAAATCGTGCAACTAACGGCACCCAGTGCAGTCAGTATCGCCGTCGCGATCGATGCGATAATCTGCACCACAAACTTAGCAGCTTCCTTCTTCGTCATAACTCAAACATCAAATAAAAGATTCACAATTTGTTTTTCTACCACAGATTTCACAGATTACACAGATTTTCTGATTATACAGATTAATTTTGATTATTGCAGCTCAAGCTGCGGATGGCCTGCCGCATGGAATCTGAAAA
>JAEEGG010013059.1_pt1 | contig 17823 bp, 19 predicted proteins | sample 9134161 | NCBI WGS metagenome assembly JAEEGG01 (sample SAMN16246543, study PRJNA631951) | gut metagenome | biome: gut microbiome; feature: rumen; material: CR-attached | host: Bos | place: Iran: Karaj | collected 2018-10 | reverse complement strand
TTTAGCGGCCACGCCGCGATTCTATTTTGATGACACAGATTCCCTGCGGCGCAGCTAATCTGTGAAATCAAGATGAAATCAGTGAAATAGCGACAACCATGCGCAGCAAAAATCTGTGAAATCTGTGGTAAAAACTAAGAAAATAATTATAACAATTACGGGTCAATTACGGTAATTACGGTAATTCGTTTCCAATAACAAGAGCATTAAGCAAAGTTTTTTTGGAACAAATTTTTCCTTCATTTTCCCTCAATTTTCCCCAATTTGTGTTCATACACTAATTTTGGAAAATCTACTCCACTAATTATGTAGAAGTTCTTTTCTTCATTTTCCCACCATTTTCCCCAATTTGTGTTCGTACGCTAATTGTGGAAAATCTAATCCACTAATTATGGAAAAGTTTTTTCCTTCATTTTCCCTCTATTTTCCCCAATTTGTGTTCATACACTAATCATGGAAAATCTACTTCCGCCATTTTCCCCGATTAGTGTTCGGTGAGGTAGTTATTAATCTGTTCTTTCAAGGGCTTCAAGTCATTGACAACCACGTTCCATAGCATATCTTTTCTCACTTGATAATACCCATGAACTATATGATGACGCATACCTTCTATCTGTCGCCAAGGGGTGCCAGGGTGGGCATCCTTGAACTCTTTTGTAAGCATATACGATGCCTCACCGATAATCATAGTGTAGTATGAAACGGCAGCGAAAAGGATGGAATCGCTGTCGAACTCCTCGAAAGTGATGCCAGAAGCAGCTTGTTCAATTTTGTTGATCTGCTCAAGTATATGTTCTAGACGGTTCTTGTCTCTAAGCGCCTCTCTCATATATCAATTGTTTGTCGCGTTCAGCTGTGTCTTGTGCAAAAGGCAACAAAGCCCCCTCAGGAACCAGATCGACTTCACGCCCCAGGATGTCGCGCAAGTCCATGTACATTCCTCCTAAGGTGAACAAACTGAATTGCTGTGACATGTCAGGCACGAAAAGTATATCCACATCCGAATCTTCCTGCTCCTCACCTCGGGCAAAGGAGCCAAAGAGCCACGCCTTCAAGACGGGCTGCGTCTTAAAGTACTCGGCAATCTGCTGCGCCATCCTTGCCGTGGCGGGCGACTGCATAGGGGGCGGGACTTGTTTGTTCATAGCTTCTCCTCCTCGGGTTTGCGCAACAAAGTTACAAATTATTCTTGTAACGGCCAAACATCTGACATATTTTAACAAAAAATCCCGGCCAGTACGGCTGTTCACTAATTATGGAAAAGACGATTCGCTAATTGCGGATAAATTTACTATTTGACAATTTACTATTTACTATTTTACTATTTACCATTTGGTTGGCGCATCAGCCGCTAACTCCTAACTAAGAAAAAAATATAATAATTACGGGTCAATTACGGTAATTACGGTAATTCGTTTCCAACTAAGCTAAGTTTTTTTTTGAAACAAATTATTATAATTAATATAATTCCGTAATTTTTAGGGGACGATATAGCAGTCGGCACAGGAATCCTTCTCCGGCGGTAGCCGCTCAACTCAAGGGCTGGGTTCAAGAGGGGGCATGCGGTTCCCTCTCCGGCGGTAGCAGCTCCCCTCCCCTCAAGGGGAGGGGTAGGGGTGGGGTCTCTAACTTTTTCCGCCGAGAAAACACAGACGATAACAAATTCGCTGAGGATATTACAGACCCCACCCCTGCCCCTCCCCTTGATGGGAGGGGAAAGGCTACGGGTAGGCGACCGAAGGTCGGGAATGTGGCTGCCGCCGGAGAAGATGCCCTGTGACAACTGCTATATCGTTGCCATAATTTATTGTTCGCACGCGTGATAGAAATGCTGCAAAAACAGTCGTTTTTTACAAATATAAAGCCGATTTTTACATTTGTTAGCGTATCTATACCTGCCTTGGTTTCCGCAGTTCTTTGGCATTAGCACCAGTTTCCCCAAAACTTTTTCACCATTTCGCAAGGTGAGACGTTTTCATTAATAAATATATATATTGTAATATATATATTTATTAAAGTATATCTTCGCTAATCCTACACCCGGATGAGCCAGCGCAGAGGTGCAAAAGGGTAGGAAAGTTTTGGGGAAAATGGTGCTAAAAATAAGGTAACAATATAGCAGTTGACCTGAATTTGCTTCTCCGGATGGCACATTCTTGCGTCCCTTTGGTAGCAAGCGACCGGAGGTCGAGCGCCCGACCTGCGGTCGCCTACCCGTAGCCTTCCCCCTCCCCTTAAGGGGAGGGGGAAGGACTACCGCCGGAGAAGAGTTCCTGGGTCAACTGCTATATCATTGCCTGTCTTTATTAGAACTGTGGTTGGAAAGACCCTAAAAGGGTCTTTTCATCCGCAAGAAAACTGCTGTCTTATGAGTTAAATAAAGTTAAATATCCTTGTAGAGTTTTGAGGAATTTTGTAACTTTGTATCGTGATTCAAGGGGCTATTCCGGAGAGCCGTATGAGACACAAGAGAGAGAAATTAACCTTAGTAATTAACCCGTAAACTGAAAAACACACTATGTTGTACATCAACCTTTACAAGAACAAGAACCAGAACTCCGCTCAGTTCGGACGCGTCTACGGTCGCGTGAAGAACGCCGACCCCATTGGAGTAGCAGAACTCGCCAAGCACATGAGCGACCACAACACCCCCTATTCTCAGGGCGTCATCAAGGGCATCCTCACCGACATGGTCTCCTGCATCAAGGAGCTGATTCTGCTCGGCCAGCCCGTGAAACTGGGCGACCTCGGTATCTTCTCCGCTCAGGTGACTAGCAGCTCCAGCGCCGACGCTGCCCACTTCGAGCTGGGCAAGCACATCAAGAACGTGCGCCTGCTCTGCAAGGCCACCGGCGAGATTCGTCAGGCCAAGCTGACCGCCGAGGGAATCTTGGGCTTCACCGACCTCGCGCAGAAGATTATCAGCGGCGAAGCTGTCCTGTCGAACGAGAAGGGCAAGTACCTCGCCGGAGGTGAGTAAGGAGGAATTTATGGGAATTTATGGGAAGTTATGAGGAGTTATAGGTCAATAGACTTTGCCTCTGCAACCCAGCGAAAATACTAACGACCCATGACTTCCCATAACTCCTCATAACTTCTTATAACTTCCTAAAGAAAGAAAGCTATGAAGTTCTTTGACAAATTGGGCGAGAAGGTCTGGAACCTCATCAAGAAGAAAGCCGTTGAGGTCATCGTCGCGATGCTGACTGCCGCCATCACTGCACTTACCACCACCAGTTGTATGGGCCACGGGCCTATCAGCTTTTGAAAATGAGAAATTGAGAAAATGAGAAAATGAGAAATGAAGACAATGTGAAAATGAGAAATTCCCTGTCGAAAACGCGTCCGGCAGGGAATTTCTCATTTTCTCATTTTCTCATTTTCTAATTTTTTTGCACACTCCTGCTGCATGTGTGCATAGCTAGGTATACCTAAGGTGTATTTTAGGTGTGAAATCTCTCAAAACCCCCGTATATACGGGTGTTTTGCGTTATCCTCATTTTCCTCATTTTCCTCATTAGTGTTTTCTGTGTTTAAGTATTTTTCCAAACGGCTTTCGTATTTTTCAATCATCACTTTTCCCCGGCCAATTGTGGTAAATCCTTATGCTCTGCCCTGCTTCTGTCTATTTTTTCTTTTTCAGCTTTTTCAGTCGTCGGCGGGCGTCGTTGGCCTCGGGGTAGACCTCCAGGGCTTTCTCGTAGTTGCGGATGGCGGCATCGGTCATGTGTTCGTGCTCGCACTCCTTGCCCATGAGCGTGTATTCGGCAGCCAGGCGGCGCAGCTTTTCGTCGGTCTGCTGCTGCTGTGCCTTGAGGGCTTCTATCTCTTCCTTCTGGCGGTTGATGACCTGCAGCTTATGGCGGATGTACCTCTTGGCGAGGGGCTTCTCTATGTCGTAGCGGGAGTGGATGGCGAGCAGGAAATGGTCGAGGAACTGCTGGAAGTCGCCTCGGTCGAAAGCGTGGATGGCGTCGCGGTACTGGCGGTCGGCCTTTCCCTCCTGCATGGCCTGGCTGATGGCAGCCTGGTCGTTGTAGCGGCGTGCGAACTGCACCACCTCTCCGCGCACGAAGATGTCCTGCCGCCGGATGGGTGCAGTGAGTACGATGCCCTCGAGCGAGGTGCAGCGGGAGAGGGCGACGTAGGTCTGTCCGCCGGCGAAGGCACCGCCCGTGAAGTCGATGTTGACCTGGCTGAAGGTGAGACCCTGGCTCTTGTGCACGGTGATGGCCCAGGCCAGGCGCAGGGGGAACTGTGTGTAGGTGCCCAGCAGCTGCTCCTCTATCTTCTGCTCCTTCTCGTTGAACACGTAGCGCATGTTCTCCCACACCTCACGCTCGACGTCGAAGTCCACACCGTCTTCTGTCTGCACGGTGATGGTGCCCTCCTCCTCGTCGAGGCCGGTGATGATGCCCAGGGTGCCGTTGACCCAGCGCTTGTCTTTGTCGTTCTTGATGAAGATGACCTGTGCACCGGGCTTCACCTGCAGCTCGATGGGCGTGGGGAACGACTGCTCGGGGAAGTCGCCTTTCGTCCATCCCTGGAACAGGGTGGGGGAGCCGGGCAGGGCGGCCAGCTGCTGCTCGTTGATGTAGTCTACGGTGTCGCGGCGGGTGGCGAGGGTGATTCTTAGTTGAGAACTGAGAACTGAAAGTTGAGAGGTAGCTGCCGCGTTTATCGTTAATCTTGTATTCAGCGCCGCGATGTCCTTGTCTGTGGCCTGGTTCTGGCGGATGCGGTCGAGCATGGCGACGAAGTAGGGATCGCGCTGTCGGTAGACCTTGCGCAGCTCGATGCTGACGAGCTGCATCTGCTGCCACACCTTCGCGTTGAAGAAATAGGCGCTCTGGTAGAAGGGGCGCAGCAGCTGGCGGTCTTCCTCCTTGAGCACCGGCTCCAGCTGATAGATGTCGCCCACGAGGAGCATCTGCTTGCCGCCGAAGGGCTCGTAGTTGCGGGTGTAGATGCGGAGCACCTTGTCGATGAAGTCGATGATATCGGCCCGCACCATGGATATCTCGTCGATGATGATGAGTTCCAGCTCGCGCAGCAGGCGGCGCTGGGCGCTGGTATATTTCAGCGAGTGCCTGATGTGGCGGCGGTCGTAGCGCACGTCGTTGGGCAGCAGGGGGTGAAAAGGCAGCTTGAAGAAGCTGTGCAGCGTCTGCCCGCCGGCATTGATGGCGGCGATGCCCGTGGGGGCGAGGACGACGCACTTCTTCTTCGTATGCCCTACGACATAGCGCAGGAAGGTGCTCTTGCCGGTGCCGGCTTTCCCCGTGAGGAAGAGCGAGCGGCGGGTGAAGTCGACCAGCTGGAGGGCGTCCTGCCACTCCTTGTTGTCGAGGTCCAGCTCCTGGTCGTTCATTCTTCAGCCCCTCCTGTGGCTTCCGGGAGAACTTCCGCAGCCCTGTTGTCAGGCTCTACTCCTTCGGCCCCTTCGGGTGGTGACGGCAGCGCCTCGTCGCCCTCGGTGTTGCCTGGTGCCAGCTCGTTGATGATGACCTGGTCGTCGTCGAGGGCACCGAGGTCGTCGGGGTCGAAGACTATGATGCTGTCGATGGGGTTCACGTAGGCGCCGCTCTCATACTGGTTGGCGAGGATGGTGGAGTCTTTGCAGGCTTCGAACTTGGCATGGTAGTGGCTGAAGCGGCTGTCGTCGAAGACGGCCTTCAGGAAACGTCCGCAGATGGGCAGTGCCGTCTTGCCGCCCTGTCCCAGTGCGCCGGTGCGGAAGTGTATGGCGCGGTATTCGCCGCCTACCCATGCTCCGCACACCAGCCGGGGGCTGATGCCCACGAACCAGGCGTCGGAGTGGTTGTTCGACGTGCCTGTCTTTCCGCCGAAGTCGGTGTCGGTATGCTTGTCGATATATTGGCGCAGGCCCCAGCTGGTGCCGCTGAGCCCGCCCATGAGCATCTGCTGCATGAAGAAAGCGCTGCGATAGGGGATGGCATGGGGGTATGAGGCGTTGGACGGAGGGGGCAGCTCGTTGCCGTCGCGGTCGAGAATGCGTGTGACGAAGACCGGCTCGTGCATGCGCCCGTCGTCGACCACCGTGCAGTAGGCGTCGACCAGCTCCAGCAGGTTGACGTCGCTGGCACCCAAGGCCATTGATGGTACTTCCTCCAGGTGGCTCTTGATGCCCATGGCATGTGCGGTGCGGGCCACGTTGCTGATGCCCAGGTCGTCGCCCAGCTTGGCGGCGATGGTGTTCACGCTGTGTGAAAAGGCCGAGCGCAGCGTCATGCCGGCGCCCGACACGCTACCGTTGGCGTTGTGGGGTGTCCAGGTGCCTCCTATGCGGTAGTAGGTGTCGACGTAGACCTTGTTGGGCGTCATGCCCTGGTTCATGGCCTCGGTGTAGACGAAGAGCTTGAACGTGGAGCCGGGCTGCCGCTGGGCGGTCACCTTGTCGTAGTTCCAGGTGTTGAAGTCGATGTCGCCCACCCAGGCCTTCACATGGCCGGTGAGCGGCTCCATAGCCACGAAGCCGCAGTGCATGAAGCGAGTGATGTAGCGGAGGGAGTCCATGGTGCTCATCTGCTTCTTGACAGGGCCGTCGTAGCTGAACAGCTCCACTTCATGGGGCTGGTTGAGGTAATGCCACACGGAGTCGGGCTGGTCGGGGAAGCGCTCTTCCAGCTTCTTGAAGACGGGCAGGCGGCGGGCGATGTTCTCAATGAAGAGGGGTATTTCGCGGTATTGCTCGTCCTGCCAGGGGTTCATGCCGGCCCAGTGCTGGTTGAAGTTGTCCTGGATGATGCGCATCTGGTCGGTGGCGGCCTTCTCGGCATAGTGCTGCATGCGGGTGTCGAGGGTGGTGTAGATTTTCAGACCGTCGGTGTAGAGGTCTTTCTGCTGCTCCTCGCACCACTGGCGCAGGTGGTCCTGCAGGGCGCGGCGGAAATAGATGGCCTCGCCGTCGTAGTTGTTTTCCACGCTGTAGTCGAGCTTCACCGGCTCTGAGCAGATGGAGTCGTAGAGCTCCTGCGTGAGGTGGCCGTGGCGCAGCATGTTGGCCAGCACGATGTTGCGCCGGCGCATGGCGTTCTCAGGGTTGCGGCGGGGGTTGTAGGTGGTGGTGGCCTTGAGCATGCCCACGAGCACGGCGGCCTGTTCGGGGCGCAGGTCTTTGGGGTGGATGCCGAAGTAGGTCTTGCAGGCGGTCTTGATGCCGTAGGCATTCGAGCCGAAGTCCACGGTATTGGCGTACATGGTGAGGATTTCCTCTTTGGTGAAGTTCCACTCCAGCTTGGTGGCCGTCACCCACTCCTTGCTCTTCATGACGAGCATCTTCAGGCCGGGCAAGCGGCCGAGCACGCCGGTGGAATACTCGGTGCGGGTGCGGAAGAGGTTCTTGGCCAGCTGCTGGGTGATGGTCGACGCGCCTCGGGCATCGTGGTGCACCACGTAGTCTTTCAGTGCAGCGAAGAAGGCGGGAAAGTCGATGCCGCAGTGGTGGTAGAAGCGCTCGTCTTCCGTGTCGATGAGGGCATCCCAGAACACGGGGTTGACATCGTCGTACTTCACGGGCGTACGGTTCTCGTTGAAGAATTTCCCGATGAGCACGCCGTCGGCGCTGTAGACTTCCGATGCCTGGGCTGGCCGTGTGTTCCTGATGGTGTCCATGCTGGGGGAGCGGCCGAACAATCCCAGGAAGTTGATGTCGACGGCTCCGAGGTAGAGGAAGATACAAACGACGAGCGTGGCGAGAGCCGACAGCAGCTTGATGTACCACGGCCTACCCCTGAACAGGTTGAGATACCAACGAAAAGGTTTAATCAGTATCTTGTATATATCTGATAATGTGCTCTTTGTCATCTGGCGTAAACCATTTTATTTGAGTGTCTTTCTTAAACCAGGTCAGTTGCTTGCGGGCATAGCGGCGGGTGTTGCCCTTCATCCGCTCCACGGCCTCATCGAGTGTCCACGTGCCGTCGAGATGGCTGAACATTTCTTTATAGCCCACGGTGTTCAGGGCGTTCAGCCCGCGCTGGGGCAGCAGAAGGCGGGCCTCGTCGAGCAGGCCGTCGGCCATCATCTGGTCGACGCGCGTGTTGATGCGCTTGTAGAGTAGCTCGCGGGGCATGTTGAGCCCTATCTTCTTAATGCGGAACGGACGCTCGCGCCGGGTGTTGGTGCGGAAGGAGGTGTAGGTGTGTCCGGTGGCGTGGCATATCTCCAGTGCGTGAACCACGCGCCGTGGGTTGTGCCGGTCTACGATGCTGTAGTGCTCGGGGTCGAGACGCTGCAGCTCCTCGCAGAGCGCCTCCAGCCCCTCTTCGGCCAGGCGGCGTTTCATGGTGGCGCGTGTCTCGTCGTCGACGGTGGGAATGTCGTCGATGCCGTTGCACACTGCGTCGATATACATCATCGAGCCGCCCGCGAGAAGGGCGTAGTCGGACGTGAGGAACAATTCTTCCAGCAGGCGCATCACCTGCTGTTCATACATGGAGGCGCTGTAATAGTCGGTCAGGGAGAGGGTGCCCACAAAATAGTGGCGCACCCGCTGAAGCTCTTCTTCAGTGGGTGCGGCGGTTCCTATCTTCAGCTCACGGAATATCTGCCGGCTGTCGGCATTGATGACGGGGATGCCGAAGTGGCGGGCGATGTCCATACAGAGTGCTGTCTTGCCGACGGCTGTAGGTCCCGTGATGACTATCAACGTCTTACTCATTGTCAGCGTATGATGCCACGCTTCGAGGTCTCGATGAACGAGCAGATGTAATCCACCTCCTTCGAGTCGGGATACTTCGTCCTGGCCTCGGCAATGCCGTCCTTCAGGATGCCTTGGGCGTAGATGGTGCGGTAGGTGTCGTGGATCATCTCAATGGTCTCGTTGGTGAAGCCCCGGCGGCGCAGTCCGATGAGGTTGATGCCGGCAAAGCGGATGGGCTCCTTGCCGGCGATGATGAACGGGGGAATGTCCTGGCTGGTGCGGCTGCCGCCCTGAATCATCACATAGCTGCCTATGCGGATGAACTGGTGGAAGAGCACCTCGGCCGAGATGATGGCATAGTCATCGACCTCCACCTCACCGGCAAACTTTGTGGAGTTGCCGATGATGCATCCGTTGCCTATCACGCAGTCGTGGGCGATGTGCATGTTCTCCATGAGCAGGTTGCCCGAGCCCACGGTGGTCTTGCCGCGCGAGGCGGTGCCTCGGCTGATGGTGACATTCTCGCGGATGCTGTTGTTGTCGCCAATCACGCAGGTCGTCTCCTCGCCCTGGAACTTCAGGTCTTGTGGCTTCGTGGAGATGCTGGCGCCGGGGAAGAACTCGTTGCCGTTGCCTATGCGTGCGCCGGTGTGCAGGGTGACGCTGTTCAGCAAGTGGTTGTTGTCGCCCATCACCACATTGGCGTCGATGACGCAAAAGGGGCCAATCACGTTGTTGTCGCCCAGCTGAGCCTCAGGTGAAACGACGGCTAATGGATGTATCTGGTTCATGTCTTACTTGTTCTTTACGATTTGTGCGGTGAAAGTAGCTTCGCTCACTACATGGTCGCCCACGAAGGTGTAGCCGCGCATGCTGGAGATGCCGTGGCGCAGCGGCGCCAGCAGCTCAACCTTGAAGAGGAGGGTGTCGCCGGGCACTACCTTCTGGCGGAACTTCACGCCGTCGATCTTCATGAAGTAGGTGCTCCAGCGTTCGGGTTCTTCCACGCTGTTCAGCACCAGCAGGCCGCCCACCTGGGCCATAGCCTCTATCTGCAGCACGCCGGGCATGACCGGCTCCTGGGGGAAGTGGCCCTGGAAGAACGGCTCGTTGGCAGTGATGTTCTTCACGCCGACGATGCTCGTGGGGCCAATCTCGATGACCTTGTCCACCAGCTGCATGGGGTAGCGGTGGGGCAGCAGTTCGCGGATGCGGTTCACGTCCATCACCGGCGTCTCGTTGGGGTCGTAGAACGGAGCCTGAATCTCGTGCTTGCGAATCTCCTTGCGCATCTCACGGGCAAAACGGTTGTTGATGGTATGTCCGGGGCGAGTGGCCACGATGCGTCCTTTGATGGGGCGGCCAATGAGGGCCATGTCGCCGATGACGTCGAGCAGCTTGTGGCGGGTGCACTCGTTTTCCCAAACCAGCGGCTTGTGTTGTACATAGCCCAGGTCGGTGGCGTCGCGGTGCTCCACATGGAGCATGTCGGCCAGCATGTCGAGCCGCTCCTGGGTGGTCTGCCGCTCGTAGATGACGATAGCGTTGTCCAGGTCGCCGCCCTTGATGAGGTTGGCCTGCAGCAGGGGCTCTAAGTCGCGCACGAAGACAAAGGTGCGGGCGGGAGCTATCTCCTGGGCATACTTCTTGATATCGTCGAGGGTGGCAAACTGCGAGTTGATGAACTTCGACTCGAAGGAGCACATCGTTGTCAGCGAGAACTCGTCGTCGGGCAGGATGGTGATGCACGAGCCGCTTTCCTCGTCCTTTACCTCGATTTTCTTCCGGATGATGTAGTAGTCCTTCGGGGCAGTCTGTTCCTCGATGCCTACTTCCTGTATCTTCTCCACATACTGTATGGCAGAGCCGTCGAGAATGGGAAATTCGGGGCCGCTCACCTGAATCAGGCAGTTGTCGATGCCGAGGGCGTAAAGGGCGCTCAGCCCGTGCTCCACGGTGGAGATGCGCACATCGCCCTTGCCCAGCACTGTGCCGCGCTGGGTGTCTACCACGTTTTCGGCAACGGCATCTATTGTCGGCATGCCCTCCAGGTCGATGCGCTGGATTTTGTAGCCATGATTCTCAGGAGCGGGATTGAACGTCACGGTGAGGCTCAAGCCCGTATGAAGGCCCTTTCCGCATAGCGTAAAGCTGCCTTTCAGCGTCTTTTGTTTCATAGAAATAGTGTTAATTGCAATTACTGGCTGCAAAGGTACGCATTTTTTTTCAAATAATATGCTATTTCACATTTTTTCTATTATTAAATAATGTACGAGGCATGCCGGCTTTAAGAAGTTCGTCTTGAAGATGCCGTGCCTCGTCGTAGCGTTTCATGCTCCAGAGCACATTGTATTTCGAGAGCAGGAAGTCCTGCTGGCCGGGTCTCAGACGGAGCGCTTCGTCCCAGTCGTAGAGCGCCAGGTCATATTGCTTTTGCTCCTGTTCGAAGTCGGCACGGGCGGCGTAGGCCAGAGCCGAGTCGGGGTAAAGGGCAACGAGCCGGTTCAGCTCGTCCTGTGTCTCCAGCGTCTTGCCCAGATAGCGTTTGGTCATGGCCAGTCCCAGCTGAGCATCGAAATGGCGCGGCACTATCTGCAGGAACCGCTCATAGTCGGCGCGGGCCATGTCGTAGCGGCGCAGGTGGTTGTAGCAGTAGGCGCGGAAGTAGAGGGCGGCGGGGTTTTTGCTGTCCAGTTCGAGCACTCGCCCGTATTCCTCTACGGCATACTCCCATTGCTGCAGCTCGATGTTCACCGCCGCCTTCTTCAGCCGCAAGTCGGTGGATTGTGGCTGGGCTGAAATCATCTTGTTGAGCACAGCAAGAGAATCGCGCCATTCCCGGGGAGACTGCGCCCCTGCGGGGCTAAATGATAAATGAAAAATGATAAATGATAAAGCTAGCGGCCTGCATGCTGTCTGCCATAAAGATAAAGCTAGCGGCCTGCATGCTGTATTCCAAAATGTTAAAACTAGCGGGCAGCATGCTGTCTGCCAAGTGCCTTTGGTGGCGTAGTGATGGTGATTCCTTATTTCACATTCCTTCTTTCTCATTCCTCATTCTTCATTTTAGGCTTCGGCCGAAATGTAGTCTGCAATCCACTGGCCTACCTCCTTTGTGCCATAGTGTGCTCCGCCTTCTACCTGAATCTCAGGGGTGCGGACGTTGGCGGCCAGCGAGGCATCGACGGCACGGCGGATGGCAGCGCCCTCTGCTTTCAGGCCGAAATGCTCGAGCAGCATGGCGGCGGAGAGAATCTGAGCCACGGGGTTGGCCAGATTCTGGCCTGCGGCCTGCGGCCATGAGCCGTGGACAGGTTCGAAGAGCGGTGTGTGCAGGCCCAGCGACGACGACGGCTGCAAGCCCATGCTGCCGGTGATGCATGAGGTCTCGTCGGTGAGTATGTCGCCGAAGGTGTTCTCCGTCACGATGACGTCGAAGAAGCGCGGCTCCGTGAGCACGCGCATCGAGGCATTGTCGATGAACATATAGTCGGTGTCGACATCGGGATATTGCGGCTCCATCTCCTTGGCTATCTGCCGCCACAGGCGTGAGCTGGCCAGCACGTTGGCCTTGTCGACCACGGTGAGGTGCTTCTTGCGCTGCATGGCTATTTCGAAGGCTACCTTCAGGATGCGCTCAATCTCCGGACGGGTATAGACGTCGGTGTCGTAGGCACGGTCGTTGTCCTGGTATTTCTCGCCGAAATACATGCCGCCAGTCAGCTCACGGATGACGATGAAGTCGGCCCCGCGCAGCAGTTCCTCCTTCAGCGGCGACTTGTGGAGCAGACAGTCGAAGGTGGCTACGGGACGGATATTGGCAAAGAGGCCCAGCTGTTTGCGCATAGCCAGCAGTCCCGTCTCGGGACGGACGGGAGCTGTGGGGTTGTTATCGTACTTCAAAGAGCCTACAGCGGCGAAGAGCACGGCGTCGGCCTGCATGCAAATCTCGTGTGTAGCGGCAGGGTAGGGGTCTCCCACGGCGTCGATGGCGCAGGCTCCGACGAGCGCCTCCGTGTAGGTGAACTCATGTCCAAATTTGCGGGCTACGGCATCCATCACTGCCACGCCCTGCTTCATGATCTCCGGGCCGATACCATCGCCTGGGAGAACAGCAATCTTCAGTTTCATTTTCTATGTTAAGTTTCTGTCTAGTTGTTTCAAGGAATGGATAATGCCTTCGGGGTCGCTCGCCTTAAACACGTAGCTGCCGCTGACCAGCACGTCGACGCCGGCCTCTACCAGTCTGGGAGCAGTCTCGCCCTGCACGCCGCCGTCGACCTCGATGAGTGCCTGGCTGCCGCTTTCGCTGATGAGCCGGCGCAGGCGTCGCACCTTCTGGATAGTGTTCTCGATGAACTTCTGCCCGCCGAATCCCGGATTTACGCTCATCAGCAGCACCATGTCCACATCGGCAATAACATCTTCCAGCGTGCTGACCGGCGTGGAGGGATTCAGCGTGACGCCGGCCTTCATGCCGGCGGCGTGAATCTCCTGGATGGTGCGGTGCAGGTGTACCGTAGCCTCCTGGTGCACGTTCATCATCATGGCGCCCAGCTTTTTCGTCTGCTGGATATAGCGTTCGGGCTTCTCTATCATGAAGTGCACGTCCAACGGTTTCTTGCACACCTTGGCGACGGCCTCCAGCACGGGGAATCCGAAGCTGATGTTTGGCACGAACATGCCGTCCATCACGTCCAGGTGGAGCCAGTCGGCCTCACTGCGGTTAATCATTTCAATCTCGCGGTCGAGATGCAGGAAGTCGGCCGCGAGCAGGGAGGGGGAAACCTTTGTCATTTTCGATTTAAGGATTTTCGATGAATGATTAGTTCAGGCAGTACGCCTGCTGGTTTGTCACACGATAGGTATGGGCTATCTGTTTAATCAACTTGATCACCCGTTCGCTGGGCGTCGTTTCTTCGAGGGTAAAAATTTGCACCATAGGCCAATGGGGTTTTGTTGTTTACGTTTTTCGGATGCTCGATTTTCGGTTCTCGATTTTCATCCTGTTATTTTAGTAACGCAAGTTCCCCGTCAATTATTATGTCTGCCTGCAGAATATTTTTAGGCTATCTTCTATTACTGCGGTTATGGAGCTCAGCGGCCCGTTGTTTTGGTAAGTCTGCCGAAAAAGCCGGCTGATTGAACAAACATTTTTGGTCAGTTCAATCAGCCGGTTCTGTGCTTCCGGAAACCGGGCAGCGTCTACAGGCACTTGGCCTGTATGGTGCTTATTCTTGCGGTGTGGTATTCTCGGCAGCGGGAGCCTCTTCTGCGGGAGCAGCCTCTGTGGCGGGAGCCTGTATGGGGCTGGCCTCAATGCCCTGCGTGTTGTTGGGGTTCACTGTGGGAACCTGAATCTCGTTGACGATGGCGCCACGCTGTCCTCCCTTGGGAGCGACGTATGCGCTGGCGATGCTGATGACGACCATAGCAGCAGCCAGGCTCCACGTCATCTTCTCGATGAAGTCGGTAGTCTTGCGCACACCACCAATCTGGTTGTAGCTGGCAAAGTTGGAGGCCAGTCCACCTCCCTTAGACTCTTGGATTAACACGATGCCTACCATGAGAATGGCGGCAATGATGATAAAAATCAGTAGCAGAATGTACATTTTTTTTACTATTTATTTTTGTTGTTATTAATAATCAATTTCTCTAGGAAGCGAATTTGGTCTGCAAAGTAAGCATTTTTTTTCGGATAATCCAAACTTAATTGCCGAATAATTTGCAGCGCCTTCGAAAAATTGCCCTGTTTTATGCAAATTCGGGCAAAAGTCTCGGTATAGACGCCCTCTTCTCCATCTTTTTCCTGTGCCGGTGACGCGTTTTTGGCTTCGGGCAGAAGTGTCGGAGTCTCGTTCAGCACAATCTTCCCTTTGTCATTATTTATGAATGAATCGATGAGCTCCTGTCCGATGAGGTGCGGCACTTCGGCAGCCATCTCCCGGTCTTCCTCCGTCTCGTTTTCCAGCAGGTAGGCCACATAGTCCACAGCGGCGTCGGCAGGCGTTGGCTTCCTTTTCCCGGAAGGGGTCGTCTCCTTACTGTCTTTGGGTATAGAGTCCAGGAAATCGTCGATGAGCGACAGCGTCCTGCTGTCTTGCTCTTCCTTGCTGCGCTCCGGCTCTTCCCTTTTCTGCTTCTTTAGTTGATAGTGTCCGGCTTCAATCAGCTGGAAAAGAATTTTCCGGTCGGTGATGTAGATGGCGGCCCTGCGCAGCTCCTCGTCGAACGTCGGGTCGTGCAGCAGGAAGAGGTTTTGCAGCAGCAGCAGCCGTGCATTCTGGTAGTAGGGGTAGAGTGCGAGCATGGAGCGCAGCTCGTACAGCGTGTCGCGGTCGAGTCGCTCTGGATGGTTGATGAGTTCTACTATTTCCATAATTTCACTTCACACTTCTTGTCTCTTACTTCTTGCTTCCTTCTTTACCAGATGGCCACGGTGGCGTTGAATATCTGGTCGGTGATGTCTTTCACCATGAGCGTGACCAATTCTTCCTGCACGGCATTGAGGCTCATTCTGGAGTCGTAGCTTTGAGCGGCCGTGAACTGGCGTTCAAAGTCTTCGTCGTGCTTCACGTTGTTGGTAAACCTCACGTTGACCGTCATCGACAGCTCCACTTGTGCCGAGCTGCCTTCTGCCGATACCGACTTGTTGCGCTGCTCGTAGCGGGTGATTTCTCCCTCCAGCTTCAGGTCGCCGTTTTTCTTCACCTGTGTCAGTTTGGTGTGGTGGGCATACTGGTCTTTCAGCTGGTTGTTGAAGATGCTGGCCATGGGTCCCCACACATAGTTGGAGCGGATGGGGAAGTCGGCTATCTGTATGGTCTTCGTTTTCGTATAGTCGATGCTGGCGCCGTTGAAGGTATAGCTTACGGAGCAGGACGAGATGAAGGATGAAGAATAAAGAATGAATAATGTTGCGCCAAGCCAGCTCAGCACAGTTCTCAGGGTGTTCTTCCGCTTTCTTGCTGCGGTAGCATTTTTTTCACTCTTCATTTTCTTTCTCCTTTGATTTCTTATTCCTCATTCATTCCGTATTGCTTCAGTCTTCGGTAGAGCGTGCGGTCGCTGATGCCCAGCTCCTGTGCCGCTTTTTTGCGGTTGCCATTGTTGCGGTCGAGCGCCTTTTCCAGCATCTGCCGGCTCAGCTCGTTCAGGTTCAGGCTCTCCTGTCCGTTCGTTGGCTCGATATATTCCTCCGCTTCAGCATCTTCCAGCTGGGGGTTGATGGGCGGAATGGCCTGTATCGACTGTACTGGCGTCGTGGTGCCGATGATGGTGGCCGGTTTGCTCTGCACGTCTTCAATTTTCTTTTTTAGCAGGCTCATCTCCCTCCGCATGTCGTTCACGTTGCCCCGCAGTTCGAAGAGTATCTTGTAGAGTATCTCCCGCTCGTTCTCAAACGAATGGTCGCCGCCCTGGTGCGGCAGCACGGTGAGCTGTGTGCTCTCCCGGTCTTGGGGGATGAACTTGGCCAGCACTTCTGGCGTGATGACACGCTCCTTGCTGAGGATGGAAATCTGTTCGGTGATGTTCTTCAGCTGTCTGACGTTGCCCGGCCATTTGTAGCGCATGAGCATCTGCTTGGCCTCCTCTGTCAGCTGCACGCGCTCCATCTTGTATTTCTCGGCTATTTCCATGGCAAAGAGCCGGAACAGCAGTATGATGTCCTCGCCGCGTTCGCGCAGGGGTGGCATCATCAGCGGGATGCGGTTCAGCCGGTAGTAGAGGTCTTCGCGGAAGCGGCCTTCGCTGATGGCCTGTCGTACGTTCACATTAGTGGCGGCCACGACGCGCACGTCGGTCTTCCTCACATCGGTGGCGCCTACGGGTATGTATTCGCCGGTCTCCAGCACGCGCAGCAGGCGGGCTTGGGTGGCCAGCGGCAGTTCGCCCACCTCGTCGAGGAAGAGCGTCCCCTTGTTGGCTACTCCGAAATAGCCTGGCGAGTCGCCGATGGCGCCTGTGTATGCGCCCTTGACGTGGCCGAACAGCTCGGAGTCAATAGTCCCTTCGGGTATGGAGCCGCAGTTGATGGCAAAATACTTTTCGCGCCTGCGGGGTGAATTGTCGTGTATGACGCGGGGGATGATTTCCTTTCCCACGCCGCTTTCGCCGAAAATGAGCACACTAAGGTCGGTGGGCGCCACCTGTAGTGCGACGTCCAGCACCTGGTTCAGTGCATCGCAGTTACCCACGATGTTGTACCTCTGTTTGATGCCTTGCAACTCGTTTGTATTCATTACGGCTGACAAAATTACGCATTTTTTTTCATACATCTGCAATTTTGGCAGAAAATTAACTGAATTTAGCTTGAATTATTCCTGACAATTACAAGTCCCTCTCAAATGTCTTTGTTTTTTAACACGAATTGCCACGAATGAAACACGAATTATTCCAAAATTATGATATGACGGTTCGCCATTCGAGTGTGTGCACTTGTAGAGACGGTGATTCTTCCCGTCTCTCCCGCGGAATGCTGCAATGCGCCCTCCTAGAATATTTGCACAGTCCTATCAAACAGCGAAAAAGATTCTTAAACATATAATTAACATGTAATTGGCATATAATTAATAATGATTATCCGCATCTTTCCGATAACGCCCCGAAGGGGCAATAAGCCTCCAGCCCAGGGCAACGCCCTGGGAAATTGGGAAGGAGGCAATCGCCCTGTAGGGGCATAAGCCTTTCATCTACAAATGCTTATGCCCCTACAGGGCGACTATGAACATCTTGACACCCAAGGCGTTGCCTTGGGCTATGTGCTTGCAGGCCTTTCAGGCCGCCCTTCGGATACAAGCGGATAATCATTTAATTAATGCATTAATTGTTGCACGGATGTATGGTGCGCACAAAAATTTATGATAATTCGTGGGATAATTACAGGGCAATTCGTGTTAAGTGAATGGCAATTCGTGTTAAGTAAACATCCATTAATGTTGTTTGATTGAAAATTCGAGTGAATAATGTGGAGAAATCATTTTGATAATAACCGATTTTTCACTAACTTTGCTTCGAAATTGTGCAACACAAGGAAAAAAGAATGATGGAACAGGAAAGACGCTATCCAGTAGGCATACAGACCTTCTCACGGCTGAGAAGTGAAGGTTATGTATATATCGACAAGACCGACCTGATGTGGAAGATGACAAAAGTTA
>JAEEGG010013058.1_pt1 | contig 17824 bp, 12 predicted proteins | sample 9134161 | NCBI WGS metagenome assembly JAEEGG01 (sample SAMN16246543, study PRJNA631951) | gut metagenome | biome: gut microbiome; feature: rumen; material: CR-attached | host: Bos | place: Iran: Karaj | collected 2018-10 | reverse complement strand
TCGACCGAAAAGAGGCAGACGCCGTTCAGTTCAGCGCATCTCCCCAGCCGGTTTTCAACAAAAACTTCGAACTCTTTACAGCCGATATCCGAACAAAAATCGAAACCGGCTACAAGGTTTACATCTACGGCGAAAAGCAGACTCAGACCGACAGGCTCCGCTCCATCCTCGAAGAAGAGCGCTGTCCCCTGCCCGAGTTTATAACGGGCAAGAGCATCCACAACGGCTTTATCGACGAGCAAGACAAAACCTGTCACTATACAGACCACGAAATCTTCGACCGCTTCCACCGCGTCTCGATCCGCCGTTCGGTTGAAAAGACCGAGCAACTCACCCTCAACGACCTCGCCTCGTTCAACATAGGCGACTATATAGTCCATATCGACCACGGCGTAGGCGTCTTCGGCGGCCTGGTCAGGGTCAAGGACGACTATGGACGTATGAAGGAGGTCGTCAAGCTGACTTACAAAGACGGCGATGTCGTCTTCGTTTCGGTCCACGCCCTCCATAAGATCTCGCGCTTCCGCCCGGCCGACGGTGAGACCCCGCGCATCAACAAGCTCGGCTCCAAGTCGTGGATCGCCCTTAAAAACGGGGCCAAGAGTAAGGTTAAAGACATAGCGAAGGAGCTTATCCAACTCTACGCGAAACGCCGGGCCTCGAAGGGCTTCGCCTATTCGGCGGACTCATACCTTCAGACCGAGCTCGAATCGTCGTTTATGTACGAGGACACCCCGGACCAGGAAGAGGCAACCCGCGCGGTCAAGCGCGATATGGAAGAGAGCTTCCCGATGGACCGCCTGATCTGCGGAGACGTAGGCTTCGGCAAGACGGAAATAGCCATCCGCGCCGCGTTCAAGGCCGCTACCGACGGCAAGCAGGTCGCCGTGCTTGTACCGACTACCATCCTTGCCCTGCAACACTATACCACCTTCAGCTCGCGCCTGGCCTCCTTCCCGGTCAAGGTAGACTACGTCAGCCGCCTGCGTACCCCGAAGGAACTTGCGGCGATAAAGAAGGACCTAGCCTCCGGCCAGATAGACATAATAATCGGCACCCACAAAATGCTCGGCGACGGCTTCGAATTCAAGGACCTGGGCCTGCTCATAATAGACGAGGAACAGAAATTCGGCGTCACGGCCAAGGAAAAGCTGCGCCAGCTGCGGGCTGAGGTGGATACCCTCACCCTTACGGCGACCCCTATCCCGCGGACGCTTCAGTTTTCGCTGCTCGGCGCGCGCGATCTCAGCATCATCGCTACCCCGCCGGCCAACCGTATCCCTATCCAGACCGAGATCATCCTCTTCGACGAGAAAGAGATAAAGTCCATAATCGAGTACGAACTCAAGCGCGGAGGCCAGGTTTTCTTCCTCCACAACAACGTAGAGCAGCTATCCGCCATCGGCGAGATCCTCCACCGGCTCGTGCCGGATATGAGGATATGTATCGCCCACGGCCAGATGGCGGCAAAGGAACTCGAGGACAAGATGCTCGATTTCATCCGCGGAGACTACGACCTGCTGCTCTGCACCACCATCATCGAAAACGGCCTCGACATCCCCAACGCCAACACGATAATCATCAACCACGCCCAGAACATAGGCCTCAGTGATCTTCACCAGCTCAGGGGCAGGGTAGGCCGTTCGAACAGGAAGGCGTTCTGCTACCTCATAGTTCCGCCGCTGGTAAGCATCACGGACGATGCCCGAAAGCGCCTCAAGGCGATCGAGGAGTTCTCCGACCTGGGCAGCGGCTTCAACATCGCTATGCAGGACCTCGACATCCGCGGCGCGGGCAACCTGCTCGGCGCGGAGCAGAGCGGATTCATTATGGATATGGGCTACGAGACTTATCAGAAGATACTGGCCGAGGCGATGGAGGAGCTGGGAATAGAGACGGGCGGAGCTGTCGGCGGCCGGGCAGAGGCCCGCTTCAGCGCGGACTGCACGGTCGAGACCGACCAGCCGGCCTACATTCCTGATGACTATATAGACATTACCGCCGAAAAGATACGTATCTACAAACAGCTGGATTCGATGAAGTCAGAGAAAGAAATAGACCGCTTCCACTCCCAGCTGGCAGACCGTTTCGGAGAAACTCCGCCGGAGGTCGACAATCTTTTCAACGTGGTGAAAATCAGAAATCTGGGAGGTTCGCTCGGCTTTGAGAAGGTGATTATTAAGAACGGTATGTTTATCTGCTTCTTTATCTCCAACGCCCTGTCTCCTTACTTCAAGAGCGAGCAGTTCAGCGAACTCCTCGTGAGGATAGGAAACAACTCCCCCTTCACCCTGAAGCAGACCGAAGGCAAGTTGAAGATCATCACCAGGGGTATAGATTCTACAGAAGCGGCGCTCAATACCTTGAAGAAGTTGCAATAATTTCTTAAATTTGTCGGCTTGTAAATATGGCGAACCTGCTGATAGAGATTGGAAACACGGCGCTTAAGGCTGCCTGGGCTGAGGGTAGAACCCTCGGAAAAACAGTGCGTTACCAGGGAGAAAGGCTTCACGGTTTCCTTCTCGGAACTCTCCTTGCAAAGGAGAAGCCCGATGTCCTGGTTCTGGCCTCAGTGCGCGATATACCCGAGGAGGATATAAGCGAAATACGCGAAAGGTGTGGGCAGCTGGTCCTTATAGACCGCAATCATCCCGCGATTCTGAGGGCCTATGGCCTTCCTGAGTACCTGTCGCCTTCGCGTGCCGCCTCGATAATCGCGGCAAGGGAACTTTTCAAGGGTAAGCCCTGCCTGGTTTTCGATTTCGGAACCGTGCTCTCTATCGATTCCGTCTCTGCGGAGGGGACTTATCTGGGGGGAAACCTTTCGCTCGGATGCCGGACCCGCTTCAAGGCACTGAACCGCTATTCGAGGACTCTGCCGCTGGTAGATACGCCCGATAATCCGCCCGCAATAGGGACATCGGAAACATCGGGAATAGAGGCCGGAGTTATTTCGGGCATAGTCTTTGAGGTTGACAACTACATCGCTGGGGCCCCCGGCAGTGTAGTAGTGTTTACCGGAGGGGATGCCAGCTACTTTGCAAGACAGACTAAAAACTCGATATTTGTGGTCTCCAATCTGGTTTTGATGGGGCTCGCGACTATCTCGGAAGATTATGACAGGAAGTAGGGTTAAAATGTTTATTCTGGCGGCGCTGCTGCTGCCCGTTCTCAGTTTGAAAGCCGAGGACGGCGGCTCCTATGCCGGTTATACCCCGTATTCCGTTTTTGGAATAGGGGAGTTGATGACCCCCGGTACAGCGTACAACAAGACGATGGGAGGAGTAGGAATCGCTTCGCGCAACGCCCGATTTATCAACATCTTGAACCCGGCCGCCGTTACCGCCCGCGACTCCCTGTCCTTTATGTCTGATTTTTCGATTTACGAAACAAACAAGATACTCCGTCAGGACGGCAGGGTTTCGGCCAACAATCTGTTCAATATCAACAACTTCATCATTTCGTTCCCGCTGTTCTACTCTAAGCCGGCAGACGTCTCGATGATGCTTGGTATTAAGCCCTACAGCTCTACCGGTTACTCCTACGGATACTACGAGACCAATCCAACAACCATCGCTACGGTAGGAAATGTAGCGCACTCTTACAGTGGTCTTGGAAGCCTTTATCAAGCTTTTGCTACAGTCGGAGTGGATCTGTTTAAAAAAGTTTCCGTCGGCGCGGAGTTCACACACTACTTCGGAAATATAAAGAAAACCTATACTGAGACTCTTTCGGATCCGGCAGCAGTAGGTCTTACCAAGACAAACGAGATGCAGCTGAATGCCAATTCCGCAAGGTTCGGCCTTCAGTACGAACAGCCTATCGGCGACAAACTCCGCATCGGGGTGGGAGCCGTCTACGGACTGGACGCCCGTCTTGGGGGCCGCCTGATCAATACTACGACCAGCGGCATCGAGAAAAAGGATACCGTCCAGATAGGAGGCGCTTCGTCCAGGCTTTACCTTGCCGGCGAATCGGGAGTCGGCCTCAGCGTGGTTTATGGCCCTAAATTTAGGGCCGAAATAGATTTCGTCCGTTCGGACTGGACAAACACCGGATTCAGCTCGGTAAGCGGTTTTGCGGTTAATGGCGCAGCCGGCCCGATCTTCACTACCGGAGTTTCGCAGTCGCTTCGTGCGGGAGTGGAATACATCCCCAACCCTACGGACATCCGCTACTACTACAAACTCATCGCCTACAGGGCGGGAGTGTACTACACAAAGGAATATTTTGGTGTCTCAGGCAACGAAATCTACTCTCGAGGCATCACTTTAGGAGCAACTCTCCCGGTGTTCCGCTGGAACAACGGCCTTACTTTCGGTATGGAAATTGGTCAGAGAGGATCGCTGAAAAACAGTATGGTTCGCGAAACCTATGTCGGCTTCAGCCTTGGAGTCAATCTCTTCGACATATGGTTCCAGCAGCCCAGGTATGAATAAACAAACAACAAGGATATGAAAAGACTGATTATCGCAATTCTGGCTGTCGCCACTCTCAGCGCGACTAGCGTATTTGCACAGGGCAAGTATGGCGCAGACAGCGCCGAGTGCATCAAGTACCTTTCTTACTACAAAGAGTACTTTAAGCAGAAAAACTACGACTCCGCTACCCCCAACTGGCGTGAGGCGTTCCGGATCTGCCCTCCTACCGCAAACCAGACTATGCTGGTAGACGGTACGGCCCTGATGCGCAAGCTCATCTCCAAGAACGCCAAGAATCCTGTTTATAAGGCTCAGCTCGTCGACTCTCTGATGATGATCCACGACGTACGTATCGAGTACTATCCGAAGTACGGAGTTACCGCCCGCAACAACAAGGGCCTCGATATGGCAAACTACATCAAGGACGACAACAAGCGCCTCTACGAGGGCCTCAACGAAATAATCGAATTCAACGAGAGAGACACTAAGCCCAGCCTCTATATCTTCAACCTCAACGCCGCTATCGAGCTCTGCAAGATCGGCCTTATCGATGAGGAAGAGGTAATCGGTATCTATGAGCGTAACTCAGGTCTCCTCGATAACGCAGAGGCCAAGACCGCGACAGATAAAGAAGCGAACGAGAAAGTCCGTACTGATCTCGATAATCTGTTCGTAGCCAGCAAGCTCGCAGACTGCGACAAGATCATCTCCCTGTATGGTCCCCGTTTCGAGGCTAATCCTTCGGATGCCGAATTCGCCGCAAAGGTCGTCAGGATTATGTCTTCCGCCGAGGATTGTATGGACAACAACCTGTTCATCGCCGCCGCGACTACCGTCTACAACGACAACCCCAGCGCTGCCGCAGCAAAGATGCTCTATCAGCTGAATGCCGCCCAGGGCAAGGTAGATCTCGCGGTCAAGTATATGGAAGAGGCTATTGCAGCCCCCGACTCCGACACCGAGGCAGATGCAGACCTTTACTATGAGCTTGCGGTCTACGCATACAAGTCCGGCCGCCCTCAGCTTGCTGAAAGCTCAGCCAAGCGTTCGGTCGCAATGACCTCGAAGAGCGAACTCAAGGGTAAGAACTATATGCTTCTTGCTACCGTTTGGGGCAACGTCCGCTGCGAAGGCAATGAAATCGCAGTCCGCGCTCCTTACTGGGTTGCAGTAGACTTCCTCGAGAAAGCAAAGCGCGCAGATTCTTCCCTCACAGATGAGGCCAACAAGATGATCGCGCAGTTCCGCCAGTACTATCCTACCGCCGCAGACGCCTTTATGTATGACGTCAAGGATGGCGACTCTTACACCGTCAGCTGCGGAGCCTTCCGCGAGACGACAACCGTCAAGACGCAGAAGTAGAGTTGAGGACCTGGCCGCATATCAAGACTAAGGCAACCGCTTTTATCGCGGTTGCTTTTGTCGTTTTCGGGTGTGGCGGGAAACTCAAGGAAGCAGACAAGATAAACCTGGCAGAGACCCCTACTCAGGTGGTTAACGACATGTTTGCGGTCAATACCGCAGACGGCCTCGTCAAGCAGCGCTTCGAGTCTCCGGTGATGCTGAAGTTCGTTACCGACTCTATCGACTACGACCTCTTCCCGAACGGTCTCCACGTCTTCGGCTATACCGAGGAAGGCCTTCTCGAGACAATCATTATGGCGGACAAGGCTAAGCACGTCGCGTCCGGGAAGCGCTCTTCCGGCGAACTCTGGGAGGCGACCGGCAATGTGATAGTCTCAAACGTCATCAAGAAGGAGACGATGGAAACCGACACCTTGTACTGGGACCGCAAGAAAGAAGAGATCTATACAGACGCCTACGTAAAACTGTATTCCGAAGACGGAATGATGCAGGGATACGGAATGCGTTCAGACGACCGCGCTCGTAACGCTATCCTTCTGAGGCCTTTCGACAGCTACGGCTATTCGCAGTCAGATTCGACCGTCGTGAAGATAGATTCGGTCAACTTCATCGGACCTTTGCTCAAATAAAGAATTATTACTATCTTCGCAGCCCAATTTCGATAATTTTAAAGAAAAAACTATCATATGGCAGTACTACAAAAGATGCGCAACAAGTTCGGAGTAGCTATCTCCGTAATCATCGCGCTTTCCCTCCTGTACTTCATCGCCCCTATGGACGACCTGATGAATCTTTTCGGCAGGCCTGAGAATGTAGGTGAGATCAATGGTACAGGTATCTCGTATGAGGATTTCACCGCCGAGGTGGGAACCTTCACAACGATCAACGAAATTACTACAGGCTCCAGCGCTCAGACCGAGCAGGCCCACCAGCAGATCCGCAATGCGGCGTGGCAGTCCCTTATGGACCGCTATATGTTCTTCAAGAACTGCGAGGCCGCCGGAATTAAGGTTGGTGACGCAGAGGTCGCGGACCTCATCGCCGGAAATCACCTCAGCCCCATCATCGAGCAGAACCCTCTGTTCGCCGCTGAGGACGGAACTTTCTCTGTAGAGAGAGTCCGCGAGATCAACCGCCAGGCCGAGACAGACGAGACTCTCAAGCTTTATTGGAACTATCTGAAGCAGACTATCCGTACCCAGCAGTTCTATGCCAAGTATGGCTCACTCTTCAGCCTTAGTTCTATCGAGAGCCCTCTGACCCTTAAGCAGGCAGTTGAGGAAGGCAACACTACCGCCGACATCGAGCTCGTTACCATCCCTTACGGATTCGCAGTAGATACTACTGTAAGTGTCAGCTCCAAGGAGATCAAGGCCTACTACAATGCCCATCAGGACGAATACAAGCAGAAGGCCAGCCGCGACGTAGAGTATGTCGTTTTCGAGGTTAAACCTTCGGATTCAGACGTAGCCGCTACAGAGAAGGCAATGGATGAGGTTCTTGGCGAGTTTGCCTCGACAGACAACCTCAAGAACTTCCTTCTCAAGAACTCAGACAGGTCCCTTTCCAACCGCTGGTACAAGAAGGGCGAGCTTGCAACTGTATCTGCAGACATCGACAAGTTCGTATTCTCCGGCAATAAGGGTATTTCGCCCGTTGTCAAGGAAGGCGATTCTTTCTTCTCTGCCCGTGTAATTGAAAGCGCAAACGTTCCGGATTCTGTTTATGTAAAGCATATCCTCCTTCAGGGAGCCGGTGCGGCCAAGAAAGCAGACAGCCTCGTCGCCGTCGTTGCCAAGGCCCCCGCACGCTTTGCTGAACTCGTTCTCGAACACTCCGCCGATCAGGGTTCGGCCGACGACGGCCAGCTCGGAAACATCGGCTGGATGACTCAGAGCTATATGATTCCCGGTTTCGAGTCCGTGATGACCGCAAAGGTTGGAAAGCCTTTCGTCATCAAGACCCAGTACGGCAGCCACGTAGTAGTTGTTACAAAGACCACCAAGCCCATCGCCAAGAAGCAGGTTGCGATTCTTGAGAAGTCTGTCCTTGCAAGCAAGGAGACCTTCAACGGTTTCTACAACGAAGCCAACAAGTTCGCCACCATCGCCGGCGGTACCCTCGAGGGTTACCTCAAGGCCGTAGATTCTCTCGGAGTCTACTCCCACAAGCAGAATCGTGTTCTCGAGAGTACCTCAACCTTCGGATCGGTAGACCAGGCCAGGGAAGTCACCCGCTGGATCTTTGACGACAAGACAAAGAAAGGCAAGGCTTCCGGCATCATCACCGTGAACAACAACTTCTTCTTTATCGCAGCCGTCAAGGAAGTCCGCAAGGACGGAGTTGCCGAGCTCAAGGAAGTTGCAAGCCAGATTCAGAGCAAGCTCTATAACGAAAAGCGCAATGCCAACAAGGCCGCTCAGGTAGCCCAGACCCTCGCCGGTAATCCTACCCTTGAGGCTATTGCAGAGGCTAACGGAACAACCGTTACCACCCGCAGCGACATCAGCTTCTCGCCTATGAGCGCAGGTGTTCTGGAGCCGGCTCTTCTCGGTGCTATCCTTAAGGCTGAGCTTGGTGAGGTCTGCGGACCCGTCCAGGGTATGAACGCCGTCTATGTCTTCAAGGTCAATCGCCGCGAAGCCGGTCAGTTCTACACTGAGCAGGATGCGAAGAACTTCGCTTCTCAGAAAGCCCAGTACTCTTCGCAGATGATCCTCCCCGTGATGCAGGAAGCTGCAAACGTGGTCGACAACCGCGCCCGCTACTTCTAGCGGTCCCGAAATCAGATATCGGAGCATACCCTCGGCAGAATAGCCGGGGGTATGTGCGTTTAGAGGGAAAATCGTTATATTTGTATTCGCCTCGAAACTAAAACCAATACGATATGAAATCAAAGATTCAGAACAAATTCAAGACTCTCTTCGGAGAGGGGGGAAACCTCTTTGCCAGCGCAGGCCGTATTAACCTTATCGGCGAACATACGGATTACAACGGCGGTTATGTTTTCCCCGGCGCAATCGACAAGGGTATTATGGCCCAGATTAAGCTCAACGGCCTCAATAAGGTGCGCGCTTTCTCGCTGGACTACAACGAGATGGTCGAGTTCGGCCTGAACGAGGAGGATAAGCCGAAACAGCAGTGGGCCTGCTATATCTTCGGGGTTTGCCGTGAGACTATCAAGCGCGGCGGAAAGGTAGCCGCCTTCGATACGGTCTTCGCGGGCGACGTTCCCCTCGGCGCCGGTCTTTCCTCATCGGCCGCCCTCGAGAGCTGCTTCGCATTCGCAATCAACGAGCTCAACGGCAACAACATCGACAAGTTCGAGCTCGCAAAGATAGGCCAGAGTACTGAACATAATTACTGCGGCGTTATGTGCGGAATTATGGACCAGTTCGCTTCCTGCTTCGGAAAGCAGGGCTGCCTTATTCGCCTCAACTGCAAGACCCTCGAGTATAAGTATTTCCCCTTCGATCCCGAGGCTGCAGGCTATAAACTCGTTCTGATCGATTCCTGTGTCAAACACGAACTCGCCTCTTCGGCTTACAACAAGCGCCGCGCTTCCTGCGAAAACGCTGCGGCAGCAATCCGTAAGTACCATCCGGAGGTTGAGTTCCTCAGCGATGCAAAACGAGTCTGGCTCGAAGAGGTGCGCGCAGAGATTCCCGAGGAGGACTTCCTCCGTGCGGAATACGTCATCGGCGAAGTCCAGAGGGTTCTCGATGTTTGCGACGCCCTTGAAAGGGGAGATTTCGAGACCGCTGGCGAGATGATGTATCAGACCCATTTCGGAATGAGCCGCCTCTACGAAGTCAGCTGCGAAGAGCTCGACTTCCTCAACAAACTGGCCCGCAAGATGGACGTCACCGGATCCCGCGTGATGGGCGGAGGCTTCGGCGGCTGTACAATCAACCTCGTAAAGAAGGAGCTCTACGAGCCCTTCATCGCTGCCGCTGTTGAGCAGTTTGACGAGAAATTCGGCCACAAACCGAAGGTCATCGACGTAGTCATTTCCGACGGCGCGAGGAAGGTAGAGTAATCGTTATCGGAAGATGATCAGACAGCCCTCCGTTGTAGCGGGGGCCGATAAAAGTTCGGCGGGGTTTTACTCCGCCGAATCTTTTGTCCGGCTCCAGCAGGAAAGGAAGGGCTGCAATCCGAAGGGTTGCCGTGGCGGCGGGGGAGACGAACGCGCGGTCGATCTGCTCCCAGCGGCCCTGGAACTTGATGGTACCGGGCGCGTAAGGGGCCGGGCCGTCGTCTGCCGGAGAGAGTTCGCGCATCGAGGCCATCACGCTGTCGGAGGCGGCCGTGCGGATGTCATTGAAATCGCCGAGGGCGATTAAAAGGCGGTCGGGAGTGGCAGTTCGGACGGAATCACACACGCGCGAAAGCGCTGCCAGCGCGAGCAAGCGGCGCCTGTCCGCTTCGGCTGAGCCGCCACGCTTCGAGGGAAGATGACAGACGATTATGGCAAGAGAATCGAACTCGGCGAGGAGAAGTGCGCGGGTTGGCAGGATGGATCCGGAAGAGTCTCGAACGGGGATGGCGCAAGAGTTAACAGGAGGCTTTCCGCGCCAGAGCAGGGCGCAATCAATGCCCCGATGGTCTGGGGAGTCGTAGTGTACGAACCGATAGCCGTACTTTCTAAGCGCGGGCTGGGCGATAAGGCGGCGCAGGCAGGAGGCGTTCTCCACCTCGCAGAGCCCGACTAAGTCCGGCGGCGCGCCGGTGGAGTCCGCCAGCGCCATCACCACCTTCGCAATCGCCCGCGCTTTGGTTGTGAAGCGCGGGCTTTCCTCAAAGAAATTCTCTACATTCCAGAACGCGACATTCTGGGCGGCTCCCGGGGGAGCGGCAAAAAGAATAAGGCAAATCAGAGCCTGAAGTCTCATAGTTAGTTTCATAAGGCGAATATGCGGATTATTTCCTAAATTTGCACCCACAAAAACGAAGAAACAATGTCTCTTAAATGCGGAATAGTAGGACTGCCGAACGTAGGTAAATCCACCCTTTTCAACTGTGTCAGCTCGGGTAAAGCCCAGAGTGCCAATTTCCCGTTCTGTACGATAGAGCCGAATCTCGGATCTACCAATGTACCGGATAAGCGCCTTGAGGTATTGAGCGATATCTGCAAGCCTCAGCGCACAATCCCCGCTACGGTCGATATAGTCGACATCGCGGGCCTTGTCAGGGGCGCCAGCAAAGGCGAAGGCCTCGGCAACCAGTTCCTCGCAAACATCCGCGAGTGTGACGCCATCCTCCACGTCCTGCGCTGCTTCGACGACGGAAACGTGGTCCACGTAGACGGTTCAGTCGACCCTGTCCGCGACAAAGAGGTCGTAGATACCGAACTCCAGATCAAAGACCTTGAGACGGTCGAGGCGCGGCTCGCAAAATGCGAAAAAGCAGGGAAGGCCGGAGACAAAGAGGCTGCGAAACTAGCTGCCCTCCTGACTCGCTATCGCGACGCCCTCCTTCAGGGCAAGTCCTGCCGCAGTGTTGCCCTTCTGAACGATGAAGAAACCGTCTTAGCACACGATCTGTTCCTGCTGACTAACAAACCTGTTATGTACGTCTGCAATGTCGACGATGCCTCCGCAGTAAACGGAAATGCCTATGTCGACGCAGTCCGCGAAGCGGTCAAGGACGAGAACGCTGAGATCCTCATTATTTCCGCAAAGACGGAATCTGAAATCGCCGAACTTGAGGACTACGAAGAAAGGCAGATGTTCCTCGAAGAGATGGGGTTGGAAGAGTCCGGCGTGGTGCGTCTGATCCAGGGCGCATATCACCTCCTCGGCCTGCAGACCTTCTTCACCGCCGGCGCGGACGAGTGCCGTGCGTGGACTATCCACAAAGGCGACAAAGCGCCTCGCGCGGCAGGCGTCATCCACACCGACTTCGAGCGCGGCTTCATCCGTGCGGAGGTAATCAAGTACGACGATTTCGTCGCGCTGAAGACCGAAGCCGCCTGCCGCGCGGCCGGAAAGATGGGCGTCGAGGGCAAGGACTACGTAGTCCAGGACGGAGACATTATGCACTTCCTCTTCAACGTTTAAGCGATGTCGGAAGTTCGAGCGAAAAAGGCCCTGGGCCAACATTTCCTTACCGACCAGCGTATAGCGAAGGCAATAGTCGACGCGCTGGGCGAGGGGGCGCGCGACGTCCTCGAGGTCGGTCCGGGGATGGGTGTGCTGACCCAGTATCTGCTCGAGCGGCCGGACATTGACCTCAAGATGGTTGAGGTAGACGGCGAGTCGGTACAGTACCTTATGCGCCATTTCCCCGGCCTCGAAGGTAAGCTGCTGGAAGCAGACTACCTTAAACTCAACATTCGAAAGATATTCCCCGGGCCCTACCGCGTAATCGGCAACTTCCCTTACAACATCTCCTCGCAAATCTTCTTCAAGATTCTGGAAGACAAGGACCTCGTCCCGGAGGTTGTCTGTATGATTCAGAAAGAGGTCGCAGACCGTATCGCCGAGCCGCCCGGAACGAAAACCTACGGCATCCTTTCGGTTCTCCTTCAGGCCTGGTACGACATTGAGTATGTCCTGAGCGTAGGCCCCGGCGCCTTCAACCCTCCTCCGAAGGTCAACTCTGCAGTAATCAGGCTCAGGCGCAACTCCCGCACCGAACTCGGCTGCGACGAGGCTCTCTTCAAGCAGGTCGTCAAGACGGCCTTCAACCAGCGCCGCAAGACCCTTCGCAACGCCCTCAAGCCCCTCATCAAGGAGGGCACGGACACCTCCGACCCTATTTTCGATCTCAGGGCCGAAAAACTTGGAGTCGAGGATTTCGTAAGGCTTGCGGGCCTGCTTACCCGGCAATAAACTGCGCGACCCAGGGCTGGTCGATGCGCACGAGCCCCTTGGCGCTTTCGCGAAGGATAGGATTGCGGTCGACTATCCCTGCGCAGTCTGAGTAGACATTGTAGCCGATAACCAGCATCTGCATTTCTCCCTTTTCGGGGTAGGTCAGGGTAATCTCCCCGTCTGGCCCGTCCATCTTCAGAAACTTCAAGGAGACGTCTTTTTTCAGTTCCTGGGCTGTAACGTATTTGCAGAGTTCCAGGGCGATATCGTCAAGCCCGGCGTCGAAGATCTTGACCTTTTCGATAAGCTCGCCGATAGAGCTGACGAGCCTGCAGGTGTAGCCCTCAAGTCCTTCCGAGGAAAGCCCGGCCATTGTATAAGCGATAAGCAGCTGCTGCGAAGGGTCGTGGTAGAGAACGGGCTCGGACACGAGCGAATTGGAACCGCAGCGCGGACACTTCACTACGAACAGCGAACCGTCCATTACCTGCGCCTTAAGCGCGGGATCATTATCTACGTTGATACTTCTCAGATCTGGAGCGGAGAACTCTGCTCCGCATTTGCTGCATATCATAACAGGTCGGTATTGAAAACGAATTTAATTTCGTATGGTTTAGCAGTGGGGTCGGGATTTCCCCAGACATATGAGGCGGAGACTCCGATTCGGAAATTATAAGGTATGAACCAGATGTTCCCGACAACCATATGGAAGGCTGCCCCGGCCGTCCAGACCTTATAGGAAGTCGGTCCTCCGGAAGGAGTTATCTTGGCCGGATCCCATTTCAGGTCGTAATGTGTAAAAGAAGCCTTGGGGATGAATTCAAAATTCCGGATATAAGTAATCGGGCTTAGCCCATTCCAGTCGACCGAGAGGAAAGGAATGGCATAGTTTACTATAGCTTCAGTCGTAGAAAGGGTTATTCCGGCCGACTTTGAGATAGTCTCATTTTCAAAAGCTCCGGTAGAATAATTCAGGCTCAAACCCAGTCCGCTGGTTTTCCAGAGTCCGGGGAGATAAGCGTAGAAGGAGGCCTGAGGAAGAAGGGGCTCGAATTCGAAGTCCTTAGCCAGAGCCAAAGAAGCCCCGATTCCCAGGCGGGGGAAATAGCAGGAGTTTCGGGTAGGCAATAATGAGTATGCGCGCAGTTCTGCGGAAGCAATGGTACCGCTCAATCGAGAATGGGCAAGGGTGACTCCCGGAACGATGCCCCTCTTCCAGCCGTCGGAAGACAGGTTGATGGGTACGTAAGACTTGAGCGCAGCCAGGTAGTCAAGTCGGTTTATCCCGAATTTTCCTTCCAGGACAGGATATAGCCCGCGGTATTTTATGTTGACAAGACCTGTATGAAGGGGCATACCGTCGTCCTGCATAAATCCCGGGTTGAAACCATAAGCCGCATACCCGTATAAGGTATTCAGGTCGTTCTGGAAGAAAGCGGTAGCTCCAAGTCCTACGGGGATATGGAGATTTTCTCCACTCACATTCGACAATTCGTCATAGTCGATGAAAAGAGGAGCCCAGGAGTGGACCTTTATGGCGTGGGCGGGCTTGAAGTAGTGTTTTGGCTCACTAACTTGGGACATCTCTGCGGGAATTCCCGCAGAGTAGCCCTGAATTTCCGCTTCTTGGGAAGACAACCTGTCCTCCAGTTCATAGCGGTGTCTTTCGCTGAAGTCCACGGCCTTGACCGGCAGGCTGTCTACTGGCGTACGGTATATCATCCTGCCGTCTGAGCGCAGAGAGGTAAAGTACAGATGGGAGTCATCGCCGAAGACGAAATCCTTACCGCCGTTCTTCAAGCAGGTATGCTGCAGAACTACAGCCCCTTTCAATGAATACAATTCGTTTACACCGGTACGGTCTGATGTAAAGAATAACTTGTCATCGAAAACAAACAAGTGGTTGATTTCGACAAAAGAAGGCCCAAGGACTGGCTCGAAATCAGGGAGGCGGTAAATTCCTTGCCCGGAGTCCGAAACGGCCGCACAGAGGATTTCTGGCCCAATAGAGACGGCTTCGAAGGGAGTCAGCCCGTCCGGCGCGCGGAATTCTTTCAAAACCGAGCCGTCCGTGGCGCTCAAAACGGCAACATAGGCCGAGCCGTCGTAGCCGGTGCGGCAGACTACCAGAGAGTCGCCCGTGGCCTTGGGGTTGAACCAGCGGCCTTTGCGGACAAGGGTCTTGGCAGAGCCGTTCTCGAAGAAGCGTATGCTGCTGTTGGACCTCATTTCCCAGCGCGGGTGGGGGAGAGTCTCCGCCCAGTAGAGACGCGATCCGTCGGCGGTAAGCGGCGAGTCTGCACCGCTGGAATGAAGGTCCCTGATGCTGCCCCACTGCGGGTCTATCATCACGAGCCGCGAGTCGTCGGCAATACCTCCGCGTACAGCATAGAGGAAGCCTCTCGAGAAAGTCAGACCCGAGTATGAAACATAATACGGTTCCGTAGCAGTTACCTGGCTCATTGGCTGGAAGGGCGCGCGAAGGGCATTGTCTTCCTTCCACAGGCTGTCCTGAACCGCCATCACGCCGCCAAAGGCATCCTTGAATTTCAGGCCTGTCTGGCGCCTGACCTGCTTGCGGTAGGGAATCAGCCAGTCGTAGTAGTCCTTCATAAACAGCGGCTTGTCATAGACGGCGCGTATTCCACCTATCGCCAGATAGCCTATCTTGTAGTAGTCCGGGGTAAAGAGGCGCTGGGAGCCGTAGCGCCAGCGCTCGTAGTTGCGGAATTCCCCTTCATCGAAACTGGCGCGGATGTACTCCAGGAAGTCTGCCGTACGCGCGCGTCCGCTCTGAGTAAGGGCGGTCTCGGTAGTAACCGCGTCTCCCTCGAAGTGAGATGGGTCGAAATAGTAAATTGAGAAGAAACCAGCCAACGCCTCTCCAGACAGATAACTCCACACCTTCAGCGGTTTCTGATGAACGAACTGCATCTGGGCGACGTGGCGCTGTTCGTGGATCGCGAGCATCGTAGTCCAGGGAACCGGCCACGGGCTTACCATCTCCGGCCCGGTATACATCTCCATCCTTCGCGGGGTCCAGACAACCATTCCGTTGGAGTACCCGAGATACGGGTGGAGGATGACAGGCATCCGGCGCCTGTAGGCCTCGTTGGGCTCGCGGCCAATCGAGAGCGATACGGGCACCTTCCACCTCTCCCACTCGAGGGCATAAGTCCGGGCGAGAGAATCGAAAGGCGCAGGATATACGAAACGATAGTCTTCCGTCTTAATCTGATTCCATCGCAGGAACGCACTCTCGCTTCCGTCTACTACGAACTGTGCGCGGGCGACCTGGGCCGTTCCGGCGACAAGGACGACCAGCAACAGTTTCTTAAGGACGGAAGAACTCATAAGAACAGATTGGAAAGGAATATAACGACTATAACTATCGGGGAAACCCAGCGGATCATAAAATATATGGGCTTAAACCACCTTGAACTGCGAAGCCGCCCTCCGCAGGTGAGCTCATCCCAGACATCGGCTTTCTTCATTCTCCAACCGACGAAGATAACAAACAGTAGACTTCCTATCGTCATCACGAAGTTGGAGATAAGCTTGTCGCAGAAGTTGAAGATGGTGTTGCCGAGAATATGGAAGTCTTTAAGCGGGCCGAAGGACAGCGAACAGACAACTCCGATAGCCCAGCAACACAGGAAAAGCACCAGCGTAGCTTTCTTCCTCGACCAATTCTTCTGGTCCACGAGGAACGCGACGCAGGTCTCGAGCATGCTTACAGACGAGGTAAGGGCCGCGACGACGATGGTCGTGAAGAAGAGAATCGAGATGACGTGGCTGATGACAGGGTGGGTCATGCCCATGGTCGAGAAGATGTAGGGCAGGGTCTCGAAGATAAGGCCGGGACCGGCGCCAGGCTCGATTCCCGCCGCGAAGACGGCCGGCATTATCGCGAATCCGGCGAGCAGCGCGAACATCAGGTCGAAGGCCGCCGTGCCCACTCCGGTCGCGAGCAGGTTCTCCCCGCGCTTCATATACGAAGCGTACGTAAGGATGCAGCCGACTCCGATCGAGAGCGAGAAGAACGCCTGGCCCATGGCCGAGAGCATCGCTCCGCCCGTGAGCTTGCTGAAATCGGGCTTCAGGAGGTAATCGACTCCCGCCTTGGAGCCGGGAAGCGACAGCGAATAGACCATAATCACGATGATCAGCACGAATAGCAGCGGGGTCGAGGCGCGGGTAAACTGCTCCACTCCCTTGCGGATGCCGAGCCGGACGATGATGGCCGTAAGGCCGATAAAGACCGTGTGCCAGATGAGCGGGGTCCAGGTAGAGGCGATGAAGCTGCCGAAGCGGGCGGAGTGATCGGCCTGGGTCATGGAGACGTCGGTAACGGCAAACGATAGGGCGCGGACTTGGTATGCGACCGACCAGCCGCCAACGACGCTATAGTATGAGACCAGGATGATCGGGGCGAAGAAAGTAAAAAGGCCGATGTATTTCCATGGCGTCCCGGGGGCTAGCTTTTCCATCGCCCCGACCGTGCTGAGCTGCGCACGTTTGCCGATGATTGACTCCGAAAGGAAGATCGGAACGCAGAGGAAAATGGCCGCGAAAAGGTACACGGCGATAAACGCCGCGCCCCCGTTCTGGCCGACCATATAGGGGAAGCGCCAGATGTTGCCGAGCCCGATGGCGGACCCGGCCATGGCCATTATGGCGGCTCTTCTACCGCCGAAGCTTTCTCTCATACACTACGAACTCGAACTCGAATCCCGTCTCGGGATCGGTATGGGTCTCGGAAGTACTGATGCGCTCCCAGACTTCCGGATCAATCACCGGGAAGAAGGCATCTGCATCCTTGACTTCGGTGTGGACATGGGTGATGTACAGCCTGTCCATTTCGGGCATAGCGGCCCGGTAAACGGAGGCGCCACCCATTATAAAGCACTTGTCTTTGCCCGTCTGCTCTGCCTCGCGGAACGCTTCGTCGAAACTATAGGCGCAGGTGACCTCCGGAATCGGATCGCCGCCGAGGTTGAGTACTATGTTCTTACGTCCCTTAAGCGGCCTGAAAGGCAGCGAGAAGTATGTGGTGCGGCCCATAATTACCGGATACCCGGCAGTGACGGCCTTGAAGTACTTGAGGTCTTCCGAGATGTGCCAGGGAAGGTCTCCCTTGACACCTATTCCATAGTTGTCTGCGACTGCGACGATAAGACATTTTTTCATACTGCTGCGGGTGTTATACTGCCACGGGTG